>OGWN01000001.1_pt1 | contig 43670 bp, 43 predicted proteins | sample 1575921 | NCBI WGS metagenome assembly OGWN01 (sample SAMN07581531, study PRJEB24739) | freshwater metagenome
CCACGTGTGACTTACAACGTCAATGGTTATAACATCACCCCACAACAGATTGTGGCTAACCTGAAGAACCTAGCTGTCAACGTGCTTGATCCGATTCGCGAGAAGTTTGGTCCATTCACTATCACTTCTGCTTTCCGTCGCCCACCATTCGGTGCTGCTCCAGGAGATCTTGGTCCAGGAACTAAGGAAGGTGGAGACCACCCAATCGGTTGTGCAGCTGATATCGTATTCCCAGGAGGCAAACAAGACACATTCAATAAGTGTAATGAGATTGCTAAGGCGCTACCTTCTTGGAATCAGATTATCATGGAATACAATGGCTCTCAGTACTGGGTGCACGTAGCATGTAAGCCAAATAACAACAAGGGTGATATGTTCACGATGGTCTCTCATAAGACCTTCCAAGGCACTTACCCACGTGGTGGATTTATTCTAGTATAATGCTTAGAATTACACAAGCCAACATCTCTGGATTTACTGCTCCTACTGATCAAGGTAGTGGGGAGCAGTATCTACCAGCAGCTTATGAGGCTGTTGATAACTTTACAGTTGATATTATCTTTGAGGGTAAATATGAGGTCGTTGATACTGTTGTTGATCCAGTGACTGGCGCAACTTCCTCAACAACGTCATATGTTTACCAGTATGCAAAAGACGTAACAAGCACTTTCGATTGGAATGCGTTAGGTATTGTGTACAGTAAACCAAACGTCTATACCGTAAGGCTAACTGGTCCAGCGGAAACTGTATTTCCCAATCAGTTCTATAAGTTTAAGATGACTGATTACACAGAACAGATTCTTCCATCGGATACAACCTTACCGTTCCTTGGGCTAATTCACTATCAGATGCCTTCGCCAACTTATACCATGAAGACGTATCCGTTTGCAGTAACTATACCAGCAACATATGGTAGTGCTTCTAATGCCGTAGAGAATACCTCTATGAATCAGTGGTTCTATTGGAAATATCAAGTTGCGATGGCTAATATCGCATCAATCACAGCCAGAGGGTTAAAATAATGCCAGCAGTAGCTAGACAAGGCGATCAAGTTCTTTCTGTAGACGGTACTGGATACCGATGTGGTCAGCCTATGCAGACTGCGGTCGGAGAAGTAAATTCCAGCCGTGTATACGCCAATGGCATTTTAGTTGTAGTTCAAGGTAAGAAAGTCGCACCACACCCAAAAGGTGGATGCGACCCAGACGAATCGACCCTGTCATCTTATTCTTCAAAGGTTAAGATTGGTGGATTGGGCGTTGGAAGAGTAGGAGATAAGTACGATACTATGTCTTCAAATACAATCACACAGGGTTCCTCAAACGTATTTGCAGGTTAATAAATAATAAGTATGGCACGAAACACAAGAATCTTCTCTGACCTTGACCTAAACTTCACTGCTCACCCAGTGACTAAGGACATCGTTCGCCGTTTTGATGAGAACGCAGTTAAGTCCTCTCTGAAGAACCTAATTCTTACCGCTAACTATGAAAGACCATTCCATAGCGAGATCGGTTCACCAATTCGTGCTCTTTTGTTCGAACCAGCAAGCCCATTGGTAATTGCTTCAATGAAGAAGGCTATCTGGGACATGGTCAACAACTTCGAACCAAGAGTAGTACTATTAAACGTAGACGTAAGATACATACCAGACGGTAACGAACTTGGGGTCACTATTGAGTTTACCATCGTGAATACTGAAAGACCTCTGACACTAGACCTAGTACTGGAAAGAACAAGATAAAATGGCTGCTAATAAAAAGATTAACATCGCCGAGCTAGACTTCGATGCTATCAAGGCTAACCTAAAAGAATTCCTAAAAGGTCAGAGCGAGTTTCAAGATTACGATTTTGAAGGTTCTGGTCTTTCGGTTCTGTTAGACATCCTAGCATATAACACTCACTACAATGCTCTTTATGACAACCTAGCTGTCAATGAGTTGTTCCTTGACTCTGCTGTTAAGCGTAATAGTGTAGTTTCTCTAGCTAAGATGCTTGGGTATACTCCAAGATCAGCTAAGTGTGCATCTGCTCAAGTAAACATTCAGATTTCATCTCCTATTGCTGGACCTTCTGTTGTGATTATCCCAGCATTGAGTCCATTCACTTCTACCATCGACGGTAAGACGTACACATTCTATAATCGCGAGCCTCTTTCTGCTACTGGTCCAAACACTGTTTACCAGATCAACAATGCAACTATTGTTGAGGGACAGTACCTAACTTACAGATTCACTGTTACTGAAAATGGTCGTTACATTATTCCCAACTCTAATGTAGACTTAGACACTCTGCGTGTTCGTGTTCAGGAAACGGCAACAAGTTCAGAGTTCCAAACATTCACTTCATCTACTTCTCTAGTTGACGCTGATAGCTCTAGTCGTGTTTATTGGGTTAAAGAAATCGATGATGGTCTTTATGAGTTAGTTTTCGGCGACGGTGTTCTTGGTGCTGCTATTTTCCCAGGAAACGTAATCAATATTGATTACTTCGTCAGCAGTCTAGATGCTCCAAACGGCGCAAGAGTTTTCCAATATAGCGGAAGCCCACCTATTGATGGTGCAGTCACTAATGTATTCGTGGTTAATCCAGCTTCTGGTGGCGACTCACCAGAAGATATTAAGTCTATCAAATTCAACGCTCCTCGTAGTTACGCTGCTCAGAACCGAGCAGTTACTACTGAAGATTACAAAACTATCATCTATAACCAGTTCGCTGAAGCTAAGACTGTTGCAGTTTGGGGTGGTGAAGATAACAACCCTCCAGTATATGGTAAGACTTATATCTGTATTCGCCCAAAGTCTGCAACAAAACTAACTAACCAGCAGAAGTCTGATGTAGTCAATACTATTCTTGTTAGCAAAAACGTAGTTTCTGTTATCCCAGAAATTCTAGACCCAGAGTATCTAAACATTGCTCTTGACTGCACTGTATACTACAACCCACGTGAAACAATCCGTTCTGGTAAAGAGATTGAAGAAATCGTTCGCCAAACTATCTTCCAATACGATGATGATGACCTTCAGCGTTTCGATGGCGTGTTCCGTCACTCTAAACTAAGTCGTTTAATTGACGCTAGTGAAGCAAGCATCACAAACAACAATACCACTGTTCTAATTCGTCGTAAGATTGCTCCACGTTATAATGTCTCAGCGCAGTATCTGTTGAACATTGTTAACCCAATTTACACAACTGGCTTAGCTCAGAATAACATTTACACAACTGGCATTTTTGTCGCTGGTAGCGATATTGTACACTACCTAGACGATGACGGTGTTGGTAACATGAGACTTTACTATATCGGACCATCTGCAGATAAAATTATCGTCAACCCATCTATTGGTGTTGTTGACTATGCTGCTGGTATTGTTAATATCAAGAACTTGCATATTACTGCTATCGCTGATATTGACTTTGAGATTTCAATTCGCCCATCTTCATATGATGTTGTTTCAGCATATACGCAGATCGCAGAAATTGCACGTGATCATTTAACTATCCGTGCTATCGCTGATGAGACAGCTGCTGGTGACCTACGTGCTGGTAAGAACTATCAACATACTACAAGTCGCTCATAATGGCACAAAGACCTAAGTTATCCAGAATTGTTGCGCAACAACTCCCTGAGTTTATCAGGGAGGATTACCCAACATTCGTTGCTTTCCTAGAAGCGTATTATGAGTATATGGAAACGCAGGACGTCAATCTTTATGACGTGCGTGATATTGATAAGACTCTAGATCGTTTCATTGATTACTTCCAACGTGAGGTTGCTCCAAATGCAATCAAAACGCCTTATGGACGCCCACGTCACGACTTAGCTCATATTAAAGACCAGCACTTAGCTAAAGGTTCTGAGCAGTCGTATAAGCTACTGTTTCGCTTGATGTTCAATAAGAACGTAACGGTTCAGTATCCAGGAAAACAGATGCTGCGTGCTTCTGACGGTAAATGGAACCAAGACGTTTCTATTTTTGCACGTGTTAATGCAGGTAGCCCAAATGACATTGTTGGTCGTTTGGTTGACGTTATTACACCAAACCGAATCATTCGTGTTTTGGTTGACCGTAGACAAGACGTTGAAGTTGAAGTAGATCGTGTAGTTCAAATTTCGCCAGACACTTACGAGTTTTACATCGACCGTCGTTTTTTCGGTGACATTTCTGTTGGCGATCGTCTGCGTTATGAAGGTATTTTCGACGCAACCATCGTAGCCACAACATCAAAAATCTCTATCCAACAAAAGGGTAAAGGTTTCAAAGTTGGTCAACTGTACAATATCAAGAACGGACAAGGCGCAGGATCTGTTCTTAAGATTAAGAGTATTGATGCCAATGGTGGTATCAATTCAGCAGAGTTTGTTAAGTATGGTATCGGTTACGAGACTGACTTTACAGCGACTCTTATTGCTCAGGCAGGACAGGCTACCACTGGTACAGGTCAAACTGCTCTAAACATCTCTACAGTTAGCAGTGGCGTAACTTCTATTCAAATAAACAATGGTGGATCTGGATATACATCTACTCCAACTGTTGCCCTTTCTGGTGGTGGATTCACTTCTGCTGCTACTATCGGGCAGATTGTTATTGTTGGGGGTGTGATCACCGAGATTAAAGTGGCAACTAACGGATCTGGATACACTGCAGTTCCAGATGTTATTATTACTGGTGGTGGCGGTACTGGTGCTGCAGCTACAGCTACAATTGGTGAAGTTAATAACTACTCTATCTTTGAAACTACTGAAGGTTTTAGCGAACAAGGTTATATTAACCAAGCTGACTACGCCCAAGATACACCAGTAGTTTGGTTGCCAACAACTGCATATGCAGCTGGCACAGAGTTATACTGGCAAAATAGAACTTACATTGTAACAACTGCTGGTTCTACTGGAAGCACTCCACCATCACACACTTCTGGTGGTGCTACAAACGGTACTGCTACTCTAACATACGATAGACCTTATGGTGCGGCATTTGATGGTACATATTCTGGTGAGATTGTTCGTCAGTTCTTTTATGATTCTAAAGAAGAAATCGTTGATCCAGAAGCACCAGCTATTATTGCAATCACTCTTGGACCACTAACTAAGTATCCAGGATACTATAAGAACAACGATGGTTTCTTGGATGATGCTATTTACATCCAAGATAGCAGCTACTATCAAGCATATTCATATGTAGTTAAAATTGATGAAAAATTAGAGGCGTATAAGTCTGCAGTTAAGACTCTTATTCACCCAGCTGGTCTTGCCTTGTTTGGTGAATATGATATCAGAAACGAATTTGATATTAGCGTCACTCTACAGTCAATGGTCAAGATTCTTGTTCTCAACGCACAAGATGAGTTTAGCCTGACTTCTACAATCACTGCTAAAGATTTCGGTAAGGCTCTGGTTGATACGTTTGGAACTACTGACTTCCAAACATTCATCCTAAACAAACCTTTAGAAGATTCAGTTACACCATCTGATGCAGTGTCAACAAAAGCCTTCAGTAAGGCACTTGCAGACAGCACTAATGGTTTCACTGAAGTTAGAACATTCTCGTTAAGCAAACCTCTTGCAGACGCAATCAGCTTAACGGATGAAGACGTTTTCGCTATGAGCAAACCTCTTGCAGATAGCGTAACAATTACTGATAATGATGTATTCGCACTGAATAAATATATCAATACAGGTAATGATGTTGCTACACCAGTTGACAGTGGTGGTGCATACTTTTTGAACCCATATGTGGCTGACCCTTATCCTGCGACTTACTGGGGTTCGGATTACACAATTGGTGAGACAACATTCTAAACTAAGGAGATTTTATGAATCTACAAGAAAACATGAAAGTCAAAGGCGAACTGTCTATCGTTGTTCGCGACATTGACGGTAACATTAAGCAAACTCTACACGTACCTAACCTAGTTGTTACTAATGGTAAGAACTATATTGCATCACGTATGGTTGGTACTGCTTCTACTGTTATGAGCCACATGGCTATTGGTACTGGCACTGCCACTCCAGTTGTTGGTGACTCTACTCTAGGTACTGAAGCAGGTCGTGTTGGTCTTTCTTCTTTCACTGCATCTGCTAACGCAGTTACTGCAACAGCTACTTTCCCAGCTGGTACAGGTACTGGTGCTATTACTGAAGCTGGTATTTTCAATGCCTCTTCTTCTGGCACTCTACTTTGCCGTACTACTTTCCCTGTAGTTAACAAGGCATCTGGCGACTCTATCGCTATCACTTGGGTTATCACTGTAAGTTAATTTTTGGGCTTGTAAATGGCTACTTCTTCCCTTCTAAAGACCATCCTGCATAACTCTATTGCAGAGGGTCTTTACAATGAAATCGCGAATAGAACCTCAAGATATTATTATTTCTTGGGTAAGACTCTTACATGGGAAGATGATGCCACGCCACCTTTCCCAATTGACAGTTTCGATTACGAGTTGAAAACTCGTAACGAGATGATCACTCTGAAAGAGATTAAACCTACTGACGTAGCGTTTGTGGTTCCTCGCTATAACTGGTCTATTAATACTGTATATGATATGTATGACGACCAGTATAGCGAAGAAGTGCAAGGTATCAATCTTATTTCTGGTGGTACTGCATACGGTTCTGCACCAACTGTGTATATTGGGTCTGGTGGTTCTGTTTCTTGGACAGCTTCTACTGTAGTATTTGCTGGTGACTTTCTTCGTGCAACTAATGGTAACGGTGGATTCCGTTACTACATTGTTACAACTGGTGGTACCACTGGTGGTACTGCACCTTCTCACACAGACGGTACTGTTGCCAATGGTACAGCTCAACTAACGCATGTTGTTGTAACTGATGCTGGCGGTACTGGTGCAGCTGCTACTGCTACTGTTTTAGACGGTAAGGTTATCGATATTCAATTAAACTCACGTGGCACTGGATATCAGTTCGCTCCATCAGTTCATATTGCTGGTGGTGGTGGGCAGTCTGCTTTAGCAACTGCTGTTGTTAATGTAGCACCTTCTGGTTCTTCTAAGTTAGAAGAATGTAAGTTTTATGTAGTCACTGATGAGTATAACGTATACAAGTGTCTTGATAATAACAATGGTGCAGTTTCTCAATACAAACCTATCGGCACAACTGTCGACCCAGTAACCTTCCCAGATGGTTACATGTGGAAGTTTCTGTATAACATTCCAATTGCGCTTCGCACCAAATTCTTAACTGATGAGTATATGCCAGTTGTTACTGCGCTACGCAATCAGTTTTACTCTAACGGCAATATTCAAACCGTTCGTGTTGATAACGCTGGTACTGGTTATTCTACTGGAACTATCTCTGTACAAGGTGACGGTTATCTAGAATCCGATCCGCTTTACCTAACAAGTGTTACTATTGAGTCTGGTGGTACTGGATACTCTTCTCCAGTAATCAGTATCGAACCGCCATTCACAAACGTATCTACATGGTTGGCTAACACAACTATGTTCTTGGGTCAGAAACTGTCTTATAATGACAACGTATACGAAGTTGCTATTGCTGGAACTTCTGGTACTGTTGGTCCAGTTCATAGAAAAGGTATCGTTAGTAACGGTACTGCTGCTCTTAAATATATTGGTACAAGTGCCACTGCAACTGCAACTGTTTCTAGTGGAACTATTACAGGAATCACTTTGTATGGTATGGTTCGTGAAGTTCAGATCACTAGCAATGGTTCTGGATACACAGTAGCACCTGCTGTTAATTTTTCTGGTGATGGTTCTGGCGCATCAGCAACTGCTGTTATTGCTAATGGTTCTGTAATCAAAGTTATCATCAACGATCCAGGATCTAACTATACCACTGCCCCTACTGTTACATTTGGTACACAGTGGACAGCTTCTACTGCTGTCACTATTGGACAGCAGATCTGGTACTCTAACCGTTTGTATACTGTAACTGGCGCTGGCACAACTAGCACTACTGCACCAACTCACTTGAGTGGATCAGCTTCTAACGGTACAGCTACATTAGCTTATGCAGGTTCTCCTGCAGTTGGTACTGCACCTCTGAAGTATGGCGCAGGATACTCTGCTCTTCCTACAATCACTATTGGTGGATTGTCTGGTTCAGGAGCATCCATGTACTTCTCTGGCGTTAAGTCTGAAGCTAAACTTGTTCCTATCTTTGCTAACGATTACACTGGTAATCCTTGGGTTGCTACTACTGCTGTAACAAAGGGACAGAAAATTTCTTACAACCAGAACGTATATACTGTTGTTGTGGCTGGTACTACTAGTTCTTCGCCACCTACACACACTTCTGGTATTGCCCCGAACGGCACTGCTCAGTTTAAGTATTATTCAACATTCGGTCAGCTGATTGATGTTCAGATTGATGATGGTGGTGTTGGTTATACGTATGCAACTATTACTGTCAACGGTGATGGCGACGGTGCTGAAGTTTCTGCTGACTTGTCTCCAGGAGATGTTAACACTCTACAAGCTAACATTGAGTTGTTGACTCTAGATGGTCGTATCATGTCCATTCCAGTTATTTCTGGTGGATGGGGTTATGCTGCTGCAACTGTAACTATCAACGGCGATGGTGTCGGCGCAGAAGCTAGTGCTGTTATTGAAAACGGTTTCATTAAGAAGATCGTTATCACTAACTACGGCACAGGTTATCGTTGGGCTACTGTTTCTATCAACGGTAACGGTTATGGTGCTAAAGCACGTGCTGTTATCACCCCTTATGGTGGGCATGGTAAGTACGCTGTCAATGGTTTGTTTGCTCGCACTCTGATGTTCTACACTAATATCTCTGGCGATAAGAACCAAGGTTTTGATGTAAACAACGACTATCGTCAACTAGGTATCCTAAAGAACCCACGTGTTTATAATGGTACCAACAACCTAACTGCTATTGCTGCTTCTGCTTGCTGGGTTATTTCTGGTAACATTAGCACGACGTTCTTCCCAGTAGACTCTATCATCACTGAGTCTGTTACTGGTAAGCGTTTCCGTATCGTGACTAATACTGGTTCTGCTATTCTTGCGCAGTCTCTCGATAACTTCGAGCCTGTCATCGGCACAACCTTTATCAACTCTGGCAACTTTACTTTCTCTGCAAGCGCAGTAACTCCTCCAACGGCTGATAAATATTCTGGTGACCTACTGTTCATCGACAACAAACAGGCATTCACACCTACTGTTGACCAGTCCGTTACTCTTAGAACGATTATCCGTTTCTAACGCATAAATATAAGAGAACCTTTTAGGATAAAGAGTTAAGAATGATCGATTTCAATACCGAACCATATAATGATGACTTCGACGAGAACCATAAGTTCTATCGAATTTTGTTCCGTCCAAGTTTTGCGGTTCAAGCACGTGAACTTACCCAAATGCAGACTATTCTGCAGAATCAGATCAAGCGTCATGGCGACCACATCTTCAAACAAGGTGCAATGGTTATTCCAGGACAGTCTTCGATTGATACCGAAGTTCACTATGTAAAGCTACAAGCAGTTTATGCTGGCGCTGTTATTGAAACTTATGTTAACAATTTAGAAGGTAAAGTTCTTGTCGGTGAGAATGGTCTAACTGCTCAGGTTATTAAAGTCGAGAACGCAACTGGTTCTGACCCAGCAACTATCTACGTACGTTACACTAACTCAGCCGACGACAACGTCACTAAAGTTTTTGCTGACGGCGAGATTTTAACACCACAAGAAACAGAAGACGCTGCTTACGTTGTTCAAGCTATCTCTTCTGGTGCCACTGGTATTGGTTCTACTGCTACTGTTGAGCGTGGTGTTTACTATGTCAACGGTTACTTCGTTCTAGTTGACCGTCAAGTTATTACTCTTGACAAATACTCAAATACTCCTACTTACCGTATCGGTCTAAAAGTAGATGAGAAACTAATTACTCCAGAAGATCCAGGATATGAGATGCTTCTGGACAACGCACAAAACAGCTACAACTTTGCGGCTCCAGGTGCTCACCGTTACTACATCGACCTAACTTTAACTACACGCACTATTGAATCTACTGATGACGTAGACTTCGTTGAGTTACTTCGTGTTGAAGGTGGTCAGATCAAACGCCACGTAATCAAAACTGATTACTCTGAACTAGAAAAAACTCTTGCTCGTCGTACTTATGATGAGTCTGGTAACTACACTGTTCGTAATTTCGCTATTGATATTCGCGAACACCGCAACAACAATCGTGGTTCTTGGGCTGAAAACAAAGCATACTTGATCGGTGACGTAGTTATTAATAACGGTGTTACTTACGTTGCTAAAAATAGCGCAACTTCTATTAACGTCCCACCTACTCACACTACTGGCACTGCATATGACGGTCCAGGATCTACTGGTGTTCAGTGGGAATATAACGAGGCTCCTTATTACAATCGTGGTATCTATGATCCAGAAGATGGCGGTAGTGAAGCCAAACTTGCTGTCGGTCTAGAGCCAGGAAAAGCATACGTTCAGGGATACGAGATCGAAAAGATCGCAACTGAGTATGTTACTGTAGATAAGTCTCGTGCTTTCGTTCAAGTAGACAACGCAGTTATTCCAGCAACTGTTGGTAACTACGTTCTAGTGACTAACGTAAACAGCCTACCTCCAGTTGATTCTTTTGCAACTGTAACTCTATACAGCCAAATCACTAATACTGCTGGTCGTGGTACTGCGGTAGGAACTGCAGTTGGTACTGCCCGTATTCGTGCTATTGAATGGCACGATGGTGATCGTTCTACTCAAGCTGCTGTATATAAGGTTTCTCTGTTTGACGTTAAGATGTACAACAACCAAGACTTCACTCGCAAGGTCAAGTCTATGTACTTCAACGTATCCAGTGATCCACAACTAAGTTTCTCTGCAGACATTAAGCCAATCAACAAGCGTTTGATTGGTTCTGTTTCTGCCTCAACAACTACGCTAACTGGTTCTGGAACTTCTTTCCAAACTGATCTAGTTGTTGGTGATTACATCAGCGTTGTGAACACAATCGGTAACACTGAAATCAAACGTGTTACTGCCATCGCAAGCCAAGTTTCTTTGACTATCGACAGCGCATTTAGCGGTACTGTTACTGGTTCTGTTATCAATCGTGTTGGAACTGAGATCTATGAGCCAGAGAATTCTAGTCTAATTTACCAACTACCATACTACGCTATCAAGTCTGTTCGTAGTTCTTCTGGAACTAACGATACTACTTACTCAGTTTATGAGAAGTTTGTTGGAACTTCTTCTGGTGGTTCTGGTGGTACTTGTACTCTTACTGCTACTACTTCTTCTGGTACATTTGCATCTGCAGCCGAAACTGATAACTACATTCTAGTTAACAATAGTGCTACTTCTGGCGGCACTATTGTTGTTCCAAGCGCAATCAACGTATCTGGTTCTACTGTTCAATTTACTCTACCAGACACTTTCGCTTCTACACCCTTCATTATCATCGGTGCAGTTAATAAGTCTGGCGTTACACTAACTGAGAAGTCTAAGACTCTGGTTTCTGTAACAGATACTACTTCTTTCACTACACAAGCTGCGACTACTAAGACTGAACTGCTACTAGGCAAAGCAGACGGTTATCGCCTAATCAGCGTTAAGATGAAGTCTGGAACTTTTGCAAGTCCAGGTTCTACTTACAGCATTGACATTACTGATCGTTTCGACTTCGATAACGGTCAACGAATCACACACTATGATGTCGCTCGCTTGGTTCTAAAATCTTCTTACTCTGCGCCAACTGCACCGATTGAAGTTAAGTGGGAATACTTCTCTCACTCTACTGGTGATTATTTCACTGTTAACTCTTATCCAAGCAACGTAGCTTATGCAGCTATCCCTTACTTCCAAGGTGTTGCTTTACGTGATGTTATCGACTTCCGTCCACGTATTTCTGACGATGGCGCTACATTCTCTGGATCTGGTTCTTCAGCATCTCTAGTACCTAAACGTGGCGTTGATGTTCGTGCTGATTTCCAATACTACCTATCACGTAAGACTAAGATTGCTATTGACTTTGATGGTAACTTCTTTGCTATTGATGGCGTTCCATCCCTAAATCCAGGTGATGCTCTTGACCCAGCTTTGGGTATGGTTCTATACAACCTATCGCTAGAGCCTTACACTTTTGGTACTAGTAGCAATAACGTAGCTATCCAGTCTGTTGACAACAAGCGTTACACAATGCGTGATATCGGCAAACTAGAAAAGCGTATTGACAATCTAGAATACTACACTTCTCTGTCTCTACTAGAGCAACAGACTGAGTCTCTAGATATTATTGACGCTGCTGGCGACTCACGCTTCAAGAACGGTTTCATCGTAGACGGATTCACTGGACACAATACTGGTGATGTAAGCAGCCCTGATTACCTATGTGCGATTGATATGGAAAACGCAGAACTGCGCCCATTCTTCGCCATGAACAACGTAAACCTAATCGAGAAGAATTCTACTTCTGCTGCTCGTGCTGCTGCAAACTACCAGCTGTATGGTGATGTTATCACTCTACCAGTCACTGAGCACGTACCACTTATCAAGCAAGAGTATGCTTCTCGTCTAGAGAACATTAACCCATTTGCTATCTTTACATTCCTTGGTGTTGTTAACCTAAACCCACCATCTGACGACTGGTTTGAAGTTGATCGTCGTCCAGACTTGATTGTTGAAGTAGAAGGTAACTTTAACACAATTAAGAACATCGCTGAAAAGGCAGGTGTTCTAGGTACTGTTTGGAACTCTTGGCAAAACCAATGGGCTGGTGCATCACAACGTATCGGACGTACAGTTTACACTGCTGGTGATAACTGGGCTTCTGGTCAAGGTGATGTTCGTATCTCTATTGCTGATATGAAGGCACGTTTCGGTGCTGCAGAACGTGGTCATACTAATGCTCGTCAAGTTACTGTTGACACATTCGCTACTCAAATCGGTCAATCTCGTACTGGTACTAAGACTACTCTAGTAGCTAAGATTGATAAGCAAGTTGTTGCCGATCGTGTTCTTTCTACTGCAGCTATCCCTTACATCCGTAGCCGTAACGTATTAGTCCAAGTTCGTGGTCTGAAGCCGAACACTCGCTTCTACCCATTCTTCGACGATATCGACGTTTCTGCTTACTGCACTTCTGCCTCTAAGATTCTATACACTCCAGTTTCTGGCGTGTTTGATACACAAACAAACGTCGGTGGTCTTTCTGCTGACACTGCTCGTCGTATCAACGGCGACTCTCAAGTATGTTTGAACAAGGGTGATGTGATCACTGGTCAAACTTCTGGAGCAACTGCTGTTGTAGTTGGAACTGAATATAATCCAGACACTGGCGCATATTCTCTGTTTGTACACAACGTCAAAGGAACTTTCTCTGCTTCTGAGCAGATTCTAGGTTCTATTACTGGCGCACGTGGCACTTTCCAGTCTATCGCTTCTGGTTCTACTGGTGGTTCTATCGTCACTAACTTTAGTGGTGATGTTCACCTACTATTCAATATCCCTAACACTGACTCTATCCGCTTCCGTGCTGGACAGCGTGAGTTCAAATTGGTTGATACTAACCAAGCACAAGGCGCATTCACTTCTCGTGGTCGTGCTATGTACCGTGCTCAAGGTATTCTTGAGACTCGTCAGCAAACTGTTAATGCAGTTCGTAATGCTGAGTTGGTTGAAGAGCAGGTTCGTGACAACCGTGTTATCGTTCAAACTTCTGAGCGTGTTGTTGCTGACACTGGCTGGTGGGATCCTCTGGCTCAAACTTTCTTGGTCCAACAAAAGGGTGGTGCGTTCTTAACCAAGATCGACATCTTCTTTGCTTCTAAAGACCCTAAGATTCCAGTCAACCTAGAACTTCGTGAAGTTGTTAACGGATATCCAGGTAAGCTAGTTCTACCATTCTCTAAAGTTTCTCTGAAACCAGAGCAGGTCAATCTTTCTAGTAATGCTGTTATGGTTGATGGTGTTTCTGTACCTAAGTACGACACTCCAACTACTTTCGTGTTCCCATCTCCTGTTTATGTTCAGGACAACGCTGAGTATGCAATCGTTCTGTCTTCTGACTCAAACAACTACAAGGTTTGGATCTCTCAGCTAGGCGACCAGATTCCAGGATCTAGCCGTACTATTTCTGAACAACCATACATGGGTGTGTTCTTCAAATCTCAAAACGCATCTACTTGGACTGCCGACCAGATGCAAGATCTGAAGTTCACTATCTACCGTGCCAAGTTTGCAACTAATACTGTTGCTGATATTGAGTTCGTCAACGACGTTCTACCGTATCAACGTCTGGATTTCGATCCAGTTGAAACTCGTACTGGACAAACTAAGGTTCGTTTCTATCAGAAAGACCACGGCATGCCAGCTGGTTCACGTGTTGTTGTTTCTGATCTAACTACACAAAAGCTAACTGGTTACACTGGCACTGGAACTATCACTTCTTCAGTTTCTACAACTGCTGTTACTGGTTCTGGTACTGCGTTTACTACTCAGCTATCTGTTGGTTCTGAGTTGTATAACTCTGCTGGAACTTACATCGGTAAGGTTGCTTCTATTGCATCTAATACTTCGTTGACTCTTGCAGCCAACGGTGCTGTAGCAGTTACTGCTGGTGCTTTCAAATATACACCTCCAATCAATGGTATCCCAGCAAGCCAGATCTACACAACTCACGTTATCAGTGATGTTGATCTAGATTCTTACTGCGTAACTGTTGCTACTGCAGCTACTTCTACTGGTTACACTGGTGGAAATACAATGCGTGCTACTCGTAACATGCAGTTTGATTCTGTACAGCCAATGGTTAATGTTCAGACTTTCTCTGAAACTGTTGCGTCGTTCGGCATCAAGACTACTAGCGGTAAGTCTGTTGATAGCACTTCTCAAGTTGCTTACGCTCAAGATGGCGATTTCCAAGAAGTTCTTGCTAACGAAACTAATACTTTCTACACTCCACGCATGATTGCTTCTGAAGTGAACGAGAACAATAGCCTTGGTGGTAACAAGTCTGTGACGTTCAACGTCACTATGGAATCTGAGAATGATGCACTGTCTCCAATCCTAGATACTGCTCGCACTAGCTTGGTTGTTGTTTCCAACAAGGTCAATAGCCCTTCTGAAACTAACACCAACGTGGGTGGTTTGGATGAGAACACTCTGCTATCTGCGGTAACTAATATCGCTTTCGCAGACTCTAACCCAGACAGCATCACTACTACTAACGCTACTTCTCGTCAGATTCTACAGACTGTTGCTGTTGGTAAATACCTAGTTATTTCTGGTGCATCTAATGCAGCAAACAATGGCACTTTCCTAGTTTCTTCTGTTGTCGATAACGGAACTACTACGACTGTTGCATTCGCTAACGCCACTTTCACTACTGAGTCTGCTGGCGCTGCTGTGACTATCAAACAACGTGAGATCTTTGTTGATGATATCGCTCCAGCTGCAAGTACTACATACAGCAAGTATGTGACTAAGAAAGTCAACCTAGCAAACCCATCGAACTACCTACGTGTTCGTTTTGCGGCAAGCATTCCAGCAGAAGCTGCTGTTGAAGTATGGTATCGTGTAAACACTGTTGGCTCTAACGCTGTGTTTGACACAACTAACTACACACAACTTTCTTCTGATGCTCCAGTTGTTTACGTGCAGAATGGAAGCAACCAGTTTATTGATATGAACTTCTCTTCTCCTGAACTAGCAAACTTCGACGCTGTTCAAGTTAAGTTGGTTCTAAAGTCTACTAACAGTGCTGCTGTTCCTAGAATTAAAGACCTACGTGTCATTGCTTGTGCTTAATTATGTTCGTTCATATCAAAGCTAAAGATGGTTTGGTTCGAGACATGTCCTCTGGGGCAGTCTTGAATACCAACCAAACAGAGTTTGAGAACTACCTAGCTAGAAAGTCTCAGTCTAAACAGGCTAAAGAGCAAATAGCTAAGCAGGCAGAAGAAATAAATAACATTAAGAATGAGATCTGCGAAATCAAGCAAATGCTAGTAGCATTGTTGAATAAATAATTACCTGAAAGATAAGGGAAAATAATGGCGACATTAACGCTAAGATCAGTAAAGGGTAGTCCGCTAACCAATGCAGAGGTGGACGGTAACTTTACATCCTTAAACAATGAGCTAGCTACCAAGCTAGATGCATCAACTTATACCCCAAACGACATCTTAACTAAACTTAAGACTGTCGATGGACACGGTTCTGGTTTAGACGCAGACTTCCTTGATGGACATACCTACTCTCACTACACTCCAGGTGCATTTGTAATTTCAAGTGTATCTAGAACAAGTGCGGTAGCTACTATCACCACTTCCTCTGCGCACGGATTCACAGTCGGTCAGAGTGTTAAGGTATTTGGTGTTTTGATTAACGGTTCGAATGTAAGTTTCAATGGAACTTATACTATCGCTACTGTTCCAAACGCTACATCTTTTACATACTCTCAACCTTCCCTACCTAACGTATCTTCTACCGCACAGACTGATAAAGCTCAGTGTTATGTTACGGTCACTGATGAATCTATCCCAGACCGTGACGATGAGGGTATCATTACAGCTGCAGGATTCGTTGGTCTAAACGTATATGCAACTCTAATCGGTAACGTAACTGGTGATGTTACAGGTAATGTAACAGGCAACGCAACAAACGTAACTGGTGTTGTCGCTATCGGCAATGGTGGTACTGGCGGAACTACTGCTTCTGCAGCAAGAACCAACTTGGGTATCGGCTCTTTAGCTTTACAAGAAGCTAACGCAGTTAACATCACTGGTGGTACTATCCAGACTCTTACTACTGACCTAGCTATTGCTGACGGTGGTACTGGAGCGTCTAACGCAGCAGCTGCAAGAACTAATCTTGGGTTGGCTATTGGTACTGACGTTCAGGCATACTCAGCAAACTTGGCTGCTATTTCATCAATCTCTACTGCAGGTTTGTATGCTAGAACAGGTTCTGGTACCTCTTCAGCTAGAACAATTACTGGAACTAGCGGATATATCACAGTAACCAACGGGGATGGTGTTTCTGGAAATCCAACACTAACTGTAGGTTCTAACGTAGCTAAATTAGATACAGATTCTGCTTGGTCATCTACTGGCTCTCTAACTCTACCTAAAGGTACTAGCGCACAACGTCCAACTGGTGCTGCGGGTAAGATTCGCTACAACAGCGACCTAAATCAGTTTGAAGGACATAACGGAACAGCATGGGGTGCTATTGGTTCTGGTGCTACTGGTGGCGCAGGTAACTACGCTTTCTGGGAAAACGACACTACTATCTCTGCGAACTACACTATCACTACTGGTAAGAACGCTATGACAGCTGGACCAGTCACCATAAATAATAATGTTACAGTAACTGTTCCAGACGGCTCTACTTGGACAATCGTATAATAGGAAATTGAAATGGCAAGTATTCTAAAGTTTGACACATGGCAGAACAGTTCTGGCGTTACACACAACGTACCTCTTCAGGTAGTATCAAACGTACTCACAAACCAACTGTCAACTACAAGCACATCATACACTGATGCGTTTGCAGTCACAGTTACTCCAAAGCAAAGTGGTAGTAAGTGGTCTATTGACCTGTCTCTTTGTTTCTCTGATAACGGTCGTGGTTACAGCACCAACGAATGTCAGGCAAAATTTAGAGTTTGGAATTCTAATACTAGTTCTGCTGTTTCTCCAGCAGTATCAACTAGCTACACTGACGGTAGCTGTTTCTGGGGTTGGGATGCAGAACTTGGTTATACATTCTCGGATGAAGCTAAAGCATACTTAATCAAAAATATTAAGTGGGTTGGTGAGGCTTCTGGTTCTACGGCAGGCACTCCTATTACATTCACATTGCAGTGGCGTGTTGATAATAGCACAGGATATATCAATAGAGTGTTCCAATCAACAGGTTCTGGCTCAGGCGTATCTACTCTTAGAGTTATGGAAATTGCTCAGTAAGGAATAATATGCCAAGTTATGCACGCTTTGACAAATGGAGAACTACTTCTGGTGCTATTGTAAACGTACCGCTGCAGGTAGTCACACAAACTTACAATCAGCAAGTAGCTACAACAAGCACATCATTCGTTGACATCTTTTCAGCCACTATTGTTCCAAAAGCTGATAATAGTGAGTTCTTTGTAGAGACTGTTGCCGTATTTAACGATAATGGTCGTGGTTGGACCGCCAACCAAACAGAGACTGAGTTTAGACTCTATAATAGCTACACCGATCAGTTTATTTCTCCAGCGTTTGGTGTGCCAAACGGTTATATCAATTCTGGAGAAACTTTCTGGGGTTGGGACGCTGAGCTTGGATATAGTCAGTTTAGCGATGAAGCTAATGCGTATCTTATTAAGAACATAGAACATATTGGCAAATTCACTGGTTCTAAGGTAGGTGTGCCAATTACATTAACTCTTCAGTGGAGAGTTACTGGAAGTACCGCATATTTTAACCGCACACACCAATCATCAGGCTCTGGTGCTGGCGTGTCAACAATTCGAATTATGGAGATTTCAAGATGATTGATCAGGCATTAGTTCGCCTACGTCCAGGTGCAGAGTGGACTCTTATTGGAGAAAGCTACGAGGGCATCACATGGTTAGACAAGAAACAAACGCTACCAACTAAAGAAGAAGTTGAAGCTGAAGTTCAAGTTGTTCTAGCAGAAATTGAAGCACAGAAATACAAAAGACAACGTATGCAAGAATACCCACCACTTCAAGAATATATCGATGGTGTGGTTAAGGGCGATCAAGCGCAAATTCAAGCATATATTGACGCATGCTTAGCAGTTAAAGCAAAATATCCAAAGCCAGAGTAATAGATGAGCACAGTAATTGTTCGTGGTGGGTTGACCGATATTAGCGGTAACAACCAAACAAAATTTCCAGATGTAGTACCTACTGTACTTGGGTCGCACAACACTGCGTTCAACTACAAGGTTTACTACAATAACACCCGAACTGCAGTTTCTGCTCAACCAGCAACTGACCTTTGGGGTGTTTCTTACAGCAAGATGTCACCTACGTCTACCATCTACATTAGAGCGTATATAAAAGGTAACGGCGTAGTCAATGGACAAGTTGGTTGGTATGCTCGTTACGGAAGCAGCGCTAAATCTTGGAAAGGTAATGCGTATGCTGAGTGGTGGGGTGCTGCAAACTCCGCAAACGCAAACGCCAATACATACAACTTTGGATGCCATACAATCCACACTATCATCGGTGGGGTTACTACAACTGGTGCTCAAAATCTTTATATTGGTTGGCAAGCAAGAGATGGTGGCGCTAATGCTCCGTTTGCTGTTTGGAATGGAAACAATACCGATGAAGCAAGAACAAACCCAGCATCTGGTTCTATTATGTTAGTTTGGGAGGTAGAAAATTGAGTACTATTCAAGCTAACAATATTGTAGTTGCCAACAACAACTCAAGTAAGTTTAGAGAATTTACACAGACTGATTATTTCAATCGTCTGAAGTCTGGTCCATTTAATGAGCAGATTTATTTGAATACAACTAGAACAGCGTTGTCTTCTGTTGTAACTAATAGTAGTCTGTGGTCTGTTACATATAACAAGCTATCGTCAACTTCTATTCTTTGCCTAGAAGGTTATCTTCACTTTAGAGAAAACGTAAACGCTGAAGTTGGACTGTTCTGTAAGTATGGAACTTCTTCAAACACTTACATCGGCTTCCCGTACATGGCTGTCGGTGAAAATAGTGCAACCGCTAGTGACCCTAGTGTTGATACGATTCAATATGTAATCTCTTACATCAGTGGATATACAACAACTGGAAGTCAAACATTTACTATTGGTTGGAGTTCTTACAACGGTACAGCTAATACGCCATCTAGTGTTTGGAATCCAAACAGTTCTGATGAACCAAGAACTCGCCCAGATAGTGGATCGTTCATCAGACTATGGGAGATAGAACCATGAGTTTCCTAGGCGTAACAAACATTCAAAATACTAGTGGTGGTAACAATATCACCACAGCACAAATTAAAAACTGGACAACAAGAAGACCATTCAATCACCAAACTGCATGGTCCAATCAACGTGTTGCTATTAGTGCTCAAGTTGACGGTACATTGTGGCAGTTTCCAGTAACAAAGATTTCCAGAACTTCTATCCTTGTTGTTTATGGATGGCTGCACTTTGGATCAACTCAAAACGGTCAAGTTGGCTATTATGGAGAAATTGATGGTAATAGATCTTACCGTTGTACTCCATATTCTGAGATTGGTGGTGGTGGAAGCCCTTCTTCTGCAGGTGACGATCGCCGTAGTATGTTCGTCACTTACTTCCCAGACATCACCAAAACTGGAGTGCTAAATATGAAGGTGGGTTGGGCAGCTAATGATGGTGGCGCCAACAACCCAGGAACACCTTGGAACCCTCATTATGGCGACGGGGATACAAGAATCCCTAACGAACAAGGTTCACTATTACACATTTGGGAGGTAGAGCCAGTATGAGCTCCGATTTACATCCAGACAATCCGCTTTATAAAGCGCAAAGATCTTATCCTGTAACTGAGTATGTTCCTCAAGCGCTAAACGCTATTGCTCCAGGAGCACGCTGGCGAGTTACAGGCGAATTCACATATGAAGAAATTGAGTGGGAAAGCGAAGACATCGCTAAACCAACAAAAGAAGTTGTTATGGCTAAGGCGCAAGAACTTAAAGATGCATTTGACAACGCTCAGTATGCTAGACTACGTGCAGTTTCCTATCCATCTGTAGCTGAACAGCTTGACACTCTATATCATCAAGGGTATGATGGTTGGAAAGCAACTATTGACGCAGTAAAAGAACAGTTTCCAAAACCATAATTGAGAGTATAAATGGCTTTTACTATTAACCAAAGTGGTCTAACTGGCAGTCAATTTGGCTTGGGTGTAACCCCAGCCAGACCAGCAAGTAGCGCACGTGCTATTCTGGCAGAAAACCCAAATGCACCATCAGGTTGGTATTGGATCAGTTTTCCTGGAGTTTTGGGAAACTACCCACTAGAAACATATTGCGATATGACTGGTTCTTCTGCTGGCTCTACTGTTGGTGGATGGATGCGTCTAGATCTAGCATGGTGGGAATCACACAGAGCTCTAGCACAGTATCAATTAACACCAAACGGAACACCAGCTTACTCTGGTGGTAATGGTCTTGGAATGTGGATGAATGGATATTGGGGTGAGTATGGAGCAACCAACTTAGGACGTTACTGGCAGGAGTCTGCAACTGACGGTGTTTTGAGAACATTGCAATTTCGCCTACCTTCTGGTTCTCGTGGTATCAGAGTTACTAAATTGAGAATGTACTCAGTTGGTGGATCTGATTGGCCAAGTTGGAACGATACCACTGCTACTAACCCATCAAATTCACAGATTGTGTCATCTGGGTCTGGCAGTACTGTTAGCTTAGGTTCAAACTACACATGTTTCGGTATTTACTTCGGTAACGGCTCGGGTTCTGGAGTAAGACCATACAGAACTTCTAATGGTGACTATCCAACAAACGCTGAAGCGCCATATGGTGGATATGTAACTCTAACACAAAATTCGTTTGTTCCATATGACGATACTGGTATCGATTCAGACAGACTAATTTTCTTCCAAACAGACGGTAATACTGAATATGAGTATCTGTATGACTGGACATTCTGGGTAAGATAATGGCAATTACAATTAACGGATCTTATGGAATTTCTGGTTCTAATGTTCTTATTGGAACCACACCAGTAACCCCAGCAAGTAGCGCACGTGCTATTCTTGCTGCCAACCCAGACGCACCTTCTGGATATTATTGGATTCAGTTTCCAGCCACTCTAAACAACCAACCGCTACTAACTTATTGCGATATGACAGGTAGCGAATCTGGTTCTTCTATCGGTGGATGGATGAAAATTGATGACGCTTGGACACATCAAAACTGGAATCTTTTATACTCTCAAGAAAACCCAGTAGCAGGTAATTATTATTGGGCATATGGTGGTGTAACAAAAGACACCTCTAAAGATATGTCTTTGTTCTGGAATCCATCTTCTACAGATGGCGGTATCAGAGCAATCAGATTTAGAATGCCATCAGGTTCTCGTGGTATCAGAGTAACTAATTTTAGAGGATACTCTGTCAATGGTCCAGACCACTATGCTTATAACGACTGGCTAGATAACTCTGCGCCTACACGTGCTCAAATCGTTTCTGCTGGTGATGGAAATGGTATTGGTCTAGGCAGCAACTATTCATCATTCGGTATCTACCTTGGTGATGGTGCAGCTAATGGAAAACGTGTATGGAGACCAAACTGGAACGGATCTGTTAGCGAAGGTGGTTGGAGCGGAGAAATTAACGGTGGCTGGTTCACTCTAGGTGCAAGCAGCTTCGTTCAGTGGGATGATATTGGTAATGATGCTGATCGACTAATCATTTATCAATCTGATGGCGACACAGAGTACGTTCAACTATACTTCTATACAATTTGGATCAGATAAGGTAATATATGGCAGTTACATTTTATGACTCAGGCGTAACAGCTGACTCTATTTTGATTGGTACTACTCCGTCAAAGCCAGCTACAAATGCTAAAGAAATCTTAGAAGCCAATCCTAACGCACCTACTGGGTTCTATTGGGTTAACTTTCCAGGAACTACAGGCGATGTTCCGCTTCTTGTTCAGTGTGATATGACAGGGGCACTTTGCGGTTCTTCTGTTGGCGGATGGATGAAGTTTGATATTGGAACTGTTAACCGTTATAGAAGACTGTTACAGAATAATGACACTAGAAATAGAAATAGTCCAACAAGCGCAGCTAAAGATGGCGAACCTCTAGTTAGATTGAATAAGTACAACACTGCGGAAGCATCTAGCAATGGAACGATCTATTTCCCAGCAGAAGGCGTTAGCGGTGAGTTAGGAACTATGAGATCTATTAAGATTCGTGTTCCTTACGGATCTCGTGGAATCCGTGTACAGGGTTTTGATTTTTACTCTGTTGCTGGTCCAGATGGTGCTGGTTTTGACGATTCTGGCGATAACCCAACAGTTGCACCAACTAAACAACAGATCGTTTCATGTGGTGATGGTACAACCGTAACTCTTGGAAGCAACTACACTTCTTTTGGAATTTATTTCGGCGATGGTTCTGGTAATGGAAAACGCTTGTTTATAGGTAACTTAGCTTCTCCATGGACTGGAGAGGTTAATGGTGGGTATGTGTCTCTACCGCAGTCTAGATTCGTTCAGTGGGATGATATTGGTAACGACGCAGATAGAATCATCTTTTATGAATCTGATGGTGACGGAGAGTACGACAACATCTATGGATTTAGTTTTTGGATTAGATAAGAGGAAATAATATGATCAACGAACGAGAGATTCAGAACTTAGCTATCACTAAGCTACTGTCTGGTAAAAAGTTTGAATTCAATGGCGACTTTGACGCTTTGATCTGGAATGAAGATGAACCACTACCAATTACAAAGCAACAGTTTGATCAAGAAGTTGAAGCTATCAAAACTGTAGAGTTTGCTAAGTTTGGTATAGTTTACCCTCCAGTAAAGACCACCAATAAATAACAAATCCCGCTTCGGCGGGATTTTTTACAAGCAAATTCTCCAAACGAATAAATAAAGAGTACAGAATTTGGAGATCTTCACGTGGCGACTATTGCTAATATTTTCATCGACGCAGGGGCTAACTACAGCAACATCATTACTGTAGCAGCAAACGGCGCAGGAGCACTCAACCTAACTGGATACACAGTTAAGTCGCCGATCCGTAAGTCTTATACCTCCACTACTGCATACAATTTCACAGCCAGCGTATTTGATGCGGTGGCTGGTAAAGTCAGGTTAGAATTAACCGCAGCCCAAACGGGAGCAATCCCTCCAGGTCGATACCTGTATGACGTAGAGATTACCTCTTCAGCTGGTAACAGAACCAGAGTTGTTGAGGGAATCGTCACAGTAACCCCAGAAATCACTCAGATTTAATATGGCAGATACAACAGTCGTAATTGACGATGGTTCTCAGTTTACCGCTACACTAGCGCAAGAAACTCTTGTAACCACAACAACCAATCTGACAAATCCAGCAGTTGTAGAATCGTTGGATAACGTAGGTGATATTGACGTTACCACGAACGGTAAAAACAATGGTGCAATTCTGGTGTTTAGAACAACTACAAACAAATGGACATCTACCACTACGCTTGATGCGCAGAACATGGAAGGTGGAGAATTTTAATCGGAGAAAATAAAAGATGGCGTCAATTATTAGAATTAAAAGATCGTCAGTCAGTGGTAACCCAGCAGTACTGGGCGCTGGTGAGTTAGCGTATTCTGCGTTAACAGATAATGGTTCCAATGGTGGTGATCGCCTATACATTGGTATGGGCACAGAAACCGCAGGTAATGCGGCGAACCACATTGTTATCGGTGGTAAGTTTTTCACAGACATGTTGGATCACACCAAAGGTGTTCTAACTGCTGATTCTGCTCTTGTTGTCGATTCCAACTCTAAGTTGGACAACCTAAAGGTCGATAACCTTGACCTAAATGGCAACACACTAAGTACTACCAATACCAACGGCGATCTGTTGATTACGCCAAACGGTACTGGTAAGACTATCATCACTAACATCTATACTGATGCTAGCACTTCTCTTGCTGAGTACATTCAAGACGTAACTGGCGGTCAGATCGTTGACAGCACCGAAATTGATGCTACTTACGACGACGTAGCTGGTACTACTTCTCTTGCTCTTAAGACTACTGGCGTAACTGCTGGATCTTATGGTTCAGCTACTTCTATCCCAACATTCACTGTTGACAGCAAGGGTCGTCTAACTGCAGCAGGTAGCGCAAACGTAGCGACTACTCTAAACATCACTGGCGATACTGGATCTGATGGTATCTCTCTTCTAAGCGAAACACTAGCTATTGTTGGTGGTGAGGGTATTGATACTGCTGTTACAGCAAATACTCTAACAATCTCTGCTGAAGATGCAAGCACTACTAATAAGGGTGTTGCGTCTTTTGACACTAACCACTTCACTGTAACTGCTGGTGCTGTTTCTGCTAAGAGCATCACTCTTGGTTCTTCTACTCTAACACTTGGTTCTACAACAGCAAGCCTAGCTGGTCTGTCTTCACTGGGCGTAACTGGTAACACTACTATCGGTGGAACTCTAGGTGTTACAGGAGCCACTACTCTTTCAAGCACTCTGGGCGTAACTGGTGCGGTTACTCTAAGTTCTACTCTTGGTGTTGCTGGCGACTTCGCTGTTAATACTAACAAGTTTACTGTTAACGCTACTTCTGGTAACACTACTGTTGCTGGCACTCTTGGTGTTTCAGGCAATACTACTGTTGGTGGAACATTCGGTGTAACTGGTGCTACTACTCTTTCTAGCACTCTTGCTGTTACAAACGATCTTTCTGTTAACACTAACAAGTTCAACGTAACTGCTGCTACTGGTAATACTGCTATTGCTGGTACTCTAGGAGTTACTGGTGCTACAACCCTAAGTTCTACTCTAGCCGTAACTGGTAACACTACTGTTGGCGGTACTCTTGGCGTAACTGGCGTTGCTACTTTCGGCAACGTCATCGACATGAACGCTCACAAGATCACAAACCTTGCTGAGCCAACTGCTGACTCTGATGCTGCTACCAAGTACTACGTCGACGCTGCTCGTTCTGGTCTAGACGTTAAGGGATCTGTCCGTGCAGCTACTACTGCCAACATCACCCTAAGCAACACTCAGACTATCGATGGCGTTGCGCTTTCTGTTGGCGATCGTGTTCTGGTTAAAGATCAGACTACTGCTTCTCAGAACGGTATTTACGTTGTTTCTGCTACTGCTTGGACTCGTGCGCCTGACGCTGATAACAATCCAGGTGGTGAAGTTACTAGCGGTATGTTCTGTTTCGTTGAGTCTGGTACTGTCAACGCTGACTGCGGTTTCGTTCTAACTACTAACGATCCAATTACTCTAGGTACTACTGCTCTAGATTTCACTCTATTTTCTAGCTCTGGCACTCTAATTGCTGGTAGTGGTCTAAGCAAGAATGGCTACACTCTAGAAGTAAACGTAGCAGCTGCTGGCGGTATTGAAATTGTTTCCGACGCTCTTCAATTGAAGGCTGGTGTTGCTGGTGCTGGTCTGACTTACACTTCTGGTGTTCTAGACATCGTTGGTACTGCTAACCGCATTACTGTCAACGCTGATAGTATTGACATTGCTTCTACTTACGTTGGTCAGACTTCTATCACTACTCTGGGTACTATCGGTACTGGTACTTGGCAAGGTACTGTCGTTAGCCCAACTTACGGTGGTACTGGCGTAAACAATGGCACTAAGACTATCACTCTTGGTGGCAACCTAACAACTAGCGGTGCTTTTGCTACCACTCTGACTGTTACTGGCGCTACTAACGTAACTCTACCAACTACTGGTACTCTAGCGACTCTAGCTGGCGCTGAAACTCTAAGCAACAAGACCATCACTTCTTCTAGCTTTAGCGGTTCCACTGGTGCTTTCACTGGTAACGTAACAGTTGGTGGTACTCTTGGTGTCACTGGCGCAACGACTCTAAGTTCTACTCTTGCTGTCACTAGCAACGCTACTGTTGGTGGCACCTTTGGTGTTACTGGTGCGACTACTCTGTCTAGTACTCTTGGTGTTACTGGTAACGTAACTCTATCTGCTAACTTGACTGGTGCTGGTGCTGGAACTTCTACTCTTGATGGTTTCAACATCGACGGTGGCACTTACTAAGATGTGAATAAATAAGAGGGGAGCGAGAGTTCCCCTCTAGCAGTTTTTACTGCTTATCGGTTTCCTCAATAGGAATTGTAATGGCTAATAAAATTATCCTCAAAAAATCCGCAGTCGGCGGAAAAATCCCAGTATCCAGTGATCTGGATTATGGAGAGTTGGCTATCAATTATGCTGACGGAAAACTATATTATAAGAATTCGGCAAACAACATTATGTCGATTGGTGGCGCTGGCGGTGGAACTTTAGTAGTGTCAACTAGAGCCAATCCAGTTTCAATTGTTGTTTCTGGTGGAAACCTAGTAGTTGCTGCTAGAAGCGGAAACGTAAGCGTACCAATTTAAGGATAATAGATGGCTAATAGATTCCCGTTAATTGTTGACTCAGTCAACTTAAACATTAAAGAACTTCCATCAGGCGACAACATTGACCTGACTGGTAACAGCATCTATAATAATGGTGCTACGTTAGTTCTACCTACTGCTTCTGGCACTCTAGCGACTCTAGCTGGAACAGAAACCCTAACAAATAAAACTCTCTCTAGCGGCACTCTTTCTGGTACGTTCGCTGGGGACGCTACACTTTCTGGATCTATTACTCTAAGCGCAACTACTGCGCTCACTATTCCAGTTGGTACTACTGCTCAACGTCCAACAGCTGCTACTGGTCAGATTCGTTTCAACTCTTCACTAACTTCTTTCGAAGGTTATAACGGTACAGCGTGGTCATCACTTGGTGGTGTGAAGTCTGTTGATGGTTTCACGTACATCATCGCTGAGACTTCTTCTGGCGCATCTAACGGTGAACTTGAGTTCTACGCTGAGACTGCTGCTGGAACTGCTGCAGCAAAGCAAGGTGGATGGAATTATACACGACTACTAACTAATACTCCGATTGACTTCGCAGGTTCTACTTCTGGAACTACTCGTGTTCAAGCAACTGCTGCTGCTTCTGGCGTTCTTACTCTACCTGCGGTAACTGATACTCTTGCTGGTATTGCTGCTACGCAAACACTAACCAACAAAACAATTAACCTAGCAAATAACACGCTAACTGCTACATCTGCTCAAATTGCTTCTGCGGTTTCTGACGAGACTGGTAGTGGTTCTCTAGTATTTGGTACTAGCCCATCATTTACAACTAGCGTATTGACTGGTTCTACATCATTCAACGTATTCAATACCACTGCGACTACTATCAACGCATTCGGTGCTGCTACTACACTTTCTATTGGTGCTTCTACTGGCACTACGACAGTTAACAACAGCTTAACTGTAACTGGTAACTTGGTTGTTAATGGTACAACCACCACTATCAACTCAACAACTATCACTGTTGATGATATTGTTTTAGAACTAGGTGATGTAGCCACTCCAACTGATACTACTGCTAATGGTGGTGGTATTCTTCTGAAGGGTGCTACTAATAAGACATTCTTGTGGCAATCAGCTACTGGAGCGTGGACATCTTCAGAAGACTTAAACTTAGCTTCTGGTAAAGTTTTTGAGATTAACGGCACGGCTGTACTTTCTGGTACTACTCTTGGTTCTGGTGTTACTGCTTCTTCTTTAACTAGCGTTGGTACTGTTACTTCTGGTACTTGGTCTGCATCATTCGGCGCAGTTTCTGGTGCCAACCTAACAAACCTGACTGCTGGTAATCTAACTGGTACTATTCCATCAGCTGTTCTCGGTAACTCTACTGCTTACATTGGTACTACTGCGGTTGCTCTCAACCGTGCCTCTGCAAATCTAGCATTGACTGGTATTTCTTCTGTAACTCTTCCAGGCTCTACTTCTGGTTCAGTACAGATTGTTCCTACTGCAGCTGCTGGAACTGGCACTGTACTAACTCTACCAGCTACAACTGGTACTGTTGTTACAACTGGCGACTCTGGTACTGTTACCAATACGATGTTGGCTGGTTCTATAGCCAACTCAAAACTAGCGAACTCAACAATTTCTGGAGTTGCTCTTGGTAGTAACTTAAACGCTCTTACTATCAGCACTGGATTAACTGGAACATCATATAACGGTTCATCTGCGGTAACTATTGCGCTAGCAACTTCTGGCGTAACTGCTGGTTCTTATGGTGGTTCCACTGCTATTCCTGTTATCACAGTTGACACATATGGTCGTGTAACTGCAGCTTCTACAACTTCAGTTTCTACTACTATTTCTCTGGCAGGTACTTCTGGTACTGGTTCTGTTGCTGGTGGTGGCACTCTCACTTTTGCCTCTAGTAATGGTGTTACCACTTCTGTATCTGGCAGCACTGCTACCATTAGTACACCACAAGACCTTAGAACTACAGCAGCGCCTTCGTTCAGTGGCGTAACAACTACTGCTGGAGTAACAGCAACGTCAAACGCACCATTCTTTATGAATGCAAACACGATTGCGGCAAACTTTAGCATTCCGTCAAACTACAATGCTATGACAGCTGGACCAATAACCATCAACAATAACGTGACAGTAACTATTCCAAACGGATCTGTCTGGACAATTGTATAAGGATACCTATGGCAACTACATCTAGAGAACAACTAAAGCAGTACTGCCTAAGAGCACTAGGTCATCCTGTTGTTGAAATCAATGCTGACGACGATCAACTGGAAGATCGTATTGATGAAGCCTTGGAGTATTGGAGACAATACCACCCAGACGGTATCGAAAAACTATACATGAAGTTTCAGATCACTGCATCTGAAGCCAACCTTACAACTTCTGTAGCTTCTAACTTTATGTTGGGCGAGCGTGTCACTAGCAGTTCTGGTGGTACAGCACAAGTTGCTAAAGAAATCAATAGACAATCTTCTGGAACTAAACTTCTACTACGCAACGTAAAAGGTACGTTTGCTGGTGGTGATACTATCACTGGGACATCTTCTAACGTAACTGCGTTGTTGGACAGCTTAGTTCTTGGAACTTACGATAAGAAATACGTTGAGGTTCCAGATCTTGTTTACGGTATCACTCGTGTTCTACCATTCAGTCAAGCGTCTTCTTCTAAGAACATTTTTGACTTGCAGTATCAACTACGTCTAAACGACTTGTACGATCTAACTTCTACAAGTATCATTTACTATAAGACTGTTATGTCTCACTTGGCTCTGCTAGACTTAGAGTTGAACGGACATCCGCTATATCGCTTTAACCGTCGTCAGTCTAAACTATTCTTAGACATCAACTGGGACACTGACTTGGCTCTTGGCGACTTTGTTGTCGTTGAGTGCTACCGTGCACTTGGCCCAGCGGAGAACGCTAAAGTTTGGGACGATGCTTGGTTGAAACACTACGTTACTGCCCTGTTTAAGAAGCAGTGGGCAGTCAATATTAAGAAATTCTCTGGCATTCAACTTCCAGGTGGTGTTACACTTGATGGTGATAAACTGTATGACGAAGCAACTGGTGAAGTTAAAGATCTTGAAGACGAGCTAATCACTAAAGCTGCTCCTCTTGAGTTCTTCCTAGGATAATAATGACTACAACTAACGTATATTTTACACAAGGTACTCGTACCGAGCAGATGCTCGTAGAGGATCTTATCATCGAGTCTCTGCGTATATACGGCAAAGAAGTTTTCTACATTCCAAGAACTCTGGTTTCTAAAGATGAGATCTTGGGTGAAGACCGTCTGAGTGAATTCAAGACAGCATTCCCTATTGAAATGTACTTTGAGAACATTGACAGCTATGGCGGACAAGGTGCATTTATCCAGAAGTTTGGTTTGATGATTGAGCAATCAGCAACGCTGGTTGTTGCTCGTCGTCGTTGGGAGCAGTTTGTTGGACGCTATGGCGTCACTACTGTACCAACTCGTCCAAACGAAGGCGATCTGATTTACTTCCCGATGACTAAGTCTCTGTTTGAGATTAAGTTTGTATCACATCAAGACCCATTCTATCAACTTGGTCAGTTATACGTATACAAGCTACAAGTTGAACTGTTCCAGTACGCTTCTGAGCGTATCGATACTGGCGTTAGAGAAGTTGACGCATTTGAATCTCTTAAGACATTCAGCACTAATACTACACGTAACCGTTATGGTGAAGTTACTTCTATCCGAATGACTAACAACGGTTCTGGTTACACTTCTGTTCCAACTGTAACATTCTTGAGTTCTGCTGGAACTGGTGCAGCAGCAACTGCTGTTCTTGGCACTGGAACTAACGCAGGCAAGGTTGTTGCGGTTAATGTAACAAATCCAGGAACTGGATACCAAGTACCGCCAACTATCTCATTCATCGGCGGTGGTGGTATTAATGCAGCAGCAGAAGCAATCATTGAAGCTAATATCGATAAGCCAGACTCTTTCGGTGATAACAACAAGTTCAAAGAAGAAGCTGCTGACATCATCTTTAATGAGAATAATCCGTTCGGCGATCTAGGAGACTAACTTGTTAAACAACAACGTATTCTATCACGGGATTATTCGTAAGACCATCGTTTCTTTCGGTCGTTTATTCAGCGACATTTACATTGACCGCAAACAAGGCGACTCTGTAACTGGTACAACAATTCAACGCATTCAAGTCCCATTGGCATATGCTCCAAAGGAAAAGTGGATCGTTCGTATTGATTCTGACCCAACCTTAGAGAACTATACCTATACTTCGCTACCAAGAATGTCATTTGAGATTCTTGGTTACAGCTACGACGCACAACGTAAGCTAAACCGTATGCAGAAAATTGAGTGTGGTGATGGTTCTGCCTCTAAGAACTTTATGTACACTCCAGTCCCATACAACATTGAAATTGCTTTGTACATTCTAACTAAAACTCAAGAAGACGGTCTACAGATTCTTGAACAGATTCTTCCTACCTTCACTCCAGAGTATAACCTACCTGTTAAAGTAGTCCCTGAGATGAACGTAGTTCAAGATGTTCCTGTAATTCTAAATAGCGTTAGCGTAGCGGATGAGTATGATGGAGATTTCCAGACTCGTCGTTTCGTCACGCACACGTTGAACTTCACTCTAAAGACTAACATGTTTGGACCAGTTTCTGGTCAAGGTGTTATTCAGACTGTCAACGCAAATGTTGGCTTCAAAGAAATCACAGAACCAAATCGCATTTATACAGCGACTGGCGATGTTACTACTGCAACTGTTACTGGTGAGAATTGGGAAGACAACTTCTAAAGTATGGCTCAAGTATATAATTCGAATGCGAACTTAAAAGCTGCTGGTGTTACGATTGAATTTACTCCCGAGCAAGTCGAGGAGTATCTGAAGTGCGCAGCTGACCCTATCTACTTCATTGAGAACTATTGTTACATTGTTTCTCTTGATCACGGTCTTGTTCAATTCAAATTATATGATTGCCAGCGTGAGAAGGTAAAAGTTATCCACGAGAATCGTAAGGTGATTCTTATGGAAGGTCGTCAGCAAGGTAAGACCACCACTTCTGCTGCATATATTCTTTGGTACACACTATTCCAAGACAACAAGCAAGTAGCGATTTTGGCTAACAAAGCCTCTGCTGCTCGTGAAGTTCTTGACCGTTATCAAACAATGTATGAGTGTCTACCAAAATGGATGCAACAAGGTGTTACTACTTGGAACAAGGGTGATATCGAACTAGAAAACGGATCAAAAGTATTCACTGCAGCAACTACTGCTTCTGGTATTCGTGGTAAGTCTGTTAACTTGCTATACGTCGACGAAGCTGCGATCATCCCAAACACCGTTGCTGAACAGTTCTTCACTTCTGTTTATCCTACAATTTCTGCAGGTGAGACAACCAAGATTCTGTTGAGTTCTACTCCACTTGGTTACAATCACTTCTGGAAATTCTGGAACGATGCTGAGAATGATCGTAATGGTTTCGTGCCTCTGTTCATTCCTTATTGGAAAATTCCAGGTCGTGATGAGAAGTGGGCTGAAGAACAGAAGCGTATGCTTGGCGATCTTAAATACAACCAAGAGGTTCTTTGTAAGTTCCTTGGTTCTAGCCTGACTCTGATCAACGCTGACGTCATTGCTTCTATGTCGTTCAACAATCCGATCCACTCTAAAGATGGGTTGGATATCTATGAGAAGCCACAGCGTGGTCATACATACGTTATTGTTGCCGACACTGCCATGGGCGTAGAAGGCGACTACTCCGCATTCGTTATCATTGACATTACTGAAGTTCCGTACAAACTGGTGGGTAAGTACAGAAACAACACAATTAGCCCACTGCTGTACCCGAACGTAATCTATACGGTTGGAAATCAATATAATCAGGCATTCGTCCTTGTGGAAATGAATGCTAGTGAACAGGTTCCGTACATCCTATACTCTGAACTTGAGTACGAGAACATCCTATTTGTAAACAGAACTACTGGAATGCAGACTGTTTCTGGCGGTTTTGGTGGTGGTAAGACTCAACTTGGCGTTATGACTGATAAACGTGTTAAGCGTATTGGCTGTCACAACTTCAAGTCTCTGGTTGAGGAGAAGAAACTCCTACTGCCAGACGCTGAGATTATCTCTGAAATCTCGACTTTCATCGAGTCTAAAGGGTCATATGCAGCGGACGATGGCTATCACGATGACTTGGTTATGACGTGCGTTTTGTTCGCATGGCTCACAACTAACCCATATTTCAAAGACCTAAATAACGTAAACCTTCGTGAAATTATGTATCAACAGCGCATCGAAGCTATTGAGCAGGAGTTGACACCGTTTGGGTTCTTGACTGATGGGAATGATGACGAGAAGCCACCCCTGAACTTTTGAAATCGGGCTTTTCATAAATAAAATGTAGGTTGTGCTCCTAGTAGCAAAACTAAAATAAACAATGTAATCAAGGAGAATTACAATGCCTTTTCAACTTAGTCCAGGTGTAGCAGTCGTAGAAAAAGACTTCACATCTATCGTCCCTGCAGTAGCGACTTCTACTGGTGCGTTTGCTGGAGCATTCCAATGGGGTCCAGTTCTGGATCCAGTACGAGTTTCTTCTGAAAACGATCTAGTAGCACGTTTCGGTAAGCCAGCTGATTCTAATGCTGATAGCTTCTTCACTGCTGCTAACTTCCTTTCTTATACCAATAACCTTCTAGTTGTCCGTGGCGATGCTACTGGCGCTAAGAACGCTGTTGCTTTGACAACTGGCAGCGTATCTTCTATCAGCTTGACTTCTGCAGGTTCTGGCTATACTACTGCTCCAACTGTCACAGTTTCTGCGCCTAACGTCGATGGTGGTGTTCAGGCTACTGCTACTGCCACTCTTTCTGGTGCTGGCGTAACTGCTATTACTCTATCTGCTGCAGGTACTGGTTACACTAGTGCTCCAACTGTTGCTATTACTGGCGGTTCTGGTTCTGGTGCTACTGCTACTGCTCGCCTTTCTGGTGCTGGCGTAACTGCAATTACTGTATCTGCTGGCGGCTCTGGCTATACTACTGCATCAGTAGGTTTCACTGAGCCACAAGTTGCTGGTGGTACTACTGCTACTGCTACTGCTACTATCTCTGGTGGTGTTGTTACTGCAATCACTATCACAAATCCAGGTTCTGGTTACACTAGCGCTCCAACTATTTCCATTACAGGTGATGGTACTGGTGCTACTGCTACAGCAACTATCGGTACTTCTACTGTAACTGGTATCACTATTACTAGCGCAGGTTCTGGCTACCTAACTAGCCCAACTGTGACTCTTACTGGTGGCGGTGGTACTGGTGCAACAGTTGGTTCTGTTACTATCGGTACTTCTACTGTAACTGGTATCACTATCGTTGCTGCAGGTTCTGGTTATTCTGCTGCTCCAGATGTAACTATCTCTGGTGGCGGTGGTACTGGTGCTACTGCTACTGCTACTATCACTAGCGGTACTGGTATCAAGATTAACAACCTACAACACTACCTAGACAACTATATCAACGGTGCTGGTCTTGTTGGTGAGTTTGCTGCTAAGTATCCAGGTACTCTAGGTAACTCTCTAAAGATTTCTGTTGCAGACTCTGCTTCTTTTGGCACTTGGGCATACAAGGCTGAGTTTGATTCTGTTCCAGGAACTTCTGCTTACGCAACTTCTGTTGGTGGCGCTTCTGATGAACTACACGTTATCATTATCGACGAAGATGGTGCATGGACTGGTACTCGTGGTGCTATTCTAGAAAAATTCGCATACGTTTCTAAAGCGTCTGACGCTAAGAAGTCTGACGGCTCTAATAACTACTACAAAGATGTTATCAACAGCCAGTCTCGCTACGTATGGTGGATGGACCATCCAGTTCTTTCTGGTGCTGGTGATGCATGGGGTCAAGCTGCTGCAGGTAAGACTTTCAAGACTACTGCAACTGCAATCACTCGTTCTCTAACTGGCGCTTCTGATGACCTAGCTTTGACTGATGGTCAACTGCAAACAGCATGGGATATCTTCCGTGATGACGGTCAATACGACATCAGCCTACTACCACTAGGTAAAGTTTCTGCTGCTGTTGCTACTTACGTTATCAACAACGTTGCTGAAGAGCGTCTAGACTGCGTTGTCTTCGTTTCTCCACAGAACGTAACTTCTGGTGATATCATCATCGGCAACGGTTCTGATGCAACTGATGAAGTTGTTGCATACCGTAACGCACTACCATCTACTTCTTACGCAGTGATGGACTCTGGCTTCAAGTACCAGTATGACCGTTACAACGACAAGTACCGTTGGATTCCTCTAAACGGTGACGTTGCTGGTCTATGCGCTCGTACTGACTACACTAATGACCCATGGTTCTCTCCAGGCGGTCTAAACCGTGGTCAAGTTAAGAACGTGGTTAAACTAGCAATCAATCCTAATAAGACTGATCGCGACGAACTATACAAGAATGGCGTCAACCCAGTTGTTACTTTCCCAGGACAGGGTACTGTTCTGTTCGGAGACAAGACTCTTCTGGCTAAGCCTTCTGCGTTCGATCGTATCAACGTCCGTCGTCTGTTCATCGTTCTTGAGAAAGCTATCGCTACTGCTGCTAAGTACCAGCTGTTCGAATTCAACGACAGCTTCACTCGTGCTCAGTTCAAGAACCTAGTTGAACCATTCCTGCGTGACGTTCAAGGTCGCCGTGGTGTTACTGAGTTCCTAGTTAAGTGTGATGATTCTAACAACACTGGCGAAGTAATTGATCGTAACGAGTTTGTTGCTGACATCTTCATCAAGCCAAATCGTTCTATCAACTTTATTACTCTGAACTTCGTTGCTGCTCGCTCTTCTGTGAACTTCAACGAAATCGGCGGTTAATTGGATAGGGGAGGTGAAAGCCTCCCCGTCTACAACGAATAAATAAAGATAAGAACAAGGAGAATTAAATGGCAAATATTGCTGACTTCAAGGCGCAGATGATTGGTGGTGGTGCACGCCCTAACCAATTCTATGTGCAACTAACATTCCCTTCATACGTAGGTCTTGGTGTTGTTGCTGGTCAACAGGCTCAGTTCCTGTGCCGTTCTGCACAGCTACCTGCATCTACTATTGAACCAATCACTACTCTGTATCGTGGTCGTCCAGTTCAGTTTGCTGGTGAGCGTACTTTCCAACCATGGACTGTAAGCATCTATAACGACACTAGCTTCAATATCCGTAATGCTCTAGAAGTGTGGCAAAACGGTATTCAGAACTACAACACCACTCTGGGTAAAACTAATCCACGTGACTATCAAGTTGACCTTTCTGTGTTCCAACTTGACCGTTCTGGCGCTATCATCAAGAGCTACAAGTTCGTTGATGCAATGCCTGTGAACATTGGTCCAATCCAACTAGACTTCGATCAGCAGAACCAGATTGAACAGTTCGATGTTGAATTCACTTACAACTATTTCACTAGCAACACTACTTCTGGTGCTCTGGCTGGCGTTAATGTTTCTGTGGATACTCCAATCGGTACTTTCCCAATCCCTCTATAATCAAGTCGGGTAATAGTTAAATTATGCAATTGTTTGGTTTTGAAATTCGTAAGAAACCTATTCAGCAAGAAATGGCGAGCGTTGTCTCGCCTTCTTCTGATGACGGCTCCACTGTAGTCGCCAGTGCCAGTGCCTATTATGGCATGGTAATGGACATTGAGGGTATCGTAAAGAACGAGAACGACCTTATTCGTCGTTATCGTGAGATTGCTCAATACGCCGATACTGACGCAGCTATTGAAGATATTGTTAATGAATCCATCATCTCTGAAGATGGAGCAATCGAACTAAATCTTGACAAACTAAAAGTATCAGAAGCTATTAAGAAAAAAATGCAGGATGAGTTTCAGAACGTCCTGCGTCTTTTGAAATTTAGCGATAAGGGTCATGATATCTTCCGTTCGTGGTACATTGACGGTCGTCTTTACTACCACATCCTATTAGACGAGAAGAACCCAAAGGCAGGTATCGCCGAACTACGTTACGTAGACCCACGCAAGATTCGTCGTATTAAGAACGTCGAAAAGACGAAGACGGATAAGGGTGTTGATATCACTAAGGTTGTTGAAGAGTATTATCTCTACAATGACAAAGGAATTACTGAGCAAACCACTCAAGGTGTTAAGCTGACTCTTGATTCAGTCATCTTTGCTCCCTCTGGTTTGCTTGATGCAAATACTGGCATGATGATGAGTCATCTGCACAAAGCAATTAAGCCAGTAAACCAACTAAAGATGATCGAAGATGCTGTAGTCATCTATCGTATCAGTCGTGCTCCAGAACGTCGAGTGTTCTACATTGACGTTGGTAACCTTCCAAAGCTGAAGGCAGAGCAGTACGTCAATGACATCATGAACAAGTTCCGCAACAAGGTTGTGTATGACGCAACTACTGGCGAAGTTCGTGATGACCGCAAGCACCTATCGATGATGGAAGACTTCTGGATGCCTCGCCGTGAAGGTGGTAAGGGTACAGAAATCACTACCCTTCCAGGCGGTCAGAATCTTGGCGACATTCAAGACATTCAATACTTCCAACAGAAACTATATCAAGCACTGAACGTGCCTCTGTCTCGTTTGCAACAGCAACAAGGTTTCTCGCTTGGTCGTTCTACAGAAATTACACGAGACGAAATCAAGTTCAGCAAGTTCATTGCTAGACTACGTAAGCGTTTCAACAATCTGTTCTTTGAAGCACTACGTGTTCAGCTAATTGCTAAGAACATTATTCGTGCTGAAGAGTGGGATGATCTACGTCAAGACATGGAATTTGTCTATGATCAAGACAATCACTTCACTGAACTAAAGAACAACGAAATTCTGATGCAGCGCATTCAAATGCTGCAACAAATGGATCCATATATTGGTAAGTACTACTCTACCAGCTGGGTCAAGAAAAATGTGCTTCAGCTATCTGAAGAAGACATTAAAGAGATGGATAAAGAGATCGAAGCAGATCTTCACAACCAATTGGGTCGTGCCGAGTTTGAAGGTACTGCGGCTGGAATTCAACAAGTTTCTCAACAGAACTACGTTGATCAATTCACGCCACCAGAACCTGAACCAGAACAACCTAACACACAGAAAAGATAACAGGAGTATATTATGTCAAGCACTAGAGATTTGATCGACGCTATTTCTACAGGTGACTCTGTAGGTATTGAATCAGCGTTCAACACAGCAATGGCTGAGAAGATTACCGTCAAACTAGACGCAATGCGCCAAGAAGTTGCGCAGAATATGTTTAAGGCACCAGCTGCAGAAACAGCACCTGAAACATCAGCAGAATAATGTACTACGGTCAATTCACCAAATCGCTGAGAGCATCTGACGTTGTTGAAACCGTCAGATCTTTTGGGCACCTCATCGAGTTGAAACAAGATGGTTCTGTTTCAATTGACGGCGAGTTGACTGAACACAAGAGTTTAGATGAGGCGAGAAAATATATTAAAAGCAAAAACTTTTCTGAGAAACTAGAAGTACAAATCTCGAATGAAATTTACGAAGAGATATCCGAAAATCGAATCGCACAAATCATTAAAGAGCATCACGACATAAAAGTTACAGATACACTAATCGAATCATATATCGCTCTCGCCTCATCTAAAATCTTTACTATTGACCCTGTTGTGTTTGATGTCCGCAAACTTAACAAGTTGGACGTTGTAGTTGAGAATAAGATTCACTACGAGCTAAACGACAACAGCGTTGTTGCTATTGACATTGCAACACAAGAGACGCTAAATAATCTATTGCATAATCAAACAGAAATTGTTGAGTATATGCGTGAGTCAAAACAAAACTTCATGCGTGTAATCGAACAGATTAAGGAATAAAGATGGCTGTCGTTAAGACCGTACTAAAGAACGTAAATCAAGAAGCAGTCATTAAGGTTGCTGGCACTGCTGGGTCTGCTACAATCGACCTTCAGACTGACTTGGTCGCCGCAACCCAAGAGTTAGATGGCGACACACAGGTTGTTAACATCATTGGCGTAGTTTGGACTGGCGACACTAACGGTGTTGCGCAGATCACTCGAAACTCTGCTATCATTACTACTCTGCAAGCCAACGCTGCAGGTGCTCTGGAATTTGGTGGACAAGCTATGATTCCAGAAACTATTGAAAACACTAAAGACATTGTTGTCACTATTTCTGGCGCTCAAACTGAGTGTTGGATTCGTGTTAGAAAAGTCAGCGGTTACAAGACTAAGGTTGAGTACGCAACATATGGTGCATACGACGACGAATCTCGTGTTGGCGCAAGCACTACAACAAGTGGCTCTCCAGATAAGGTATAAACATGAGACTGATTAAAGAAGTTTTCGAAACTACTAATCTTGTCGTAGAAGAAAAGCTAGGCAAGGGTAAAACATATTTCATTGAAGGTGTTTTCCTTCAATCAGAACTACAGAACCGTAACGGTCGTATGTATCCAGAGAAAGTCATGGATAAAGAAGTTGGGCGTTACATCAAAGAGTATGTAGAAAAGAATAAAGCCTACGGTGAACTTGGTCACCCAGACACTCCAACTATCAATCTTGATCGTGTATCTCACATGATCGTTGGACTGCGTAAAGAAGGTACCAATTACATCGGTAAGGCAAAAATCCTAGACACTCCTATGGGTAACATCGCTCGTGGTCTTTTAGACGGTGGCGCAAACCTTGGTGTTTCTAGTCGAGCACTTGGATCTCTCAAAACTAATAACGAGGGTGTTCAGGTGGTGCAAGATGACTTCATGCTATCGACTGCTGCTGACATCGTTGCCGATCCTTCCGCTCCTGACGCTTTTGTCCGTGGTATCATGGAAAGCAAAGAGTGGGTCTTTGTTGATGGAAAGTTCGTGGAACAAAACATTGATGAAGTTAAGCGCATGATTCGCTCTACTTCTTCACGCAATCTAGAAGAAGCGAAGATCCTCGCTTTCCAAAAGTTTTTGAGTAAAATCAAATAAATAATAAATAACTATAGAACTTATCCAGTTAGGAGAAACAGATGTCTATCGAACAAAAAATTGCCCAAATTCTTGCTGAGTCTAAAGCAACTGCTGCTCTTCAAGAAGAGGAAGTTACTGAGGAAGTCGTAGCAGAAGAGGCTCTAAAGCCAGAGTCTGCTGAAGACAATCCAGACAACAAGAAGAATAATGTCGGCGACCAGAAGGTCGGCGGTAAGGACAAGACTGCTAATGCTGCTACCTCTGGCGCTGCTGCTCCAGAAGGTTCTAACATTGCTGGTCTAAAGTCTGATGGTGTTACTAGCGTAGCTGGCGATGAGCCAAACAATGCACGCAATATCAGCAGCGTTAAGGAAGACGTTGATGCTCTAATGGCTGGCGAAGAACTATCTGAAGAGTTCCGCCAAAAAGCAGAGACTATCTTCGAAGCTGCTGTTATGACTCGTGTCAAGTCTGAACTTGCACGTATCGAAGAAGGTTATGAAGTAAAACTTGCTGAGCAAGTTGAACAGATTAAAGAGGGTCTTGTTGAACAGGTTGATGGATACCTCGACTACGTTGTCGAGCAGTGGATTGCACAGAATGAAATTGCCCTTGAGCATGGTATGAAGTCTGAAATTCTAGAAGGTTTCGTATCTGGTCTAAAAGGTTTGTTTGAAGAACACTATATCGATATTCCTGAAGAGAAGTTCGATGTACTAGGTTCTATGGAAGAACAAATCGAACAACTTTCTGCTAAACTAGACGAAGCAGTTGCATCTAATGTAGAGATGAAAAAGACTCTATCTGAGATGAAGCGTATTGAAATCGTCAAAGAAGCCAGCGTTGGTCTAACTGACACTGAAGTTGAGAAGTTTACTGGTCTTGCTGAAGAACTATCTTTCGAAGACGCAGAATCTTTTAAGACTAAGGTTCAAACTATCCGTGAAAACTACTTCACTACTAAGGCACAAGCAGATGTTGAATCTGTTGTTACAGATGCTCCAGTTGAGACGCTAACTGAAGAGAAGAAAATCGATCCTCAGATGGCTGCTTACCTAAGCATGCTGAACCGTAAATAATTTTATCCCCATCCATTAAAAAGGAAATAAAAATGACTACTCGTCAACAACTCGTAGAAAAGTGGGCACCAGTTCTGAACCACGAAGGTTCTGCCCCAATCAAGGATCAGTATCGTAAGGAAGTTACTGCTGTTCTTTTAGAAAACCAAGAGCGCGAAATGCGCAAGCAAGCTGAGGCTCTGTTCGAAGCTGCTCCAACTAACGCAGTTGGTTCTTACCCAGACGCTGGCGGTATGGCTAAGTTTGATCCAGTTCTGATCAGCCTAGTTCGCCGTGCAATGCCACAACTGATCGCTTATGACGTTGCTGGTGTCCAGCCAATGACTCAACCAACTGGCTTGATCTTCGCAATGAAGTCTCGCTACGGTTCTATGAACGGTACTGAGGCTCTGTTCAACGAAGCTGACACTGACTTCTCTGGCACTGGTACTCACGCTGGTTCTAACCCAGTTTCTGGTACTTATACTACTGGTACCCGCAATTCACGGTTGGGGCTTGGCATGGCGATGTCGCCAAGGTCCTTCTGCGCACAGTCGAAATAGGCATAGGCATACCCGTCGCCAAGTTTCTCCTTGAGTGACTTCATGATGGACGACTTACCGATGCCGGGTTCGCCTTCGAGCAGGAAGATGTTGTCGGGGATCGCTGCGATGAGGTCGGCAGCTTCGGACAGGGAAATGGTCGAACCGAAATCAATAGACATGTTAGTTGCTCCTAGTTGGTTAGGTATTGGGTTGTTAGGTATAACTTTGTTAGGTCGTTATTTCTTACTTTGTTAGATGCCACTACGCTAACTCGCTGTTTTTTCAGCTTTTTTCTTTTAGTTATAGCACAATATAATGCGTATGTCAAGCAAAGTGCGCGGCAGGGTGAGAGCGAAGGGTGGGGACTCCTGATGTTGGTTATCCCTCTCCCCCTACCCATTCACTCAAACCATGCCCCATACGCATCGCGCTTCGCGCTGTCCGTTGATGTCTGGACTCGTTCAAGTACCTCATGCTTGTGAATGAACAGCAGTAGCTTGTTATATGTATCAAAGATCGCATCCACATAGACCGCAAAGCCACTGTTCGGGACATAGCCGTAGCCATAGGCACTACGCGCAATCTGGAGGAAGGCCGAATAGTTGAGTTGCGGGTCGTCGCTCAGCATCATCCCCCGAAGGTTCTGCGCCATATCGTCACAGGCAGGGATCAAGCGAATGAATGGATGGACCGTGTTTCTTGTCCTTGTTGCGGTGGTGTATTGCTGTAACTCCTCTTTGGTTATCACCACGACATGCTCGGTCTCGGTCTGCCCAGCCCAGTAGGTCTTCTCGCGCACCTCTGTCCGCAGCTTGACGATGCCAGACATGTAGCGTTTGAACTTGGCGTAAGACTTCCTAACCAAGTTAGACTTCTCGCGGTTAACCCTATGCGTGTAGGGCAAGATCACGTCACTCGTGGTCCACTGTTGGTTGATCGGGTCCAAGCGGAACGTGACAGGCCGATTGTTGGGCAGCACGAACTCACCCGCGACAGCCTTAGGTTCGTGCGAGATGTTCATCAATTCAGGGTTCTTGCGATACAGCTTCTCCCATATTGTCAGATGACGCAGCGCCTTGTGCATGTTCTCGTGCAGCACGACGAAACCAAGGGCTTTCTCGTCTAACTTTGTAACGAACTCACGCCCATACATTTCGTCACGGCCATTGGTACACGCAGTCGGCACGTCATCGACCACGCTGGTCTTACCGACCATCATGACACCCGACCACAATGCGAACTTGGGGTTGCGCATCAGGTTGATCTTGACCTTCTTTAGCTTGCGCTCAGCTTTGTCCATATTCACTGACATATTCTTGCTCCTCTCTGGAGAGTGGTTGCACCATGCGTAGGGCTAGGGGATCATCACCGTTCGCCAGCAGCTTGGCGAATGCCGACCACGCATTCAGTTCGTCGTTGGCGTTGACCATGCCAAAATATCCCCGGTGCTTGGTTCAATGGCTACAAAGGCACCACGCCGCTTGCCATATAGTTCTTCCACCAAGTATTGGAGTTTTGCATCTACAATCCACAAGGTGCTAGGGAGGTTGTCTATGTTGGTTTGCTGATGGTCGATCCGCAAACACCTTTAGAGGATCGGGAACATATAGCATGGCTGGATTTCTTCAGAGCGATCGATTTTGAGTTTAAAACCTTGCAGTTCAATCCTTCTCCAAAAGAAATGAAATTCAAAAACGTACAAACAAAACTAGTCGCTGATTGGATTCTAGAAACTGGGATGCAAAAGCTAAAAAATTCTGAAGTGCTGTGGGTGCTAAAGGAGAATTACTCAGGTGATATCCTCCACTACGAACTGGCTTCCTGGATTAGTCACTGGATACGTGAAGCCAATCCTCTAGCTAACCAAGATTCAATCTACAGCGAGATCCTAGCGATCGGCTTAGATGATGTTGACTATCTAGAGTTAGCCGAACTAGTCCTCAATTCTTAAGAAATCCTTAAGAATTATCTATCGTGACTGGG
>OGWN01000002.1_pt1 | contig 40051 bp, 67 predicted proteins | sample 1575921 | NCBI WGS metagenome assembly OGWN01 (sample SAMN07581531, study PRJEB24739) | freshwater metagenome
TAGCCTACACTCTTTCCCTACACGACGCTCTTCCGATCTCAGATTGGGCTACATCATAAATAGCATCAGATGGTCTATACCCATACCCAGCTTGATTTTGCAATGAAGACATTTTGTTTTCTAAATCAGCAAGCGATTTGTTTGCAGACTCTTTAAAAGTTTGCATTTCTGAACTTGAAACAAGTTTATCTCTTGATTTTTGTATTTCGCTCATATTTTTAAATTTAGGTGTTGCTACCGCCCTAATGCTTCCAGCTCCATAATTGTATCCTTCAGAACCAGCGCCACCCTTCATTTCTTTTACTAAATTTTCTAATGTAGCTGGAGCATATTTTCTGTTCCCAGAAGGTGTATATCCTTTGAAAATTTTATTTTCAACATTGACTCCATATTGAGGAAGATTTTTTTCAAACTGATAAAGCCAATCGTTATACAAATCATTATTAACATTAACTGTTTGGCTGATTGCATTTTCAAATGAATAATCATCTGCAAAATCTTTTCTGTCTGGTAGCATCCCTTTTTCTTTTAAAAACTTTGCTTGGAATAAACTGCTATATTGTCTATTAGACCAATCTTGAGTAAGCCTATCTATATTTTTATTACCACCCAAATTGTCTTTTACATCTGAAAATAATTTTTCTAAATTACTTGATGATTTTTTATCAAAAAAATGTTCAATATTTGGCGACCTAGATGTGTAAGCATCAACAGCCCAAACTGGATTATTTCTTGATGGAGTTGCCATGTTTTTTGTACCAATTAAAGAAATTTGACCAAATCCTTCCATTGGGTTTTCAATATTAGATATGGCTATAGATGGCACTGGCATTCCGCCAACACTTTGAACTTTTGCTAGCTTTTCAGGAGTGATATTATGATGAGCAATCATTTCCTCTCCAGCTTTTACTCCAGGAACATATTTTGACATATTAGGAGATACAATTTTCGTCATTCCTAATGGAGCAAAATTCAATGCAACATCTAACGCACCTTCAGGAGTCTGTGCTTTACGATTGAACTCTTGCGCTAATAATCCAAACTTTGTAGGGTCACCTTGCAATAACCCGCCGATTGCTTCACGATATGGCGCACCTTTAGCATACTGTTTTCTTAACGCATCGCCTAAAAAGTCTAATATTCCTGCCATTTTTCTTCCTATATGTCTAAAACGCACATAATCGTGCCATACTCAATTTTTAGTGGTTTTGTATACTGCGAGTCTAACTTCAAAAAATAATTCAAAATAACGCTATCTCAGCACGCCTTCTTCTCTCTAATCCACGCATTTTTTTGCCGCCTGCATAAATCCATCTCATAAACTCTTTTTTTGCACCTTCATAGTCGCCTCTTAGAAGTTTTCGTCTAAGAGTAGAGGCTTTTAGCCTACCGATACCAAGATTAAAAGCAAAAGAGCTGGCAGCACATAAAACTCCAGTTGGTACTTCAGGTAAAAGTTTACGAGTCGCTTCCAAAAAGTATTTAGCATCTTGCTCAAGTCGTGCATCAGCTTTCTCCTGTGTCCATCTAGTATGTGGATAGATCCCTGCGCCTGTAGCGCCCCAACCTATAGTTAGGACACCAGCAGGGCAATAGTACGCTTTAAGGTGACATCCCTCGAATTGTTTAAGTAGAGGGATTAAGATGTCTAGCTCTTCTCTCATTTACGGCTTGCAAATACACGGTGAGCAAAATAGAAGCCTAGAATAACTCCCACAAGCTCCCAGTCCCATTCTTGAAGGATAAACCCATTTTGAGCCAGTGATAGCCACCATAACAATATAGCGGTAGTAGCAGCAGCAGGCCTAATAGAAGCGTTCCAACCATCAATCCACACATTACCAGTTTTCGTATTAACTGTTCGCATTGCTGCAATGAAAGCATCAGCGTCTTTCCCTTCTATCTCAGCGTTAGTCTTAACTTCTAGTTCCTTGATACCCAACTCACTAGCTACACGCATACGCTCTAAGTCTTGTTGAGCTTTCTGAGATTCAAGCTCCATCTGTAAGCGTAAGGATTCAAGTTCATGCTTGTGGTCTTGATGTTTATTCCATGCCTCAGATACTTCACCCCATATCATGCGGAATACTGATCCACCTAAAAAGCTAAATAGCGCTCCAAACATTAATCGTCACTCCATTCTGTAAAATCAACTAAACCGTATTGCTCTTCATCAAAAGGCGCACACTCACCACAGACCTCTAAATCAGGATCAGCGTCATCTACTTCATATGATTCGCCACATTGTTTGCATAGTTTTATTCTTATCATTGTTCTTTAGCTATTAAAAATAGGTTTGCAGGAACTTTAGTTTTATCTCCACCAGCCCACTGGATTTCTAGTGTTTGTTCATCTAGCTTAGTGAAGCAACCAAATAGATATTCTTTTCTTGCTGAATTATATGCTACAGCACCATAAGGATATTTACTTGCGATTTCTTTGATGGGACACTTAACGTTAGCTATGCGAACCCATGTAACTGAGTTTACATCCCACTGAAGCCACTTTTCTTCTGCTTGAGCCTGTGAGAATACAAAAAAAGCCACAAGAGTGGCCTTCATAAATTTAGTGTACTTCATTTTTCGCCTCCATACTTTTCTTTTAAGTATTTTATTGTTAATGGAAGCTCATCGAAGCGCCCATCTCGAACATCGTAGAGCATATAGCATCCACGAAAATGTCCTTTATTACCTTGTGCGCCAAGATAATCCTCATAATGCTCATAACAGCTTCCGCATATGATTGCGGTCATTTCTTGCCCATCTGCTCTTGTTCCGTACGCTATCTGCCTGCCTTGTTGGTGAAACGCAAAGCACGACATATGCTTTTTAGTAAGTAATGCAGAGGCACTAGTAATAGGCCGCCCCATAACACCACTTGTAAAGTAATGGCTAAAAGCAATGCCATCAAGAACCAATACATCAAGGAAAGGATGGACAATCCAATCTTGATAAGGAAGGTCATCAGTAGATATAAGTCCTTCAAGTTTTCTGTCATCATTGATTGCACGGTTAATACGCTCCTCATGATTGCCAAGCAATAAGTGCATCTCAGGCTTGTACTGCTTTTCTCGATTCTTTCTTGCTTTGGCATTGAACTCAAACATAGGCTCAAGTAAAGCATCCATAGCTTCACGAGCAGCCCATATGTCTTTTTGATATGAACGACCTTCAAAGGATTTTTTGCCGACATCATAAGAAGAAAGGGACTCCATATCAGCGAAGTCCCCACCACATACGATTACATCAGGTTTTTTCTTTACGATATACTTGCCAATACAGCGCAAGTACGAGAAGTCTATATCAGGCTTTGCTTGTACGTCTGGTAGTACAAAGATTGTTTTGCTTGTCATATTTCAGCACTCTCGTCATGAGATATGCACTTATAGCACTAATCGTGGTGTTTATCAACCTTCTTAGCTACTGTATCCCATATACGTTCAAGAGTAGCTTCGATTTTGTCTAGGCGGTTTTCAAGCTCAACCTTACGGACATAGTTTGTAGCCATGTCTACTTCTACATCTTTCAGGTCATCTTTGAGCTTTTGTGTGGCATCCCATAGCGTTCTACCGAACCAGCCTAAACAAGCCAATGCTGCGCCAAATAAATAGTTTAAGAATGATTGTTCCATGCTAGTCCTCATAAAAAGCTAGTTTTGCTAACTCTACAGCGCCTATTAAACTGATAACAGGATAGTTCGCAGGTGTTACCACAGCTACCTCCCCATCGTCATCAATAAGAATAGCTAGGAGCTTTCTGCCCCTAGCGTTCTCACGAATTATCTGAAGTTGCTTCATCAGCTCATCAGATATGCCATGCAAGTCTTTTACGTCACTCATTTGCCAAATCCGTTAATAATCCAGCATATGGAACAGATCGCATTGTCTGTGGAATATATTGTGGCTGTACAAATCTTTGCTGGAATGGTTGCGCCATCATTCCATATCTTGCGCCAACTCTTGTCCCAGGCAATAAAGCTATCATAGGATTACCTGCTATCAATGAACCAGCAGCACCTCCTATGTAATCATATATGCTAAAGGGATTTGGCATTTCAGATACTGGCTTATTGACCTTAGGAAATGCTTGAGCATACTTTCCTGCAATAGCCAACTCTTTAGATATAGGAACACCTTTGCTTAACTGCTTTGCAATAGCTTTAGCATCTACAGATCCAGTTGCATCATTTAACGCTTTATCTACAGTGTAAATTTTAGCAATTTCTTGACGAGCTGATTTTAAAGCATCAAGCAACTGAGGCATTTTATTTTGCTTTGCTAATGTTTCTAATTCTTTTTCTAGGGTTTCAACACGCTTGTCAGCATTAATAGCAGCATTTCTAGCTTGTGTTGGTTTATCTGTGCCAAAGTTAAACGCCTTCCATGCGGAGCGGGCATCATCACGTGCTAATTTAATTTCTTCAATTAACTGTGACCCTGACTTCATAATTGGAGTTGTAGATTTTTGTCCAGTTGCTAATGACTTTGTTGTTTGTGTCCCAACTTGACCGGCAGGCAATTCTGCTGCTTGTTGATATACAGCACCAGCTTGCTCACGCAAAGATGCCAATGTATCAGATGTAAGAGGAGTGTCTTCAGACAGCCCTAAATATCTACGAGCCAAATTATTAGTTACTTGCTGATTCTTAGCACTAGCTAATTCTTCCGCTTTAAATTTTCCTGATACTGTTTCAAGTGTTCTAGCCATTTTCCCAGCCCCCACTTGACTTGGAAGATTAACATAGCCTGCCTTTTGACCTTCACTCAAGATAGTATCTCTGCCAGCATTTTGCAACTTACGGATATCTTGCCCAGTGACTGTTTTTGGAGTTGCTGCTACGCCACCAGCCAAACCAAATGCTAACTGCCCAAACGGGCCAAATCCAGCCTCTCTTGATAATCCTGTGCCTAAGCCTGCGCCAATAGATCCACTAAACTGTGCTAATGGGTCTGTGGTTAATGCTTTTTGAACAGCCTGTCCAAGTTGGCTAACTGGCTGAGATAATCCCCCTAGTCCAAGCGTTGCTCCAGTTCCAGCAAGTGTACGAGAAACATCACCTACAACGCGCTCTGTGCTTGTTTCTGGTTGTGGAAGTCCTGCTGTTAGTTGTGGAGCAAGTGGCTGTATTTTATTTTCAGGAGATCGCATTAAATTCATAGCGCCTCTAACTGGCGCAGCCAATACATCTCCTAAGCCAACTACACCTTCAGTTAAGTATCTTCCAGTTAAGCCAACCTGTCTTGCAATTCTTTCAGGCGATGTTAAAAATGCTTTTTCACGCTCAATAAAAGATTGTTGCTGTTTTGTTTGCTTTGGCTTTTCAGGCTCTTGAACATCCCATGCCATATCCCAGGGAGAACCTTGACTTGATTCTTCTTGCCATGACATTTCCCAAGGCGCTTTTGCCATTATATCTTCTCCCAGTTATTTTTATCTTTAGGATTCCCGCCTTTGTAACGATATCCATTTACAACTCTGCCAATAGGAAGTCCTTTTGCTTGTGGTTGTTGCTCTTTGCGTCTTGCACCAGTCTGAGATTGTTCAATCGTTTGTTTCATGCTGCCCATCAACGAATCCAATGCGTCAGCTTGTGATTTTAATGGGTCTGTGCCAGTTAATGATCCATAAGCACCATAAGTAATGCCTTTCATGCTTGTTGGGTCAGCTATTGTATCTGTTAAGATTTTATAGTCTGGGCCATTCAAAACACCTAAGCCATAAGCCTCTTTGGCTTGCAACATCATATTGTTATATGTGGTTGACATTTTAGCTCGTTTTGCAGGGTCAATAGCATCCTGTGGCTGCCATACTTTTAATTCATTTTTATAATCTTGAATTGCTTGACGCAGATTGTCGATGCCAGTAACTTGCTTTTGAGTAGCCTCCCCCATCTTTTGTGGCGGAGGAGCATAGCCTGGAATCACTGATGGTGCGCCACCCTCTTTTGAAGGTTGGATAAATACTGGATTGCCTTGAGCATCAACAGCAGCAACAGGAGTTCCAAAAGAAACTTGCAACCCTGGTGATTTTTCAACTTCTTTATCAATGGCTTTTTTCCATGTCAATCTTCTTGGGTCATCAATAGGAAAAGCATCATATTCAGCTTGTAATTTTGCCAATGTAGAGCTTGTTGCTGGTTTGTTTGGAGCTTCTGCAACTACTCTGCCTGTGGCAGCTTCAATTAATTGTTCGCCTGGACTTAATTTTTCATAAGATGGCTTTTGGCCTAACCTTTGCTTCAACATTTCCATGCCGAGTCCTGAACGAGCCAAATCTTGCATATATTGTTCTTGATTAAATGTAGGAACTTGAACTTGCGTGTCAGGCATACGTTGTGTTTGAAATTCTGCTGTGTATGGTGATGATACATCTCCAGTTGGAGTAGCATATTCCATGCCAGGCATAGTTTGCGTTGTAGTGCCACGATATGTGCTAGGCAATCCAAGCATCTCAGGCAAAACACGCTCTTGTGCGGCACGAGCTTCTTCTAGCCTTGCACGCTCCAATGCTCTCAATCGTCTTTCTTCATCACGCTGTTTCTTTTCTTCTTCAGCTTGTTGTTGCATCAAGTTAAAACGTTGTTGCCCTTGTAGTGCTTGCAACCCCAAAGGAATTGCTTGTGCTTGATTAGGGCCACGATTAGCGGCAAGCATAGTAAGACCAGCTAATAGGTATGGATTGTTAAATCCAGTGCCAGCAGATGTAGGCATTCCACCAACTTCACCTGGCATAAAATAATTCAGTAATCCGTTCATTCTTTTCTCCTATTAAGGGCCAAATGGCTTCCAACCTAAACCTGATGCTGCCATGGCAGATCCAATAATGCCTGCCAATGGGCCTTGACCTTCTTGCGTTTGAGTTTGTGTTGAATATCCAGTGGCAGGATTCAAGATGTTTGCATAATTTTGTAATGCGCTAGTTTGGAAGCTATAAGGAGCAGTAATGCCACCATATATCGTCTGCAATCCTTGAAGCTGATTAGCCAAGTTTTGCTGTTGTGCTGCTGCATTAAATCTAGCCTGTGCAAGTTGGTTTTGTACATTTTGACCAGCAATATCAACTGCTTGTTGATTGAGTGGCAATGCAGTACCCATCATTCTCTGCTGTGCATTCTCATAAGCTCCACCATATAGGTTAGCTAAAGCATCAGATAATTGACGCTGTGTTCCACTAATTGCGCCTGACTCTGCTATACCTTGACGACTACCACCATATTGACCTGCTGCGGTAGCTCCGCCACGAATTTGTGGCAATAATGTGTTCATCAGATTTGAGTTCACTTGATTTGTGATTGCTTGAGCTTGAGCATTTAGATATGGATTATCAACCGACCCTGACAACAATCTAGCTAAAGATGCTGTTGGATCTAATGCGCCTTGCGCTGCTCTTGCTGCAACAGGATTAATGCCAGCAAGACTTAAATTGCCTACATCATATCTACCAGCGAGTACATCAGCACCTGCGCCTGTGGCAACTTGACCATAATCCCTTACATCCGCCAATGTTTCAGGCATTTGAGTACGATAAAGGCGCTCTGCCTCAGACATCGTGCCAACAATATTACCACGATTTTCCATTTTCCCTGTTACTGGGTTGAATACAGTGTTGCCTGTAGTTTTAAAGGACTTAGTTTTAGGATTCCATGCGCTTCCAGTTAAGTAAGGCGAAACGCCAGACCAAGGCTTGTTGGATGCTGTTGTAGTGGTATCTCCACCACCAAAAATGTCACTCATTTTTATAATTCCTTTTCTAACGTAATTCTTGTTAATTTGTAATCAGGAAGATGTTTAATCCATCCCTTACGCCCTACAATAAATATCTTTTTGCATTCAAGAAGTTTAGCAAGCTCTTCTGTTATGTTGACAAAATCATTGATGCTATTTTTAATGTTTTCTCCACCAAAAGCTACATGATGGAATACTTTGCCAAATTTTGAATCAATTATTCTTGTTATAGCCCAAGTATTGTCATTAACTTGCCATAACTGTTCTTTGCCAATTACTAAGTTTTCATAGTGCAATTCAGCGCTATCGTATAAGCAATCTTCAAATGCCTTATCTAATTGAGGCTTTGCTACTTCCCAAAACAAATAAACCTCACTAGGATTAATAATACGAATCATGCAATAAAAGTCCAAGCACTTCCATCGTAATAATATAAGCCAGCACCGCTACCAGGATTCCATTCTGTGCCATCAGCATAACGAATATCGCCTTGTCTTGGCTTTGATGGAGCAACATAAACAACATCTAAGTGACCAGCAGAAAGTAAGTTAATTGCTGCTTGTATTTTTATTAACTCTTGATACAAGTATCTTGGCAAATCACTAACATCAGCAGGAGGATTATCTGGATTGTAAAAAACAGAAGATATTGATGGGGTTCTCACCAGTTGCCTGCCATTTCTACATCTAAATCATAAGAATCAAGTCGCCATTGATATGCAGTTCCAGTTTCATATCTTACGGCAATATATCTACCAGCCACTAAGCAATCACATGACACCGTGCTTCCTATTGTATAAGTCATGCTTGTGTATGTTGGAGTTGCATATGGATCGCTTGAATAGCCAATTTTTACAATCACTGTGTCGCCAACATTTCCTGTTATTCTTGGGCGAACACTCTTTACTAGCTTGATTTTATCATCAGCATCAAATCCTAATCCAACTCTTTCCAAATATGCACTTGGCAATACGCCATTAAATGAAGCAGATGAATCTAGTAAGTACAGATATTGATCGTTTGATGCCATCAAAGCTCTTGCTGTAGATGGTGTAAAGTCAGGGCCATTCCATGATGTCAAATCAGAATCCCAAGGAGCAGAATCTTGATTCCAGTTTCCTGTCAATCCATCATCAACTGGGCCAAAAGCTGCATGATTTACATTGGGCATATCTCTAAATGAAACTGTCTTGTCAACATAATTCCATACTACAGCTTTATCGCAATAAGTGCTACCTATTGAAGCATAGCAAGCATAGACTTCATTCACAAAAGGATTCTTGAATACAAATGCTTTATCAACATTGTCAACATCCATATCTTGAAATACAAATCTTCTTGTTTGTTTATCTAATATAGATGTGGATGTTTGTCCGTCATGAACAATAATGTCAGAGCTAGTTAAAACAAAATGAAAGCCATCAATTTCAACAGCACAATTACGATTTAAACAGCCTGAAGTCCCTAATACCTTTTGGAACTTAAATACAAATGGGCCACCAACATAATCCATGCGCCAAACTGACGATTCTTTATAAATGATGAAAGAATCTCTTAGTTGCAATCCATCCACAATAGGATCATACCCTTCTGATAAATCAACTTCTCCAGCGTCATTTGCTGGACTTGTTTCATCCCAAGAGTTGGGCACTGATCCAGGGTCTGCTGGATTTGACCATTTAACCATAAATGGGTAGTTTGATGAGCCTTTAGTAATATTTAATGCTACTAAGTAATTTTTATAACTTCTGATTGATTGGCAATAAACATTTTCAGGCCAATTTTCTAAATTAACCAGTCTTGACCCTGTATTTAAATTCCATCTTTGAGGATAATCATTGCCATTGTCAGGATTAAGTACAGGTATGCCGCCTAGAAGAGTTGATGTCCAGCTATTTTGTGTTGCAGTGTAATCTTGATCAGCAGAAACTGATGTGGATGTTGTTGGGATATAATCGCCCATAATTGTGCCAGGTTCTAGTTGCGCTCCCCAAGCATAAACTTCATCGCCATTCGTGTTTATTTTTACACCAACAGTCTTAGATCCTGCAGTTGGTGTTAAATGTGTATCAAATCTTACCCAAGACGATGTCAAAGTTACATTTGTTAAATTTGTTCCATCTATGGTGATAGATACTGTGCCTGTTCCTGTTTTTCTCTTTAAATAAATTGAAAATACATACGGAACATTGGAAAGCGTTATAGTTTGATAAATAGTAGCATTGGATGATGTTGCAGTAAGCGTGTCAGCAGTAGAGCCTCCATTGGGGTCTGTAGTGCTGTTTGCAGTTACTGTAGCATTGCTTTTGACCCAATTTGCGTTGCTGAAGTCAGCAGAATATGTAAGTAAGTTTGTATCCTGTCTAGTGATGTTTGTATGAACAGCAACACCACCAGTGTTTGTTACGCAATATACTTTGCTTGTGCCAGCATATATCCAATATCTATCTGAACCTATTGTTACAGGAATTACATGAAGAGGAACAACCTGTGGGGAGTTATATACTTCACCTTGACCATAAAACTGATATGCGTAGCCATCTAAAAATCTAACATTATTAGCATCAGTCCATGCGTTTATAGGAAGTTCGTGCTTAGATAAGTCTTTATTTACTCCGACTGAGCCTGCATTTGGTATTTTAATAAATGGCATATTTTATCCTAAACAGATTGTTCTTTTGGAACTAAAACTCCATCAATAATTTTATCGCCAATTCCACCGCCAATTACATCAGCATCATATAAATTAGGCAAAATATCAAGACTATCAACAACAATAGTATTAACTATTAAATCATTTTCTACGACATGAGCTTTCATTAGTATATCCACCATAAACGAATAATTCCATTGCCACCTGCGCCACCATCACACGCAAGCACACCACCTGATCCACCACCACCACCACCTGGCAATCCGCCTACTCCTCCATTAGCGCCTTGAGATGCTGATGACCCACCGCCACCACCGCCTAACCCAACATTTACTACATAAGGAATAACTGCTGAAAATTCCGCAAAAGAAACGTCTGTGCTTAATGCTTTATTTAAATTAGTCAAGTACGTTCTTCCAGCGCCAGCAGTAGTAGATGTCGCTGTGCCACCATTTGATTGAGTGATTGATGGTATTTTACCTGAATAAACTAAATCTCCACCATTGCCGCCAACTCTAGCAGACCCTGAAGATCCGCCGCCACCGCCACCGCCTGTGCAGGCAACTGTTGTTGCATCAGAGCCATCACTTCCTGCTGTTGATTGGCCATCTCCACCAGTAGTTCCAGCATTGTTTAAAAATACCAACCCTTGATTTGCAGTCCACGTTGTTGTTGTTGATGTAGCACCGCCTGAACCACCCTGCTTGCCTCCGCTATATCCTTGGCCGCCTGTTCCAGCATTTACAGAGATTAGTGTTGTTGCGCCAATAGCTAAAGAACTAGCTCCGCCATTTTGTCCGTTTGTAGTTCCAGCAACTCCACCTGCGCCACCTGCGCCAATGGTGGCAGTTAGCGTGCTTCCCAATGAAACTAGAGAAGATACAGGTATTGAACCTAAAAAATATGATGATCCACCACCACCGCCATTGCCATAGTCCCAAGAAGTAAGCGAGCCTCTGCCACCACCGCCACCGCCACCACTAACAATCTCAGCTAACAATGTTGTAGCACTTGTAGGAATAACAATGCTACTTGTAGTTGAAATTAATTGAGATAAAATTCTGTTGGGTACTGGTGGCTCTGAAAACCCATAGATTCCATTATTCATTAGAAACTCCCGCCAATAGCTTCCACTACAAATGATTCAGCATTATTTGTTGATGCTCGCAAGCTCCATCCTGCTGGCAAATACAAAGGCATAATATCTGAAGCTGTTTCTGATGTTTGCGAATTTACAAATGAAGTAACTGTCCCTGAAGGTGTTATTGCAGTTACTGGGATTTCTTTTAATAAAGAAATTGTTGGGCTTGATGATGTATATTGATATTGACCAACTGTTGTAGCGTTAGATGTTGGTGTTGATGCTAGTGTGTATGTAAATGTTGTTGCATTTACAACAGTTGCCGCAACGTTAGTTACATTATATTCACGAGGACTTACGCCTTGCACTGTAACTAAGTCGCCAGTTGTCAGCCCATGTGCAACAGAAGTTGTAACCGTAGCAGTGGTGCTAGAGTATGTGATTGAACTAACTGTGGCTCCTGGGAATCCTCTTGAAACATATAGTCTAACCATGCCAGCAGTAGTAGTGCCAGTTGCAATAATATTGATTGTTTCAATACGATTGCCATTATTTTTTGCAACCTGAACAACGCCTATCGTTCCAGTGCCATCTCGATTTGTATTAGCTGTGCTAATCGTAGCAACGCCTATTTCTGGCGTTGATGAGTAAACAGGACTTGTAGCCATATATATATCTCCTTAAATTGTCCCATTGTTAAATAAATAAATATCTGCGCCTATAACAGTTGACCAACTTGCATCAGTCCCATTTGTCGTCAAAAATTTACCTGAATTATTTGATTGGCCTGGAAGATTTGTGCTAAATGATGTATTAGCAACAAATTCAGTTGTAGCCACTTTTGTTGAACTATCTCCTAATGACTGAGTGTCAGCAAGAATTGTGCCGCCAGTAAAATCATGCGTTCCTGTATATGTTTCTCCAGCAACGTCAGCTTTCCCTGTAACAGAGTTAATATCACTTTGCGTTACAGTTACTGCTCCAGTAATATTAGGAAAAGTATTTTGTAGCGTTGATTTAACTAAGCGAATATGATCATCGCCCTGCGATTTAGGATCAGTTGATGTTGGGTTTGTTGCTACCAACTGACTGATGTAGGTTGCGCTTTCTAATCCCATAATATTTCCTTATACCCATGTATTATTAGTATCGTTTATGTTTGTCCAAGTATTACTTGTGTCTGAAATGTTATTCCAGTTATTTGATGAATCACTTACGTTATCCCATGAATTTGATGTGTCTGATAGTGCATTCCATGAGTTTGTTGTATCTGTTATTCCAGACCAGCTATCACCAATAATATTCCCGCTTGCTGTAACAATGGCATTGGCAGTAATGCCACATGATGCGCTCCAATCAACATAGGCATTACATGAAACGCTAGATAAAGCATTTACATATGCAACTGCACTATCTACTCTTCCGCCATTTGCAGTAAATAATGCTGATGCAGATATTGAGCCAGTTGATGTTCTTACTCTAATTACATTTGCCTCTGCAGCTCCATTTGCAGTAATTACTGCGCTACTAGAGAATACGCCATTTCCGTTAGCTGTTACAATCGCCTCAGCAGTAACTATTGCTGAGCCATCTACATAATTTGCGTCAGCAAGAGTTGAAAATGGGACTTCCGAAAAGGAAGTAAACCCAAACATTATTTATCTCCGTTAGGATTCACAGGCCATTCAACAGAGAATGGAAATGATGCTTGTAGTGGAATATCTCTTAATGACTGGCGATATGTAGCCCATTGCTGTATTGTTTCTGCTGACAATGTAGCGTCAGCTAACTGAGTCCAATCAGAATCTTTTAGCTTTTGATTTCTAACTAATCTAACAGACTTCCCAAACATTGATTTTAATTCTTCTTTTTCTGCATTATCCATCTCTACTGCTTTAACAGTTAGGACAGATCCATTTTCAATGTATGGAGCTGTTTCAACTAGCTTATGAGTTGTATTGTCATAGGATACATTGTTTTCAACAGGAGAATATCCTTTTTCTGCTATAAAGCCTAAAACATCGCCAAATGACGTATTTGGGAATATTTCATTATGTTCTCCACAACTTACTACAACATTATTCTCTACTTTTGCAATTAACATATATATTCCTTAACCATTAGGGAATGCTGCTGTAGGCGCAGTAAATCCACTTAAATTATATCTTGTTGTTCCTACTGTTAAGCGAACTTCATCAACATAGCTTGAATTTGGCATATCTCCTTGATCACTAGTCCCATTTACATAAAAATTAGAAGCTGATAATGACGTGGAATTTGTTACTGTTGACCCAATCTGAGTCCCATCTCTATACATATACCAACTATTTCCACTTCTTTGTATGCAGAAGTGATACCATGTATTAGCGCTCATGCCATGAGTAAAGTCGTAGTAAGAACTGCCTATTGACATTCTGACAACAGTGCTTCCAAATAAAGGACACATTGAGTTTGCACTTAGCCAGCTACTTGTACCAATAGTGAATGGCGATCCAACCCAATCTGAGAAGCTAGCAAAATATACCCACCCCTCTAGCGTAAAGTTTTGAGTATTTACCCCTAGACTTGCGGTTGTATAGGCATCGTTGTTAGTACCAACTGCTAAACTTGCTGTTCCAAATTTCTTTTGAGATGTGCTAAGTGTTGCACCTGAGGCAGTAAAAGTTCTATTATTAGAGCTAGAGTCTGTGATTGTAGTTGAGCCATTCGTTCCATCAAAATGCAATAGGATAGAAACCTTGCTCCAGTCTGGATCTCCTCCAGCCACTACTCCTTGATCAGCAGAAAACATAATTGTCCTATAAGTAATTTTGGCCTATTGTACGACCATACCAATATGTACCATCACAAGTGAATGCGAATACATCAGCTTTGTTAGCAGTTGCTGTAATAGTTGGAGCTGTCCCTGCAGGCCACTTTACATCAGAATCCCATGTAACTGTTCTTGACCCTGTGCCATCTTGTTTTTGAATAAGCAAGAATGATTGACCAGCAGTATTAGCTGGGAATGTGTAAGTGCAATTCCCTGTCAATGTAAGTAATTGAACAGTGCCATTTGCAAGGCTAATAGTATATGCTGTTCCTGTGTTCGCTGTTACAGTTTCCTCTGTATAGCCATTGGTAAATGTGCCAGCCTCAATGGTTTTGTTGGTAAGCGTCTGTGTATCACTTGTACCAACAACTGTTCCTGATGGAGCTGTTTTTGTTCCCCAAGTAGTTAAATCAGCGTCATATGCTTGAACATCAACGCCAATCTCAAGCCCAGCTACTGTATCGCCAGACTGTAATTCTTGGATGCTTGAGCCATTTAAGACTAATGCGTATCTTGCTGTCATAATTGTTCCTAATTGACTGTTATATTAACAGTTGCACCACTTCTATTCGTAACAGGCAAATATCCGTTAGCTAAAGCAACGCTCACTGTTGTTCCTGATCTTAGCCCTACTATTAGAGCTGTAGGAAGGTTATCTCTTGAAATAGCTTTTTCAGCAGCATATGTACAAAATACTGTCTTTGTCCCACTTGAAAAATTAACTGCATTACCACTATTAGATGACTCTAAAATAGAATCTCTTGATAATGTTGTGCCTGACGATGTATAAGTTCCAATTCCTACTTCCCAATCAGCGCCAGTTGAAGACGTAATTGTGTAGTACGTTGTATTCCCATTGCCAATTACAGAGAATGACTGGAATCCACTTACTGCTCCAGCAAGCGTAATTGTGCCTGTCCCTGTTGTTGTAGTCGTTTCTTTTACTCTGTCTTTAAGCACTAAAGCCATGACTTATCCTAAGATAAAGTTACTGATAAATTGCCAGCAGCAATCTTAAATATATCGCCAGAGTCAATGGATTTTGATGTATCTAAAGCGGTGTGATACAGCAAGTTTCCGCCAGAAGAGTTATCACGCAATCCAATATATGCCACAGTTCCCCATGATGCTGTGGCTTGTGGGAACTCAACGTCTGTACTATTTGTTGATGCTCCGTTTGATGGTGCGCCAAATGTAACAGATTGACGTGCATAAGAGCCTCCAGAAACTTCTGTGCCTGTATCGGCATCAGTTGGGTTTGTAGTGTATAAGGCTACATATACAGTTGTTGGTGATGTGTATGATGTGTTTCTTAAAGTAGCGTTAATTAGCGCATTCTCTAAGTAGTTTGACATTTCAGCCATGTTTATTTACCTCGCATTTACTTTTAATGGTGCAGATGGATATTTAGAATTGTTATCAGAAACTTGCAGAGCGCCTAAACCTCTGTCATACATTGCTCTCCAGCGCTGCAAGGCTTGGTCATCTTGTATGTATGTTGCAGCCTCAGCTAAAGAGCCAAAAAGCAATAGATCAGGGCAGTTAGCTAAAAACACATTAGATGTTTGTGAGTCACTTAAAAAAGGAGGCGCTGCATAGTACAGCATATTCAGAGTGTCTTCAGTTGGGATAGGAGAAAATCTAAACTCATTATCTAAAATAGTGAAGTATCGTGTTTCGCCTGATAATAATACGCCAGCAGTTCTAAAGAACTCGCCTGGTGATTCAAACTGCACATTCTGAATTGGATTACTTGCAAAGTATAACTCTCTAACTTCTAAAAAGTCTGATGGCAAGCCAACTGTTCCGTCTGTGCTAGTCACAGTAGTCGTAACAAACTTCAACATTTTGCGTATGCGTAATTCTCTACGCAGTCTAGTTTCAGCCCACTGAATGAAGTCTGGAATCATATCTGTCAAGTCAGAGCGATGAAGGTACGATGCTATCGTACTTTTCAGGTCATTGTAATCTGTTATGCCAGCCATTATTTATCCTTATTTTGTACTAACACGATGATTGTGTTATTAAACTCTAAATGCTTAAGTATTTTAAATCTTTGCTCTAGCTTGTCTTGCCACCAAGAAAATGGCTGCTGTGTTAGATGAGCATTTCTGCCATCAGGCAATATCTTCATTGCCTCGCCTGTATGAATAGTAAATAATCCCAAATTAACAGTAACTCTTTTTAAGTCGTCTAAAACATCCATTAAGCACTCTGGCTCAATATGTTCTAAGACATCAATGCAAGTGACAAACTCACGAGGGCTTGGAGCATTTGCCAACTCAGGATTACTCGGTTCATATGCAAAATACTCAATATCATGCTCTAAAACACCTTTTAAACGGCATTTCCCAGCGCCATAATCAAGTAATTGCTTAAGGTTGTAGGTTTGTATCGTATGGTTTACAAAAAACGCAAAATGAACGCTTGCAACACCATATTCAGGATTCTCATGCAACTTTGCTTGCATGGATCTGTATTCATCAGATATTAAGGTCACGAATAACCTCAGCCCACTCTTTATCGTCTTGATATTTCAATCGCATAAAGCGATACCAAGGCATACTAGACTGAGCATAGCGCCATTGATGATATTTAGGCACTAAGCATATTGTATTAACGCCTAATCCAGCAGCACAATGAAGTGCTGTAGTATTTATTCCAATAACCATGTCTAGTTCAGCGATTAATGCTGCTGTGTCATCATAGTCAGCAGATTGTGTAGCGCAGTCAAAGTATTTGATGCCATCAATCTTTTCTTTTGGCTTGTAATCTAGGCTAACAAGCTGAATATCTTTGCGCTTTAGCAATGAAGCTATGTCATCAGCAGATAATTCCCTGCCTTTTGCGTTAGTTAGCTTAGTTCCGCCATGTGTTGTGATGCCAATAACCTTCTTGCCATCGTTGCGCCATGTGTCAAACAATGCTTTCCACATTAATCTGCGCTCAGGATCTGCTACCAAGTAAGGATTGTTAGGAAACCCTTTGCTATCTGTGCAGAAGAATCTAGGTAAACTCCCGATGGAGCTTCTTGCATCGAATAAAACATCTCTAGCCCAAGCTGGCGAATCATCTCTACGAGTCCCATATACTTTTGCCTTTGGAAAGCTGCGTCTAAACAGACCTTCTAGCTTAGGATCGCAGTCAATATATACATTGTCAGCTAACTCTATGGCTTTATTGATGCAAGTCCCAAAGAATATCTCATCTCCTAGACCTTGCTCACCATAAATGACTAAATTTCCTACCTTTGAGCCATCCCATCGTGATTCATTGCCATAAATCCATTCTTTTCTAAACTTTCCACCTAAAGACTTCTCCCAAGCATCCCAACCATCCTTCCATTGCCCTTTTGCAAGATAACAATGTGCCAAGTTCATTTGTGCGTGTATCTCGTTAGGATCGCATTCTAAGGCCATTTTAGCGGCTTTCTCTGCTCCATCCCAATCAGACAACTGAACTAGCGTTGCAGACGCATTTGCGTATGCTGTGGCGTAATTAGGGTCTATCTCAGCAGACTTTAGGAAGCAATTTAGAGCTTCCGTGTAGAATCCTAGTTCATGTGCAGCTCGACCAAGTGATGTCCACAAAGCCTTGTTGCCTGGATTCTCTTGCAATGCTCTACGGAATAACTGATAAGCAAAGGCTGTTTTGTCTGACATCAGCCATATGTAGCCTAAAAAGTTAAGCGTAGGTGCATCGTTTGGTTGTTCTTCCAACACCGCATAAATAAGCGGCATTGCATTCTCATAATCTTCGTGTTCAATCAGGTCATGTATTGCTAATTGAACTCGCTTGAGTTCTTCATTATCCATGATGTGCTGTCGTTGCTTTCAAAAACGGATAATTCGTATTTATCTCTTTTAATATTTCTTTAGTTTGATGTGGGTTATGTATATCTATGCCTTTTTTACGCATTTGCATCTCAATAACTGGCGGGATGCTGGCATAATGCGCCCACTCCTCTTTAACGCCTTTTGCCCATTGCTCAGGGTCATTGCGTTTCTTTTGCAATCTTTCAAAAAAACCATCAAGATTCTGTACGCTTGTTATCGCATACTCGTCTTTAGCAGGGTCATAATCAAAATACTGTGTGACCCCTGTTACTTCATCAAAATCAAATAATATTGGCATAATTAAAAGAGGGAGATTGCTCTCCCCCTTCCTTTATAGACTAAGCGCCTACGTTTTGAACTTTAGCGTGAGCGTCTGGGTTTTGAACAACCAAGCAGTATTCGGCAGTCATCAACCATTTTGTGCTGTCGCCAGTCTTAGCAAGCTCTTCCTTGCTGATTGGGCGTAATGATGCAACGCCAACATATGCTGGGTCGATACACAATACAGCTTCGTTACGCATAAAGCGGTCAAGTTTTACAGTGTGGTTACCGAAGTCGGAAACATAGATGTCAGCAGCACCAGTGATGATGCCTTGGCTTGTGCCTTTAACTTCGTTGTACTTAGTAGCGATACCTGTGAAACCAGCAAAGCGAGCTTTGTTAGTTGCAGACATCAAGATAACAGATGGATCACCACCGTCAGTCCAAGCATTTTGCAATGCTGTCTTCAAGTCAGCTTCAATAAATGTTACTGATGTACCGTCTGTTGGTGCAGCTACTGTGCCACCAGAGAAGCCTGGTGTTGTACCACTTGTAGAACCTGTTGCCAATACACGATTGCCAGAAATCCAAGATTCCAAGCCAGCGCTTGAGCGAGCTGTGGCAGCGCCACCAGCAGAAGATGCTTGGTTACGAACCAAAGCGTATTCCATGTCACGCTTCAACTCTTTACCAGCTTTTATCAACTGATAAGCTACTTCAGATTTACGGCCATACTTACGAACTACATCGTATGTATTGGAGATTTGAACTGTCTTACGAGAGATTTGAGTATAGTTACCCAAAACTGTAGTGCCAGCCAATGTTGCGAAAGATGCGTCATCGCCTTCAACTTGTGTGTTGCCTGCTGCAGCAGCTAAAGCGTCAGTTTGCCATTGATGGTAAGTCTGACCAGCTTGCATACGTTTTGCCATAGAAAGCAATGGTGTATCTTCTGGGCTAATATCGTAAATAATATCTTCAAAGTCTTCGGCAATGCCCTTGCCGGTATAGGTATTGGTGCTAGAAACAGCCATGATGTTACTCCTTATTCTTATAACATATTTTCAATTAATTTTTGTGCATATTCACTCTTGCCAGTTTTACGCAACGCATCACGAGTTTGTTTTACTTGTGACTTAGCAACAGTTTGTGTGTCTTTGCTGCCAGGTTTAACTACAGGTTTAGCCTGTGCTATTTTGTTCTTTATTATCGGATTCTTTTGTTGATTCCGCCATTGCATCGCATCATATAGAATTTTAACGGCAATAGGGTCGCTAATGTTATCTACTTGAGCTTCAGTTAAGCCATACTCAAGACCAGTAGCTCTTAATTGCTGGGCGACTTGTGGCGACCAGTTAGGAATCTCTTGGGCTAGTTTCGCTCTACCTTTCTCAAGGTTCTCATATGTCTGCTGTGTTCTCAACTGCTGAACTTGCGTTACCTTAGCCTGTAGTGCTTGCGCTAATTCATTTCGTTGAGTTTGCAACTGATTGTATGTAAAGAACAGCTTTTGCGCTTCTACAAAATCTTGATCAGAAAGTTGCTGCCAATTTACTTGGCTATAAACATCTAACTGTCTATCGATTGCTTTTAGTTGCGCTACATCATCAATCAACGCTTCCTGCATCAACACTTGCTCTTGAAGCGCTTGCTCTTGGGCTTGTAAAGCCTGAGCTTGTTCTTCAATCGCCTTGCGCTGCTCTGCTAAGACTTGCGTCTTTTGTGTGTAATCTACGCCCTGTTGCGCTAGGGCTATCACTTCGTCTTTTGGCTTTGTGATTTCTTCGCCATTAACTTTTAAAGTAAAGTATTCAGGATTGGCTTCTTCAGCTTCCTCTTCCTCTGCTTCTTCAGCATCAGGCTCACCTTCAGTTTCTTCCTCTGCCTGTTCATCAGGATTGGTTTCAACTGCTTCTACTTCAGCCTCTTCAGGCTCAGCGTCTAGGTTTGGTGCTACATCATCTTCAACTTCACCATCAAGAAACGCCATCAGACGACTCTCAGGTGACTGCACATTTGCTTGGTCACTCATTTTTATTTCCTTTTAAAGTGTGCAATAAATCCCATTGGGATTATTTGGGCTTGCACTTACCCAAATATCTTGAATTTCTTATCAGTCTGTATCGCTGACATCTTGCCAGTCAACACAACGTCTTTTAACTGCTTTTCAATCTGATTTAATAGTTGCATAGCAATGACTAGACGATTGTGCGTCTTTTCATCACCAAATGCGCTTGCAGCCATACTACTGATGATTCCATCGCGCACTTTATCAATCGCCTCTTTAAACATGGGATTGTTTAAGACCTCGTCAGCCTTTTCACCACGCTTTATTTCATTTAATGTTTTATCCATATCTCACCTAAAGAACCATTAATAACCAATCTTCCTCATCATCTTGCTCTTTGCGTTTAGCGATTGTTATTTTTTCTAGTTCTTGTTGTTGTACATATTGTTGTAAGGCCTTGCTAAAAGCCTTCTGCATTATATCATTTATGCTATCTAGCCTGCTTTGGATTTGCGCTACAAGCTCGATTGGCGCAGATTTAATCTGAATCTTAGGAATTGACGCAACTTCTACAACTTCAGGCTCATTCTTAGCCTTTTTCTTGCGTTTTTTCTTAACAGGCTTAGTCTGCTCTACATTTTCTTTCAAAGCGTCTAAAAACGCTTGTAATTGCGTTTCAGGCACTCTGTACTCAACACCATCTACTTCAACGATGATGATTGATGGTCTGCGACCTCTGCCACCTGCTGCTACAGTAATTGCACCTGTTGATGCTTTACCTGTAATGATGGATGTTTGACCAGCTAAATCGCCTGTCGCTTCATGCGTCAAGCTAACATGGTCTGCATCACCAGTAACTACAGAACCTTGTCCTGTTAGCGTGCCACTTGTGCCGTATGCTCTAAATCTTGTTGCATCGCCAGTGGTTGTTGCGCCTTGTCCTACTAGCACCCCATCTGTTGTATGTGGGATTACTGCTGCTTCTCTATCAGCCACGCCATCAAGCGTTGAGTCTTGCCCTGTTAGCGTTCCTGATGTGCTATGTGGCGTAAAGTTAGTTGCATCGCCAACAATGCTTGAACCTTGTCCAGTCAGTGTGCCTGATGTTGGGTGCGGTATATTGTGCTGTGTTGTACCACTTACAGAACCTATTTGCCCTGTTAATGTTCCTGTTGTAGCGTGTGTAACACTTGCTTCAAGTTCAACAACTAAAGACGCGAATACTGTTCCAGCAGAGCCGCCCCAAGTAATAGTAGCTGATGTTTCGCCACTATTGTCAGCCATCACTTCTAAGCCAGTAGCAGGATTGTTATATCCTGAGTCATACAGCTCAGTGTAGTTTGTCCTAGGCGTTAATGCTGCTGGGTTTCTTGCATTAAATACAGCACCAATAATTGCATTTGCTGAGTTAGGCGCTGTTGCAAATACTGGAGCTGGCGTTCCTGCGGCAGCATTGCTTTGTATTGCACTCTGTACAATTGCAGATGAACCTGCTTTGTCCATGCCTTGACAGTCAATTACAACTAAACCACCGCCTGTTGTAGTGCCTGGTGCATGAGTAAATATTGTACTTGTTGCAGAGGATATTAGGTTGTTACGAACCCACACCCGCATAGTGTCAGCCGATGTTGCTTTGACTGCACTGTTAATCAGAGTATATGTACCGCCAGTCTGATTATCTGTTGGAGCTGCGGTAGATGTATTACCTGAATGCGCTGTGATGATGATAATTAAATCACCAACAGCAGGAGTGGCAGTTACTGTCTTCGTGCCACTCGTGGTATTAAAGGTAGGTGTACCTAACAGCGATACTGTAATCGCCATAGCACCCTCCTTTAAGCGCTAAGTGCTGTATATGTCAAACTAGAACAAGATACTGTGTCACCTGAAGCTACTGTTAAACCATTAGTCATGTTAATGTCACTACCTGACGCTGCTACTGCACAATGGATAACCACTGTACCGCCTGATGTCTGTAGTGTTGCTGTTGCTACTGGAGATGCGTTACCTGTTGCATTCGTATCAGCAGTAATCGCATTCGCTGTTGCTGTACCACTTGATGATGCACCAAACGCTGTAGCACTTAATGATAATGTTGCAACTGCTGTACCTGGTGAACCTACTGTACCTGACAAGCGGAATACTAACTTACCGCTTGTGCCAATCAACGCTGTTACTGCGTCTGTTGCAGCATTACGAGCTGCTGTCGAGTGTGTTACTGCCATTTTGTTCTTCCTCTTGGTTAACTACATGACCAACCATCTGTACTACTTCTACATCGCCATTAGCGCGTGTAATCTCTAAAGTAAAGCTCAATTCACCTACTTTGCCTGCTATGTCAGCCATTATTCAACACCTATTACTTTGCCTTCAGCATCACGAATCACTGTCTTTGGCTTGTTCATAGCCATCGCCATTCTTTCGCTACTCATAATCTGAGCATTAGTATCCATCTCTTTAATAGCACGCTGTGTTTCTAGCTTCATTGCTTCCTTCTGCAATTCTACTTGCGCTTGCAACTCAGCCTTCCAACGCTCTAATTCCATCTGAGCGCGTACTTTTTCTTGCTCGATAGCTACATCATTAGCAGAGCGTAACTGCTCTTGTTGCAACTGCATCTCTGCTTTCATGCGGTCAATCTCAGCTTGAGCAGCAATCTTCTCTTTATCAGCTTCAATCTTCATCTGCTCGATAGCCAACTGACCTTGAATAGCTTGTTCTGTTGGGTCGGGCGCAGGTTCTTGTTGCTGTGGTGGGTTCTCTGCTGGATTAGTCCAGAACTCATCAGGATTCTTAAAGCCAGCATTCTGTGTTAAGCGTGATAATGCATTGTAGATTCTTACACCATCAGTCAATCCTACGCCTAATGCTTTCTCTTGCAGTGACAAGATTGTATTTAGGTAGGCTAACTGCTGATCTTTGCTTCCTGTGCCTAAACCTACAGAAACCATCAAATCTGCACGATTCTTCCAACCTCTAGGGTCAACCTCTACCCAACGATTGCGCAAGCGCACTACATCAGATTTCATTTGATTCTGACGTACTAGCTTATGCACAAGCAAGAATAGCTGTTTAACGCCTGTTTCTGCAAATGTGCGAGCAACCAACTCTAAGCGTTGCTGTGCAGCATTCATTACCATGCCAACACCAGTTGCAGTCTTATTCAAGCTATTTGCATCTAAGCCTTGGTTGTATGCTGTAACGCCTGTACGCTTCTCCTTCATGCTATCCATGTACTCAACCATCGTAAATGATGTTGGTGGGAAAGCAGGATGGCTCAATGGCATAATAGATGAGCCAGGGTCGCCTTGAATACGCACGATACCGCCTGGGCGAGATACAAGCATATCTTCAATGTTTACACGACTAGAATCTACAGCGTATCTACCATTGTTGGATAAATACATATTGTCTAATTGACCACGAATAAGCGTTGACTTAATCAACTGGATGTCCATAGTCAAATCAGCATAAGAGCGACCAATGTGACGATGTGGCATCAACATTGGAGTAATGCAGGCAAATGGAACATGGTCTGCCTTCTCTTTGAGAATGACCAAGTTGCCTACAACTACAAATCTCCAGCGCTCACCATCAATCATCATGTAAGTGTCTTTAACCAACACTTCATCAAACTGTGTTCTATCGTATTGCTCTTCGTAAATGTCACGAGCGTTAGATTCTTCTTGGAAGTTATCTGTGTCTGTGAAGCCTACATCATCAGGCACATCAAAGCCTTGCTTGCGTAACTCAGCAATCGTTGTTGATTCACGATGTTGCACAAAGCGTGACTCTTGCAAGTCAGGGCTGTCAGTGTCAACTGAAATCATCATATTCTCAGGCGCTACATTTCTAATCTTGACCTTGCCCTGAGTATTAGTAATCTTAATCTTTACATCACTTAGCATTGGGATGTTTGCTAAAGCAATCATTGGGTCAATGCCGGCAGCAATCGCTTGGTCTTGCACAGCCATTTGGTCAATAGCAGGATCTGTGTAAGATGTTAGCTCTAATATCTCTATATCATTATCGGATGCCAAAGCCTGAACTTGAGCCTCTGTAAGGCCAGTATATGATTCTTCTTCTTCTGATTTTTCTTCTTCGTACCAGACTTTGACATAACCATTTTTGGATAACAGCGCATCTTTAAACCAAACATAGAAAATCTCAAAGCCTGGATTGCGTTCCATTACCAAGTAATTAATGTAATCTGTTTCTTGCTCAGCAGAAGCCTCATCTTCTGGCCCACGAGGAATAAACTGTACTACTCTATCTCCAGCAACAAACACCTTCAAAAGCTGCGGCAATGCAGATTCAATAGTGTCTTGCACGTCAAAAGAAACTACTTGGCTGCGTTCCTCTTGCTCATTGCCAAATGGCTCGCCTAGATAGTATTCAATAGCTTGCGCTCGGTCATCAGACAAGGCAGCGTCATTAACACCATAAGCGATAGCCTCTTCTTGGTCTATCTTATATAGTATCTCTTCATCTCTTAAATTCATCACACAATCCCTAATCTTGGATAGTTAATCTTTCCGCCCCATGTTTCGTTGACCATGCTATCAACTGAAACCATTGCATACCTGAAAGCATCAGCTCCATGTGAGTATTCATCATGTAAAGGTGCGCCAGGTTCGTTTGTAGCTGAATTGATTGAGCGTCTGTAATGTTTCAAACAATCAATCAATCTTACACAACCTTTGTCAAAGTAAACTCTATGGAAATTCATGCGAGCAACCTTGATGCCTGACTCAATATCGGCTCTTGGCACAATCCTCACATCCCAGCCGTTTCTACGCATGATGTCTTCGGCTGATATTCCATGTCTATAATCTTTGGTTTGCCCATCATGTGGCAAGAATAATTGTCCCCAGTTATATCCCAAAGCGTGTAGCTCTGATGAATAACTGTCTAGCGTTCTATGATCATCCTCAATGTATTTGATAATCCGTACATCAGAAAGACCACGCTGACATAGGATGATTGACATAGAATCATTCCATCCCAAGTCCATGACAACATGAACCTTTAGCGATGGGTCATAAGGAACTGTAGTGACTCTGCCTTCCTCTTGAGCATCTCTTATCTCATTGGAGTAAATAGCGCCATCTACTGCTGCCTTACATTCACCAAGCCATATGTTGCGATAATCTGGATTGGTTTGTTCTGAATGCAGACGCTCATCCTCAAGAACCTGCGGAAACCAAGGATTGTCGTAATAGTTTACTTTTACTACTTTTGCGTTCTCAGGTGGATTGACTGCAAAGCGTTTATATGTATCGTCTGTGTCTAAGTCAGGGTTAAATGTAATCCATATCTCAGAGCCTTCTCTACGGATAGTAGGAAGTAATATGTCCCATGAGCGTTTAGATATGCTTTGTGCTTCCTCACACCAAACTATATCTACACCCTCGAAAGATTTTATAGACTCTACTGTGTTTGTAGCCAAGCCAGCAAAGCTAAACTGACTTCCGTTCTTGCCTCTTATCTCAGCCTCTAATATCTCATAAAAAGAACCAAGCCCTAAAGCCTGTATCTGATCACTTAATAAAGTGTGCACAGATTGCTTGATGGACTTTTGTATCTCACGAGCGCATAACACTCTTAACGGCCTGTTTGCCGCTTGTATCAGCAAAGCACGAGCAAATGACCATGACTTAGCAGAGCCTCGACCACCATACGCTACTTTGTAACGATGTGGCTCAAATAGAAACTCTAACTTACTCGGAAATGTTGCTGTCGGGTTTGACAAAGGTTATCCCTATACTCAAAGGAAGTGCCTCGCCATCAGCACCAGTAATCTCTTGCCTTGCTACAGCTTTACCTTCCATCCGATCAAATACTTCTTTGATAGCAGAGATGTCACCTTCCTCTGCTTTAGTAAGCAAAGCCTCTACAATCATGTTAGCTTTATGAGCTTCTTCTTGTATTAAACGTCTTTTCAGAGTTTCGTTCAATATCCTATTGATTTTGCTAGAATGTTTATTGCCTTTGTTTACTTCAGCAGCTTTCTCTCTAGCTTTAGCTAATTGTTCTTCGTCATACATAATATTGAGTCCTTGCGGTTGCTCACAAACATTGTTTAATTAGTTCAAAAATGAATGTTACTATATCCATATATGCCTCCTTTAGAGGACATTATACTCTTTGTCTGTTCCATTGTGGAGCTATTACTTCTCTTCTCCATGTACTAGGGCTTGAGCCTGAGCCTTCTAGTAATCCAGAAGCGCTTGATAATAAGCTAGGCCATCCTAATGCTTTTGCTCCCAGTCCCCATGTTAGAGGATTAGCACCACCAGCTAAGAATTGTGCGCCAGTTGTAAGTAATGACATTAACCCGCCACCACCTAGCAATCCACCGCCTGATGTCTTTTCCACAAACTTCACTGTTTCAGGGCCTACTTGTTGATTAACTCCACCACCTTGAGCAAAAGGATTAGTAGATGTTACAAATCCCCAGTTATCGCCTATACGCTGTAAGTTGCCTTGTGTTTCCCAAAACTCAGGAGATAGACTTGATATGTTAGTTAAAGTCTGTCTTCCCTCACCTACTGGGATTCCATGTATAGCATATTGATATGGCGTAAAGTATGCTTGAGCATCGTTGAACAAGCCTTGCGTCACATATTGATTGCCTTCTACTGGATTCCATTCGTTACCAAGTAATCCTTGTGTCGCTCTGTTTTGGTAGTATTGGAATACATCGTCAGCCAAATCTTCTCCGCCTAGCGTTCTTGATGTATTGTTACCTCTGTTATACACAGTGAATGGGCCGCCATCTCTACTTACTAAGCTAACGTTAGGGCTGTCTGTATATCTTGTTAATGCAGCATTCTCATAAAATAATGGATTAGATTGCATTAAACGCTGAAAATCAACTGAACCTTCAGTTCTTAAAGCATTTCTTAATGTGTTAGCAGCCTGAGATGAGTAATCTGCTAAACTACGATTGCTAATGTCATAGAGTGTTGTGGATTGTGTTGGCTCTCTATATTGAGCCATGTTTACAGCATCCATCGCTGTTCTAAAAGCATCTCTTCCGTATTCTTTTCTAATCCCAGATAACGCTGTTTCAATCGGGTTAGCTTGTCGCTGACCAAAAAATGTCTGCTGTTGTTGCCAAGGATTTCTACTAAATTGCTGACCTTGAGCTAATATGATTGCTCTTGATACAGGATCATTCATTAAGTCTTGATTAGATGCGGCTGTGTACCAACGCATCAAGTCTTCGCCAGGGTCACGCTGAGTTTGTGCTTGCTGGCCAAAGCCATAAATGTATTGGTTTGGATTTCTTCCGTCAAATGTTAAATACGCTTGATTGATAGCATTCGTCTGTCTTCCACGACTATTGTATGTTGGCTCGTATAAGGTATTGTATAATTCTTGGGCTTTTTGAAAGCCTAAAAAGTCACCAGACGCTTTAGGGTCTGCAACAACCCATCCGTACTGCGGGTCATATTGCGTTGCTAAAGTTTCTGTTGCCATTTTTGTCCTTATAATTGTTCTTTTACCACTTAACTTTATTCGCCCAATAAGCAGCGCTCATCTTGCCTTTTGCTATGTTCTTAGCATGGCGAGCTTTGAATGATTCATTGCGCTTGCTACCTTCTGGACTACCCTTTACTCCTTGTTGACCAAAACGAATGAGTTTCTCTTGATCCCCTTCCTTAGCTAATACTGCATGAGATTTAGTAGGATGGTTAGGAGTTCTCTTTGGCTTGTTATAGCCTGAGAATGTTTCTTTGCCTTTTTTAATCATTTCTTTTTAGCCGTTTTAGCAGCTTGTTTAAATGCTTTGGCGGTTGGCGCACCCTTTGTGCCAGGCTTACGCATTTTTTCTTTTGAACCTGCTGCGATTCTTTCTCGCTTCGCATGGATATTTGCGTATAGTCCTTGCTTCATTTCTTTTTGCCTTTTTTGCTCATGCCTGCTTCGCTTAATGCGATAGCAATAGCTTGTTTAGGATTCTTTACAACTTTACCGCCTTTGCCACTATGAAGCTCTCCACGACCATATTCTTTCATTACTTTAGATACTTTAGCTTGCTTACCTGCTTTAGTCGTTGGTTTCTTCATATCCATTCTCCATTTCAAAGTCTTTCTTTTCCCATGCTTGGCATGAGCGTGTAGTGTGACATCCAAACTGCAATTTATGGCAATAGCCTCGTTGAGTATATGAGTTATAAATATCGTATTTGTTTAATGGATATTTTTTCTTCATTTCTCGCAAGGTTTCAGGAGTATTATCATAATACTCACAATTTCCACAAATCATTGATTTTGCTTCTTCTAATGGCACTAGCCACAATTTAGCCATCTTTGACCAGTAAGCATTATTTTCTGCATCAACATTCTCTGGGCCAAGATTCCAGTTTTTAATAGCGTTTTCTGTATTCTTCAAGTTATCTGAAGCAGAAACAATTACTACGCCTAATAATCCCTTCATTTTTTTGACCCTTAAAATAAAAAAGACCGCACTATGGCGGTCAAAAGGCAGATCCGATCTGCTAGGAGCTTTACTATGACACGAAATCGCTGGACGCAACTTCCCCGTCATGGTTCGAAAGTGTAGCACAGGTAGGTTTAAAAGTCAAGCACAATCGTTATATTAGGTGCTTTTTGTCTAATCTTGTTGCTAATTCTGCAACAGCTAACTGATAATTGTAGGCTATGCTCATCATCGTCATATTAGTTTTGTTGCCAAGATGGGTTGCATAGACGCTATCCTTCATCTCTTTAGGCAAATCATCTATGACTCTATCAACAATCAAGACCTGCTGCACATCCATGTCATCAGTCAAATCCTCGAATGAGTTAATGCCGCCAGTTGAGAATCCTACAGACTTGTTGCTATAGCCTAGCTTGTTTGAGTTACCATGCTTCATGTAGTCAGTCCACAGCTCTAGGTAATACTTAACACGCTCTATTTCCATCAGAATAGCCTTTCCTGTTGTGCTTCACGTTTAATACGCTCTATTGATGCTTCAAAATAGTCTTTATCAAGCTCGCAAGCTGTTAATTCAAAGCCCAAATTGTTACAAGCTATTGCATGAGAGCCTGACCCTAAATGTGTATCTAGTATTTTATTGCCTTCTTTAGCATAATTTACAATAATCCATTCATATAGCTTTACTGGCTTTTGCGTTGGGTGAATATTTACGCCATCTTTATTTAAAAATCCTTTATCTAAGCCATGACACCTGCGAAACATTTTTATTGATTTATCAAAAGATGTCCACATAAGTTCATTATTGACTACAGTAAGATTGTCACCTTCTTTATCCCACATAGCCCATCCACGAGATGCTGGCAACAAGTCAGCAAAATAATTGCCTCCACATATAACTTGATTTTTACTTACCCTTTGCAATTCAACAAAATATTCTTTTGATGGTCTTTGCTTATCCCATTCTTTTTCTTGATACATTAATGCAAATTTATTGCCTTTATTTTGTTTTTTGTCGCTAGTTGATAATTTATCATGAATCCCATAAGGTGGGTCAACGATAGCCAAATCAAAGTACTTATCAGGATACTGCTTCATCAGTTCCATACAGTCGCAGTTATATATAGTGGATGTTTTAATCGTTACAGGACTCACATTTCCTCCCATAGCTCTTGTTTAACCTTACGGCAGTCATCAGACACAATAACCACCTTGCACATCCCGCCTGCCACTACCTCTCGCTTTACTACAACTATCGTGTCAACAATCTCATCGTTATATAGAACGCCAGTATGCTCTAGCGCATCTAACAGGCACTTCAACCGATTGTCAGCATCGTACTTGCGCTTTGTTGGTGGATACAGCGCCACAAATACTGCAGCTCGCTCACCTATAAACTTTGCCTTAGCTTCTACCACAGCCTCTTGTACCTTTTGCCTAAACTCATGCGCTGCTTTTTTGAGATACTTGCGTTTTCCTGCTTGCCCCCACATATGATTTACAGTAAGTGGGAAAGGTAAAGTTAGTTTAATCATGTTTAAACACCACAACTGCTGATGGGAATGGAGCTGAGTTCTTAGCATTGCCAAACTTTAGTCTACCCCTTATAAATTCAATATGACCTTTCATGGCGTATTCATGCCACCATTTTGTGTCAGTTCTTGCTGGAACTAAACAAACAACTATCGCTCCATTTAAACTACTTTCATATGCTTTTTTCATCCAGTTATAGATTTCTCGACCATATGGAGGGTTCATCCAACATACTCCGTGCCAATCTTGAGATAGTCCATCATTTTCAATAGTAAAATATCTTTGACATTTTGCATTTTCAGCAGATGCACATACATCTAGTTCAAAGTTATATTGTGCATTATAACGATCAAAAAAATCTTGTGGAGTTGCCCATAAATCAGTTTTGCTAGAAAAATGTACGCTCATTTTAGTTTAAGATACTCGTTCTCAATTAAATACTGCATTGTCTTGATATATGCTTGATTCCAGCAATCTCTACGCTCATCTCGTGAGTATGAGTTGCCATTGTCTAGCTCTGTGTGGCATCTATGGCACATTGCAGCTACAAGTGCATCGCTGACTTTCATCCCCATGCCTTTACCTTGATTCCTGTGAGCTGCACATACAGTACCGTCTATCATGCCACAGTTCATGCAAGGTAGCTCCCTGAGCGTTTCTAGTAGTTTCTTATTTCTGTAAATCAATGCGTTCTCCAATCCATCTCATTACTGGCACAGCCATGCTATTACCTAAAGCTTTGTATCTTCCTGTGTCAGGGGCATTTGGTATGTTAGTGTAGTCATCAGGAAATCCTTGCAGCCTTTCGCATTCTTTCGGAGTAAGTCTGCGAACTAGCATATTATAATTTACGCCATGAACGCCTGTAGCATTGAGTGTGTACATTAAATCTTCTGAAAATCCATCACCATTGCCGCCATTTTCAGGTTTTCTGCCTATCGTATTTTCAGCCAATGCAATAGGAACATTACCACCGCCAGTTCCCCAGCGTGATGTGACTGTTTGACAAACATCGCCCATTTCTTTTACACGACTATCAGCAGGATGTGTTTCGTAAACAGTTATCATGTTAAATCCATCTGCTCTTGAGTAGTCATGACAGGTGGTTTGGATACAGTTTGCAACGCTTGGTATAAAGCCTTTGGAAGTTGCTTCCCTCGTTTCTCTGCGCGGCGTAATATCCCTGCACAAGCTTTCTGACTCAAAAAGTATTTTTGCTGCACTTCTCCAGTCTCCAAGACATCCGACAACGAACACACGTCTGCGTCTTTGTGGCACTCCGAAATATTGAGCGTCAAGAACCCTGTAGGCGAACCCATACCCGCATTCAGCCATCCCTTGAAGTAATGCTGCGAAGTCAGCCCCTCTGTTACTAGACAATACTCCTGGTACATTCTCCCATAAAAGCCATTTGGGTTTAAAGTGGTCAGCCATTGCGAGATAGGTGAGCATGAGGTTTCCACGAGGGTCTTCCAAACCTTTTCTGAGTCCTGCGATGGAAAAAGATTGGCAAGGTGTTCCTCCGACCAAAAGGTTGACTGGTTCATTTATATTCCACTCCTTAAACTTTGTCATGTCACCATAGTTTGTGACATTAGGATAATGATGTGCTAACACTTGACTAGGGAATTTCTCAATCTCAGAGAATCCAACAGGTTTCCATCCAAGATGATGCCAAGCAACTGTAGCGGCTTCAATGCCAGAGCATACTGATAGATAGTTCATTCTTGTAAATATACTCCATGTTTAGCAGCCCATTCTTCAACTCTATTCATAAACTCGTTGAGTTCCTCTACAGACAAATCAGATGTAGCTCTAAGTACATATACAGTGCGACCATCTGAGGTATTGTATTCATCATATCCAAGCCATCTATCTTTCATCATAGCTTTCCACCATTGATGTGGATGATACAGTCCGTCAGCACCTTTAATTGATGATGCTATCTCATGAAATAATAAATGCAAGCGTCTATTTTGTTCGCTTGTACGCTTTTTTAATTGATTGCAAGCTGCGCATCTTTCTGCCACTTGTTCCCTCCAATTTCTTAGGCACAAATGGATTTACCCAGTTACCATCAATGTACCTAAATCCTTTAGATTTGAATACTTGCCCATCTTTCTCTGCACGATACTCAATGTCATCACCAAAGACCTCTCGCATCTCTTTCAAGAATTGATTGACAGTCTTCATTGATATATTATGCTTTCGCTATAGTCAATACCATCCATCTCAACATCAATGGTAAAGCCAATGATTTCAGTAATCTTTTCCATTTCTTCTCTGCTATTACACATAATAATACACAAAAATTTATTTGTGTCTTTCTCAAACAGTTCAGCTAGTACCATTATAAAAAATTCCTTCTGATAATTGAAGTTTTAATCTTGCCATCAGCAAGCGCTTGATAAGTAACTTCAGCCAAGTCAGGATAAAGTTCTTTGTAATACTCAATCGGCATCTTGATGCCTTTTTGATTAATATCTCTCCATAATGCTCTCCAAGTAGTTGTAGTGCTAAATCCAATCTCAAGAGTAGCTTTTACTTCTTTGTTTGTCATGCCAGCGTCAAACATTGCAAAAGCCTTTTCTTTGATAATCTTTAGTTCTCGCTTACTTGTAGTAGCCATTATTCCATCCTGTTCTGGCGAATAGTTGACTCATCAATTAAACCTTTTGCAAGGGCTTGGTAAAAGTTGTCAGGCAAGTTAGGGTATTTAGCTCTGTACCATGCTTCAGGTTTGTCTGCCTTTTGCTGCCTATCCATCTGTGTCTTCCACTTGTGATAATACATATGCGCTGTTGATTTTACGACTCTTAGAGCCTCTTTTACTTCAACCTGACTTTTGCCTTCGCTAAACATCTTGAATGCTACATCTTGCTTTGTCACTTTATTCTCAGGATTTTTCTTTGCCTTGTCTAACGTTCTCAATTTAAACACAATAGCGTGTTTAATAATGCGCTCTGTGCTTTTTGGTAGTGGATTTATATCTTGATATGCTTCTAGCATTACGCTATCTGCAAATTCAAACATCTGTTGTTCGGTCATTATTCTCTCCTATAATGTGCTGTAAAACTTATCTTTTGTAACATAGTTGCATCGCTTGTAGTCATAATATAACTCAGCCATGCCTGGATGTCCATTGCTGTTAAATCTCACCTTTTGTATGTGGACTTCTGTTCGCTCTGGCTCATTCACCACATCACGCCATATAGCGATAGCGTTATCTGCCTTATTGTACCAGTGAGCAGATCCTGAAATATCATATGGCTTTGGTACAGGATAGTTTCCATCAGCTTGCTTTTGTAGTTTCATTGGGTGGGCAACCAAGAATAAATGCACATCAAAATCTCTAGCTGCTTTACGCAACACTGTAAGCGTCTGAGATATGTACTCTGTTTCACTAAGTCCTGATGGTCTACTGTGATCCATCTCGTTCCAAGGGTCAATGACTAATGCTTTAGGATATGTAAGACCTGTAGCATCTAGCCAAGGAAGTGCCTCATTGATTACATCCATTGGTCTGAATGATTGTTCATCGATTTTCACAAATGAGAAATACTTATCTGCTGTCTGCATTGCTTTCATAAGCTCATCATCATCCATACGCTCTTTACCCCAAAACTGCTTCTTAGCAATCTTCTCGATAATCTTCTTGCAGTGCATCTCAAGCGGGTGATTTTCAGGTGAGAAGAAACATATACGGAACTTGTGCAGTCTAGCTAAGTTCACGCACAAAGCATCTAGCCATTCTGATTTACCATGTGACGGCATACCTGTGATGATAGTTAGTTGCTTAGGTTTAATAGTCAGGAACTCATCTACATTTTCCCATCCTGTAGAAAATCCTTTACCTATCCCTTCATCGTAAATCTTTTGTACATTTAAAAATAACTCTCCAGGTCTAACTATCATTTTAAAACACCAATCCTCTCTTTAACTGTGGCAGTCTAGCCCAATTATCCCTAATTGCTGTCATAAAGGCGCTATCCCAATCGGTGTATTTATAATTGTTAGCTTTGCATCTGTCAATAAAAGATTCTAGGTGTTTATCTAAGTGTATATATCCATTCTTATCTGCCCACTTTTGCACTCTTTCACTTACAGAAAAGTTTTTTGGTATATAAGTCTTTTCTCTTCTCTTCTCTTCTAATACCTCGGATATTCTAGGGACACTCTCGGGAGTTTCTCGGGAGATAGATAACTTATTGTTTTCTCTAATAATTTGCTGAGTGTATTCATCTGTGCGGGTTGCCATCTTTAGGCAAGTAATAATGCCGTCTGTGTTCTCGAAAAGACCCAATTCGACCATATATGTCATAATATGCTGTACTATTTCAGTGCTTAACTTAAAATCATCAGCTATTAATTCAGCATCATGCTCAAGTTCAAATGTTAGATTGTGTTTTTCGACATTGCGAGCGATAAGCTCAAGACAGTACCAATAGATCCCATATCCCTGAGCGCCATATTTGAGCCTTAGTTTCTTTAACTTAGCGTCATTACTAGCGTCAGAGTCGTGTTTAAACCATTTCATTATGCTCTCCTATTTATCTCCACTAATTAAAGGTGAGGCAGGGAAGTGTGGAGAGAGGGTGGGATACCTTCCTTTTCGGTCTGCAGAACCTAGCCTCAGTTGCTAATTTACAACACTTTAAAAATATTTGCAAATAAATGTTGACATTCATTTCGTTATCGCTATAATGAACACATCGACAGCAATCAAGCAGTCGAATAACTAAGGAGAGAGTTATGAAAGCTAATGACAGAATTGAATTGCAACCATTTGGCATGACAGGCACAGTTTTAGAAATAAAAGCAATAAAACGCTATGCGCAAAATTATTGCGATGGACTAAGCAATATTAGATTAAATGACAAAGTTGTGGCAATAGTTGTTTGGGATGAGTCCCCAAATGTTGAATGCACTATTGAGCAAGATGGATTTGACCAATTTACTGTAATTAACTAAGGAGAGAGTTATGAGCTACCACGAATATTATCAAGGAAATCCACACGAAATCGCACCTATTGATGAGGATGAGCTAGAAGAACGCATCCATGAAGGTATGTTAGAGTTATTTGACAAGATTGAGCCATGTGATTACATTGATTTTGGCTACACATACGACCTTGAAGCTATGAACGCTGTTATCAAAGGTATTGCTGTAGCATACTATATGGGGACTGAAGAACAGTTGCTGACATATGCTAAATCGCTAGGCAAAATGATTACATCTGAAATGGGACGCTATGTTGAGGAGAATCTATAATGATTGAGAACGCATTGATTTTGATGGGTGGTCTGATATTTTTGTTTTCAGTGTTAGTAGTAGCTGAGATTGCAGCTAGAATTTTTAAGTGGGAGTAATCATGGGCGATTGGAAAGAAAACATTGATTGGGAAGCAACCTACGAAAAAAACATAGACAGTTTTTGGGACTGGGCTATTACTGAAGGGTTTTGTGAGGATTACATTCTTGATAATCAATCTAAGCTAGAAGATATGTGGGTTGAACATCTTGATGAAAATGATATTGTTTGGAATGAAATTATATTGGAGCAAGCGTAATGGATGTAATGTCAGTATCAGAAGTAGCAAAGCTAACAGGCAAGTCAGAGCAGTGGATTAGACATCTATGCACGGTTGGCAAGTTAGAGGCAATTAAAATAGGAAAACGCACTTGGATGATTAAAGGAGATAAAGATGTATTGTCCGCCCAGACACAGAAGGATGATAAAGCGGAGTGATGTGGCTATGTATTGCTTTGTCTGTTTTGCAGTAGGATTATTTTTAGGAGTAATATTATGATCACAACGCTTCAAGTAAACGATTTAGAGTTAGTTGTAGAGTATGATTTAGATGTGTCTGCTGTGTACTTTGGCGATTTAGAATCAGAGTACATTGAGATTGGTATACAAAAAGTTGTATGGTTGGGAAATGATGTGCTACCATTAATTCAAGCGCTTGAGATGGAAGAAACGCTTAAGCTGATTCTTAGGGATAAAATGGAGGATTACGAATCGTGAACTACGCTGAAATACGCAAAATTAATGTAAACGACCATATTGAGAAAAAGAATGGTCTCTCTTACCTATCGTGGGCGTGGGCTGTTGACCAGTTGCTTATGCTAGACCCAACAGCAACATGGGAATATGGCGAGCCAAAGCAATTTGGTGAAACTGTAATGGTGTTCTGCACCGTCACAGCTTTTGGCAAGTCTATGACAGCTCAGTTGCCAGTAATGGATTATCGCAATAAGGCAATACCTAACCCTGATGCGTTTGCTGTAAACACAGCTATGCAACGCTGTTTAGCTAAATCTATTGCATTACATGGATTAGGCTTGTACATCTATGCAGGTGAAGACTTACCTGACGAAGATAAAGTCCATGCACCTACACAATCAATCACCCCTACTGCTGGCGCACTAGATAATTTTAATGCTGCCGAAAAGGAACTGATTGCACAGTTTGCTGAGGATATTGCAGACCTGGTAAAGTCAGGCGATGTAGCTACAGCAGCAAGCAACATGGGAACTTTAGAGAGTGAAGAAAAAGTAGCTGTATGGGCTTTGCTTGATTCTAAAACTCGTAGTACACTGAAAGCATTTAAGGAGAAGAAATAATGGCTGACAAAATTTATTACAACTCAGGATTCTTGAACAAGGTAAAGGAAAAGAAGTCTGAGAAAGCGCCTGACTATCGTAGCAATGTGCAACTAGATGATGCTACTATTGACGCTATCGTTGCAACAGGCGGCAAAGTATCAATTGCAGGTTGGAACTATAACGATACAGTGCGTATTGTGATTGGTGCAGATACCTATGTACGACCTGCACAAGAGAATGCTAAGTCTAATGGCTATCAGCCACAGACTGCTGAAGAATTGGAAGAGGACATCCCCTTCTAATAAGCGTATATACTTTGTATATACATTTTTATCTAACTTTTTACACGACAGTTAGAGCGGGGAAATTAAGATGAATGCTCGTCACATTCATGCTGTGCTTAAAAGTACCCAACCTTTTCTAGGAGAGAGAAAATGAAAAAAGTGTTATTTGCAGTATTGTTATTAGCATCAACAGCAGCATCAGCGCAGTGCTACACTCAAACTTACATTATTGGTGGACAGATAGTAACTTGTGTTGTATGCCCTCAGATCACTACTTGCAATTAAGGAGAGAATCATGTTGACTACAAACCCTGATGAATTGGCTAAATTGTATGAGCGCATTGAAGTGGCAAAAGAAAGTCTTGGAGATAAGTACCTATTGCATCCGAAAAATTATATCAGTCGCAGAGAAACGCCATATGACTTGGCTGGAAATAGTTACCTGCCTGACGATAATATGGAATTTTCTACATCATTACTGATCCGTGTTGAGGACATATGAAGTACGGATGTCATAGCGATGTAAGCCCTGATTGGTGTAAGCATGATGAAGTTACATCACCACAATACATCAGCGTAAAGTGGCCATTTATATTTACTAGAGAATGTCACTATGAGCATAAATGGTCTGATGAAAAGTGCAAAGGATGTAATCAGCCTCACGAAACAGACACGCAAGTGCCTGAATTTTTGGAGTGGTAAATGAATACAATCATAGAATACATACTGTGTTACAGTTTTAGCTTTCTATTGGGCGTGCTTATTGGTATCATATTTTGTGTATGGGCAATCAACGCATTTAGGATAAATGAGTACGATGACATTTAAGTGGGCGTTTTATGACGAGGAAGGCGATGTGGTAAGGTTCGTGTCGTACCCTGCCGAGGGATCATTGCCTTATCCTCCACCAACACCACAGTTACCAAAAGACCATCCTGATTGGGATGAGCCGTTATTTTAGGAGAGAGTAATGGATAGGAATATAATAGCAGGCATGATAGGTGTTCTTGCTGCATTGATAATTAACAGCTTTGTGCTGTATCAAGCAAAAAGACATCAAGAAGTAGAGTGTTATTTTCAGACAAACAAAGGAGATGAAGTCCATGTCAGATTTGGATACAGTCAACCATCCAAAGCATTATACGCAAGGAAAGATTGAGTGCATTGATGCGATTGAGTCTGCCGTAGCAGATTTGTCAGGGCTTGATGCTGTATGTACAGCGAATGTGATTAAGTATGTATGGCGTTGGAAGCATAAGAATGGCTCACAAGATTTGCGTAAGGCGCAATGGTACTTAAATAAACTGATTGATTTGCAGGAGGCGCAAAATGGCAACAAAGAATGATGTAACTGGCGATAGCTTAATCAGCAAGAAAAACACTAAGGCTTATGAAGACAATTACGACTTGATATTCCGTAAGCGTAAAGTGCAGACTGAGGATGGATACGAGGAAGAGGAAAGACTAGAGCGCATTGCAAAGCAAATAATAAAGCCCACCGAAGTGGGCTAGTAGCAATCAGTAACGAAGTCGATTACTTGTTCATTACATACATTGTTACTTCGAAGCCAAAGCGCATTTCTAAAGCTGATGGTTTTCGTCTTCCACTAGGCGTTGTCCCAGCTCCTTTTTCATTAACTCCAGTGTCTCCATTGGTGGGTTTGGACTTCCCACTATGGCTACTCGTCTTGGTTGTTGCTGGTTTGGTTGTTTTGTTGGTTGTTTGGTTGGCGATTTTGTGGGTGAAAGGCTTGGTTAACACGATAGAAGTCTTCTAAACCACGTCCTGTCTCTTTCTTGAATTTTAAGAAAGCATTAACATCTTCAGGAAGTAATTCCTGTTGTTGTGGTTTCTCTACAAATAATTCATCTAAGGAATTAACCTCCTTGTTGAACTTTGTTTTCAAATATGAAAGAACGTCGTTGTCACCAAGCTGAGGTGACTCAATAACTGGCTCTTCTGTAACTACAGGAGTTTCCTCAACAGGAGCTACATCTTCAGCCATCTTTTGCTCGTGCTCATCAAGCAACTTTTGCTCGATTTCTTGCACAGACTTTTCTTCAAAGTCTACAAGTTTTACTTGAATATTATCCATTTAATTTAATTTAGTTGCACAAAAGTAATAATAAAATTTATCTTGGGTTAAATTGCTCCAAATCGAAGCCATCTAACGAGTCTTCTTCTGACTCAAAATTCATAGCAGGTAAGTCTTTTTGACGTTGTTCAATTAACTTAGGCTGTTGAGTAGCTTGGAGTTTTGTGCGATCATCCTTAGCTTTCTCTTTGTCCATATCTAATTGCTTTACCTTATCAATCTCCATACCCTTCAATTGCATATTGTACTCAAATTCACGTTGCATCAATTGCTCTTTAATCTGAGCTTCTGCTTGCATACGCTGAATATCAAACTGCATTTGTGCTTGAGCAAGTTGTGCTTTAGCTTGAGCTTCTGCTTGAACTTTCTGTAACGCTGATTGAGCGGCAGCTTGAGATGATTGGATGTTTCCTTGTGTTTGCATCTGAATCTTAGCTTGCTCATTCTCCATATCTTTCTTCTGCTTATCATTACGCTTCATTTTAAGTAGCTCATTGGCTAACTTAAGATTTTTCATTTGACGGATATCAATTGCATCTTCTAAACTAATTTGGTCACGTTGAAGAGCCATTTGAATATTAGCTTCTAATTGAGATTTCTCTTCTTCGTCAGGAGCAACTTCAATGAAAATACCAAAGTCGTGTAAGTATAAATCTTTAATTTCCTCTAATACACCAACAGCATACTGACCAAATATCGTGACTGGGAAAC
>OGWN01000003.1_pt1 | contig 39272 bp, 57 predicted proteins | sample 1575921 | NCBI WGS metagenome assembly OGWN01 (sample SAMN07581531, study PRJEB24739) | freshwater metagenome
GTTTCCCAGTCACGATACCTGTTCTTTATCCGAGTTAAATCATACTCAGGTAAAGAACGTGGTAGCATCCAACTTACTAAAGACGTTGAAATATCAGTACAAGGTAAACATGTTTATCTTATAGATGATATTTTTGATTCAGGAGAAACAATGAAATTTTTAGCTAAATACTTTAACTTAAAAGGAGCTAAAACAATCAATATTGTTACTTTAGTAAAACGAGCTAAAAACGAATTCAAACCTATTAACCCCCATAGTCATGTATCTTCATTTAGACATGCTTTTGAATGTGATGATGAATGGTTAATTGGTTATGGAATGGACTCAACTGGAGGATATAAAAGAAATTTAAAGTCAATTTTTGCTTTGTAAAGATTGTTTTGTACATTTATATAAAATAAGTTATATGGAAAATATTGAAAACAAGCATCGTAAAAAGCACGACAATATTGAGTGTGTGCCTGTTGGTTTTGCAAACGGAGTAGCAGGTGATTTTCCACTTACTCAAGAACAAAAAGATCAAATGATTGAAGAGGCCGCAGAACACTTTGGCCGTTTCCTTACCGCACTAAAATGTGATTGGCAAAACGATCCTAACTCAATGGAAACACCTCGTCGCGTAGCTAAAGCCTATGTAAACGATTTGTGGAAAGGTCGTTACATTAACTTTACTGAAATTACTTCATTCCCTTCAGATGGTTACGATGGAATCATCATTGAACGTAACATTCAACTTACCTCAATGTGCTCGCATCACCACCAAACAATCCGCGGTGTAGTACATATCGGTTATGTAGCTGGAGATGGAGGTCGAGTAATTGGTTTGTCTAAACTAAACCGAATTGTAGAACACTTTGGTCGTCGAGGTGCTATTCAAGAACAACTTACAGCAGCAATTCACCAAGCAGTAGATAAGGTATGTGAAGGTAATCGTGGTGTAATTGTAACTGTAGTAGCAACCCACAATTGTGTATCTTGCCGAGGTATTAACCACCAAGGAGCAGCTATGGTAACTACTAAAGCATCAGGTGTGTTTATGGATAATGCTAACCAAGCTCGTCAAGAATTTTTTGATTCACTAAAAATTAATAATGGACATGTCTCAATTTAAAGAACTAATCACTATTGAGCTAAGTAATAGTCGAGGTAAACTTAGATCATTCTCAGACCGGGATGAAGCAACTCGTAACCCAGAGATGGATTGGGCTGAATCTACTGCAGAGAAAATTGAAAAGTTGTTTAATTCACAATATGTACCATTCGTCAGCGAGGTTGAAGAGTTCAACAGCTTAATGAACAAACCAAACAATTATGTACCAACAATACCAGCCAAAAGTGAATGGGACTTTGTTTACAACTTCGTTTTGGAAGAACTTGAGGAGTATAAACAGGCTTGCGAAAAACAAGACATCGTGGAAGTTTTGGATGCATTGTGTGACATTGCTTACGTATCCCTTGGGAACGGTGTTATGCTTCATGGTCTTAAGAATCAAATTTGGCCCGCTTATATGGAAGTACAGGCGTCAAATCTTTCAAAAGCTTGCTCTACACAAAAAGAGGCACAAGAGACTGTTGAAGTTCGAAGCAAAGAACAAGGTGAACCTTGTCACTATGAACAGGTTGCTGACAAGTATATTGTATATCGTAGCAGGGACCGAAAAGTTATGAAATCAATTAATTACTTCAAGCCTGATCTGAAGCAATTCTTTAAATAATGAGTTATAAATCTTGTTTTGTTCAACCCCTCAAGGACAACAATTATAAAGTTCACTTGTGGGATGATGGTGGTCACCAGGTAATGGTCTGGAATTACCACGCCTACGAGGAGTGTAGTGATCATGATGCTCACCGAAACATCAGGGGTCTAAGACAAGAATCGCTTCGTAAAGTAACTCGATGGACTAAAGATAATCCCAATCTACACTTTCACGACATGCGACCTTACCAAAGGTTTCTAGTTGATATGTACGGGACAAATGACGAACCATCTGTTACTCACCAAGAGGTATTTTTTGATATAGAGTGTGAAATGGGAGGTGCGCTTACCGAAGATTATATTCGCAGCGCTCCTAAACCCATCACCTCTATAGCTTGGTGGCACCGTCAAAAAGATGAATGGAAAATCCTTATCTTAGATAAAAAAGGAGAACTCCAACACGCTCAAGGGCCTGCCTTCAATCGAGATTGTCGAAATCCCGGGGCCAGTGATTGTTTCACCGTGGTCAGTTTTGTCACCGACTCTAGCCGGGCTCTTTCCTTCAAAACTAACAGTGGAACTTGGCGGCCCTGCAATTGGGTCGCCCTGTGTAGTCAGGTCTTGCTGTACTAGAGCCGGTATTGCCATTAAAGAATAATTCCTGGTTTAGCTTGGATCTCAATTCCTGTAGTAGTCTTGAGATAGTGAGCTTTCATTTGCTCCAAACTTTCGGCATGAAACATAACGTGTTGTTTGCTCAGGAATACCTTGCAGTCTTCTCTTGCACTGAATAGACTTTGCATTAGTCCCAAACCTTGTTGACTTGGCATAACTGTGCAAGGTGCAGACACAGAGAAGCCTGCGTCTGTTTCTTCTAATACTTTGGCCACTAGCTCGTCGCCGTTGACCATTTTGAAACTCACTACATCACCTGATGCGTATTTTTGACTTACTAACATATTAACCTTTTAATTCTGCCCAAAATTCTTCGCCTTTGCTCGCAAGGCCTTGATAGCCTCCTTGTAACAAAGTTGTGCCTCTGAATATTTGTGGAACGCTACGCAGTCCCATATCTAGTAGATGCTGGCGGGCATCTTGATCCTCTTCGATACTAACAGTGGTGTACTCAACACCTTTGCTTTCTAGAAGAGCTTTAGCCCTATCGCAAAACGGGCAGTTGCTTTTTGAATATACTGTGATCATACTGTTTCTGTTGTAATAGTTATAGTTACGCCTGTTTCTGCTTGATACCTATCTTGGTACTGACGGTATGTAGCGTCCTCGCCGCATCCAGCGATTGATTCTTCCGAATCCCAGGTGTAAACGTTGCCATCGATTGTTAATTTACCGATGCCAATATATGCCCTTTCACGGGCATCTTGGTAATGTTTACCAAGATAAAATTGAAATTTGTCTTCAGGACTTAGTGTCTCTGCCCAGTCAATGTCTGAGACAACCGCATCGTGACCAGCAGGTGGCACATAAGTGCGTGTTTGTTTAATTGCCATTGTAGTTTCCTTTATAAGCTAAAACCACTAAACGTGTTTGCATCTACGTCTTGCTTGGTTCCGCCGATTACATAACTACTTATCTCAGTTTCTTGTGGGGCAACTTGAACCTCTGAGCCTGCAATCCATTTTTGCGTCCAGGGCAATGGATTACTACCAGTTTTGATACCGCAATGTAACCCAACAGCAGTCATACGCTTGCAGGTTAACCAATCCACATAGTCGCATAGTAACTGTGTGTTTAGTCCAATCATTGACCCATCTTTAAATAGGTACTTTGCCCATGTCTTTTCTTGGTTTGCAGCGTCAAGGAACATGCGCTCACATTCTTCCTTAGTCTCTTCTTTGATCTTAGCAAAGTCTGCATCGTCTTGCGGCAGCAACTTGATTAGCATCTGTGTGCTACCTAAGTGGACATTTTCGTCACGGCAGATTAGTTTAATAATCTTAGCGTTGCCTTCCATTTTCTTCAGCTCTGCGAATGCCCAGGAACAAGCAAATGACACATAAAAGCGAATTCCTTCTAGAGCATTAACAGAATTGATTGCGAGCCAAAGCTTCTTCTTTAGCTCATATTCGTCTACTACAATTTCTTTACCGTTAACAGTGTGCTTGCCTACGCCTAATGCGCGGTGCCACGTACTGTACTCAATGACATCATCGTAATACTTGCTAATGTCTTTAGCACAATTAACAATCTCTTCGATGCCCATTAGTTCATCAAATACTCGGCCGGGATCGCTATAGACATTACGAATAATGTGAGTATAGCTACGGGAGTGGATTGTTTCATTGAATGCCCAAGTTTGAATCCACGTCTCAAGTTCAGGCAAACTGCATAGAGGTAGAAAAGCAAGGTTAGGGCTACGACCTTGAACACTGTCAAGAAGAATTTGTCGCTTAAGATTACTTGTAAAAATGTGCTGCTCAAAATCAGTTAATTCCTTGAAGTCTTTGGCGTCTCGAAGAACGTCAACTTCCTCCGGGCGCCAAAAGAAGCCAAGTTGCTTGTCTGTTAGTTTGTCAAATTGTCTGTACTTTAGGGTTTCGTACCTCTGGACCGCGGTGGGCCCAGAAGCGTCTAAAAATGCCAGTTTTTCTGTATGTTTCTTGTTATCGTTGATATTAAAAACGCTCATTATTAATCCTTAAATTACACAGCTATCACAATCTTCTTGGTCAGCGATTGCTTCCAATGGTCGCTCGACTTTTGCAGATAGTTTGTCAACATCCACTTCGCCTTGGCCATCATGAGTGTTAAAATAATATAATTGTTTTGTTCCGTACTTGTAGCACATGATTAAGTGCTTGAGCATCTCACTCATAGGAATTTTTTCATCCTCGTAGTGTTGTGGATTGTACGAGGTGTTGGTACTAATGCCTTGATCAATATATTTCTGCAATACTGCACAAAGTTTTAGGTAACCCTCTGGGCTACGTTGGTCCCATAACAATTCGTATTTGTTCTTTAGTCTGCGGTACTCTGGTACAACTTGCTTTAGTACGCCATGTTTGCTTTGCTTAACACTAACATAACTGCGAGGAGGTTCGATGCCGTTTGTGGCATTAGAAATCTGTGCAGATGTTTCTGCTGGCATTAGTGCCATTAGTGTAGCATTGCGGATGCCATGCGTTAAAATTTGTTCACGGAGGGCACGCCAAGGCATACGCTCTTCGTGCGGTACTAGTTCGTCAACTTCTTTCTTGCGGGTATCAATCGGTAATAAGCCGTCTGCGTACTTTAGCTCTTGCCAGTTTTCGCACGGGCCTTGTTCTTTAGCTAAGTCAGCCGACGCTTTAATTAGGTAATATGACCATGCTTCTGCATACTCATCAACAATTGCCAATGCACGTGGGTCGCTATAGCTAACATCGTGCTTGGCTAGGAAGTAAGCAAAGTTAATAATACCATTACCAATTGGGCGGAATTCTTTAGTTGCTAGTTCAGCAGCCTTAACTGGATAATTCTGATAGCTTAGTAGAGCATCTAAACCACGAACGCTCAAAGTACACATACGTTCAAAGTCTTTAGGCGACTTAACGTTGCCCCAGTTCTGTGCAGATAGTGTACATAGAGCAATACGTCCTAGCTCGTCATTGATATCGTTCAATGGCTTGGTAGGTAAGTCAATCTCCGTACACAGGTTGCTCATCTTGATAGGATGTAGCTTTTCCTTGAACGGCGAGTGCGTGTTAGCATGGTCAACGTTCATTAGATAGATACGACCGGTGTCCTTACGTTCTTGCATAAAGCGGCTAAACAGATCAGCAGCCTTATATGTTTTCTTACGAATCTTTGTATTACGTTCGGCACGTTCGTATAGTTCTTTGAACTTGTCTTGGTCGTTAAAGAACGCTTCATACATTTCAGGAACATCGTGCGGGCTAAAACAAGTAATGTCACTGCCGGTGATTAGACGCTCGTACATTAGCTTGTTAAACTGAATACCGTAGTCCATGTGGCGTACACGGTTGTCTTCGGTTCCCTTATTGTTCTTAAGAACTAATAGGTCTTCGACTTCTAAGTGCCAAATTGGGTAGTACAATGTTGCGGCGCCGTTACGAACACCACCTTGACTGCAACTACGCACAGCAGTTTGAAAATGCTTGAAGAACGGAATTACGCCAGTGTGATATGCATCACCATTTCGGATAGGGCTACCGAGCGCACGGATACGTCCTGCACCAATTCCGATGCCGGCCTTCTGACTTACATACTTAACAATGCTGCCAGCAGTAGCATTGATACTATCCAGACTATCGTCAGTTTCAATGAGAACGCACGAGCTAAATTGTTTTTGCGGCGTGCGTACTCCAGCCATAACGGGAGTAGGAAGGCTGATATCAAAATTAGAAATTGCATCATAATAATCTTTGACCCAACGTAACCTGGTTTCCTTAGGGTAGGCCATGAAAAGTGTAGCGGCGATAAGCATATAAGCCACTTGAGGGGTCTCATAGATCTCACCGGTTACACGATTCTGGACCAAATACTTTCCGCGCCATTGTTCCATTGCAACATATGCAAAGTTCTCGTCACGGTCATGTTTGATGTAGGCACCAAGTTCGTTGATTTCGTCCTCGGTGTAATTATCTAGCAATTCTTTTGTGTAGTAACCAATTTCAACGTTGCGCTTAACTAACTTTAGCAAAGGCCAAGGTTGATAATCGTCGTAAACAAGTTTGTGGATATGATATGTTAGCAGACGGCCTGCAACATATTGATAGTTTGGTGTTTCCTCGCTAATTAAGTCAGCTGCGGATTTAATTAGGGTTTCTTGAATGTCTGTAGTCTTAATTCCGTTGTAGAATTGAATGTGTGATTTGATTTCAACTTCACTTGCACTAACCCCGGTAATTCCTTCAGTTGCCCAAAACACTACTTTGTGTAATTTTTCTAGATCTAGCGGCTCTTTACGTCCGTCTCTTTTTGTGACTAATATTTGACTCATTGATTCCTCTTAATAACTATTCAACTTTAGTTCGTTGTCCCCGTAACAATACCGGAGCTCAAGATGTTCTGCGATTTGTGTTTTATTTACTACCTCACCCTCAGTCATATTAAGTACATATTTCCCATCTTCGATCCAAGCTAAATTATAATAGACTCGAGACTCGGGGTCATAGTATACACGTAATTCCGCAGGCGGCGAATGTGCAGTGAACTTAATAGTATAAAGCATTCCGATCGCTATTGCAATATCACAATAACAATTTTCTTCAATTAGTGTCCAGGGATCTGGCCAATCCTCTGGCTTGTCAATGTCTAGATAATATGGCGCGAAGGGACACCCAGTCCAGAACTCTGTAACGAGTTGGACTGCTTGGTCTAGAGGTTTGGTGTCTAACTTTTTTCGAAATTCACGCCAACGAGCCAACCGCTCATCGGATTTAAGTTTCCACATTTAAAATACTACTTTTAGATTGTCTTAATTTGATATGATAGAGATGATGCAGTAGTTGTAGTATAGTTTATATTCGCATGTGTAGTGTTAGAAGTGATGTTGAATACAAAGTCAGTTGTGGCAGTCTCTGTGTATGAATCTTCGTATGTAGGAGTAGAATTGTAATGTCCGACCGTTAGTGTGCCAACACGGTACTTGGAACCTTGTGTTAGTGTGTAGCTAACAACTGCGTTATTTGCAGCAACCGATGTAATGGTTCCGGAGCTAGCAGCGTTTACATTCACTACAGTGCTAGTTACGCCTGCAACTAAGCTCGAAACAGTACTCTCAAGGGCAAGGATGTTGCCTTCAAGTACAACTACGTTACCTTGCAATGTTGTGATGTTGGCAGCGAAAGTTGTTTCAAAGTCTAAGATACTGTATTCTGTTAGAACTTCAGTCTTACCAAGACTCGGTGCCCCTTCCTCAATTGTACCATTGCCGATGTAAAGTTTACGTGTGTCAACACTCCAGCCAAGTTCGGCACTTGCCAGGTTTGGTAAATCTGCTTCAAGCCCGCGTCTGTGTTGAATGCGGCTAATCTGAATAACAGCCATGTCTAATCCTTAACTATATAAGCTATTTAGCTAGTTAGGTAATAGAGCTCGACACGTTTGGTCCACTGGTCAGTCCATTGATCAAATTCGTCTCCTGAGACTTCAAATTCCAGGTATTCTGGCGTCGAAAGGCTTCCATCTTCAAGGGTTTTAGGCTGGCAAGCCATCAAAATTACACCGTCACGTATATTGGTACCATAAGTGTGATTATGTGCTTGTGCATAGGCTGCTAATTGCAAAAAATAATCTTCAATGTATTCTCGCTTCTTCGGCTTGTTGCTTTGCTTGAAGTCAAGGATAGCGGGCCGCCCTTTCCATACGCCAACACAGTCTGAAGTTCCTGCATACAATCCGCTGTAATAAAGAGGTACCTCACTGCCCCAAAACTCATCGACGTGGACCAAGCCCTTCATAATAACTTCTGCTGCCATAAACCAACTTGGGTGTGCAAAAGGATTGGTAGGCAACTCCTTCATGTCCTCTTGCAAAATGTAGTACTCTAGATAGCTGTGCATTCTAGTACCACGGTTTGCAGCTTCTGTGGTAATTTGCTGGGCACGTTGTTCGCCAACATTTTTACGCCAATTTGCTAGTGCTTCACGAGCTTCTGCAGGCTTTGTTTTATCCAGAATAGTAGTAACGCTAGGGACCTTAGAACCATCGGGCAAACTATAATGTCGCTTTCCTTCGATTGTTGTTCTGTTAAGGGGTGCATAGTTGTATCTTTGAGTGATCATAGTAAATTATACGAGATATAATGCTACTTAGTCAATAAATACAACTATGAAAGTTCTAATTAGTGGATGCAGCTTTAGCAAATGGCCTGAGTTTCCTGGTGGTCCAAATATTTGTTGGCCCAGGTATATCACCGAAAGACAAATTGTAAATATTGCCGAACCAGCTGCCGGCAACCAATACATTTGTGATAGCGTAATCCAAGAAACATTACAAAACCGTTATGATATGGTTGTTGTGATGTGGAGTGGAGTAAGTCGCTTAGATTACCTAACCGACGTTACAGATCCAAACTGGAATGCACTCTTTGACAGTTACGGTTTCTATCGAAGACTTCCGGGCAGCGAACTAGGATGGATTTTTAGCGGGGGCAAAATGGGTACTTGGTACAAGAACCCTGTTGCTCACAAGATGTTTAACGAACAGTACAAAGTCTCCAGCAATTTAAGTTTAGCACATATTAACCTCAGTGAGATCGTTAAGTTGCAGAACTACTTAACTGCTAGGAGAATTCCGTATCGTTTTATGAGTTATGTTAACTACTGGAACGATAAAGAAGACCTAAGCCCAAACGGTGACTTTGGTGTTATGGGAATGCCATCACTACGCCCAATGATTGAATCTATTGACTGGACAAAATGGATTTTTTCTAATCCAGAGCGAGATGGTATTTACGAAATGGCAAAGGCCAACAATGACTTCATGGAAGACGGTTTCCATCCAGGAACTGCAACACATCAGAAGTGGGCAGAGTTGGTAATGTCTCGTATTTGATTTGCAGCATACTCAGTCCAATTGGTGTTCATAATATGATTAAAATTATGTTCAACAATTGGACTTATCTTATCAAGTATAATGCTTTGGTCTTGTTCGCATAACCACTTTACTTGATCAAACGCTTTAGCGTACCTTTTGTTATCATCAATTTCTAGATCATAGCTTTCGTCAATGATCCCGTCAAAGGTTTTAAATCCGTGTTTCCTAAGATTGTGCAGAAACTTGTATCCTGTGAATGCAACAAACAATCTACGTGCAACCATTGGCTTGGCTGTTTTCTCGCTAAAGAAACTTAAGGTATTATCGTGGTCTGTTTCGGCAACAATGCTGTATGCAGTTTCGTTAAAAACTGAAATTGGTATTACACGACTTAAGCCAGTTCTAACTCCGCAATAGTCAACCCAGTCCGCTGTTCCTATAATTTTATCAACCGGAGTACACCCAGGTTCCCATATAAAGTAGTCTTCGGCAAAAAACTTATTGTTGTCCCATTTGCCCCCGTAGGTCATAACAAACTTGTCATTTAAGCTATGTTTGTTAACTGACTCAAACACAAAATCTCTATGTGGCTTTGGACTTCCCAATAGTGCATCAAAGTATTTTAACTTTGTAGAGTGCGGGCTTAATGCAGCTAGCTTTTCGGGTAAGAGTTTATAAACGTGTGTGGTTGTTTTGAACCAATCGCCCCAGAATATAATGTGGCTGTTGATATCCTCACGATCGTTTACTGCGCCGGGCAGTACCCAGTAGACATTTTCCCTGTGACAACGATTCCATATATTCCAGTGAAAGTTGTGAAGCTCGCTTTCGAATGTAAAAACAAATCTGCTATGTTGGCTTAACGTTAGTATCTTATCCTCAAACGTTAAGTAAGCATCTGCATCACAGTGTAACCTGTGCGTAGTAAAAGCTATTTTATGAGGATCTGTGCTTGTTATATACTCGTTAATATTTCGACAAACAGTATGTTCGCCTAACTCAACTAACGGTAACCATTCTAAATCTAATATTTGACTGTCACTATAAACTATCATAAAAATCTTTGAAGATACGTAATAACGTGTTTTAATCGACTATGTGGTATATGTTTTAAAAGGTATTCAACTAAATGTCTTTCATGTTTTGTTAAGCGAGACTCTTTTAACATATACACGCCCTTTCATGAAATTGGGTACGTTTCCGTACCCAATTAATTTAATACACTAAACGAACATATTAGCTTCTATTTGCAATAGCTTTACTTGCCATGTTTGAAACTATTTTGTCAGATTCTGGCGCTTCGCCGCCATCAGTTCCGCCGCCTAGTTCTTCGCCATCAATCGGTTTTAAATAAACATACTTGACGCCATCGTCGTCGTCTTTAATGTCAGAGACTAAATTTTTAACAGCCTCGTTAGTCTTGTATGCATCAAGTAACGACTTCAGAGTGTATCCCTGTTCAGTGCCCTGGTTATTAACAATGTTAATTAAGGTATTTGCTTGAACTCTAGGAACAAGGTGCTTTCCGGCACTTTGGTTACGCAACACTTCAAGAGTTGTTAACAAGGCTGCATCTCCGCGAGCATCAGCCTCGTCTTCAATGACTCCATCAAGGTCATCAGCAAATTCAAATAAACGCATTAACGTTTCTCTCTACCTAATTCTTCGCCGCCGCCAGCTGCTGCATCAGTGGCGCCAAATGCGTCGCCACCTAATTCTTCGCCGCCAACTGTGCCTAGATCGCCGCCTTCGGCTCCCATGCCAGGCTCAATACCTAAATCGTCTGTTGGACCGGCTGGGGCGCCAAGGCCCATGTCGCCAGCTGCTTCTTGTTCACCGGCTAGTACACGAGCTGCACTGTCGGCTTCTTCACGACCTGTTTGTAAAGTCTGTGCTAGGTTTTGTAGCAATGGACTTACAGCATTCTTAAACCCGTCTGCTTTTTCTGCAGAGATCTGGTCACGTATTGTGTCTAATAGAGCAGGCATCTGTTCGTTCTGCATCTTAGAGATTTTTTCTAGCATGTCCTGAATTTCGTCAACCATGCTCTTTGCAGCTAAGATAGCTTCGCTCTTTGCCATTTCGCTTTCTTGTACAAGAACTCGCTTGTTCTCTAACATCCAGCGATGTAGTCCCTCACGCACCATGAAAAGTTCCATGTATTGTGGATTCTTTTCTGCTGTGTGGACACCGTGTGTCTTTTTAATCTTTTCCAGGCTTTCTGTTAGACCAGAAGCAATAGTGTATGCTTTCTTAAAGGTCATATTTTCATAGTCAACCTTAAATCCAAAGCGACTTTCGACAACTTTGTTTACTTGCTTTGCAGTTGGCTTAGAGCCGAATTCTTGTAGTTTCATAGTGGTTTATCCAATTCCCAAACTTTCAAGTATTTATTCATTCTTAAAGTTTTTTCTAAATCATTTCTAGCGTATTCAAGCCTAAGCTTAGTGTCATAATACCTGCTGGCTATAATATCAACTGTAAAGTAGTCTTTTTTCTTAACAGCCCTACGGAGACTGCTCTCATAATGACGGAAATTTGATTCTAATTTGCTAACTTGCTCATCTTTAAGTAATATTTCGTCAGCACTTCTATACCTATACATTTGAGTTAAAATGCTGTATAGCACTGCGCTCTTTTTACTAGAAAATAAAGATATAAGCTCACTGTGACTGTTAGTTAATCTCCATGCATTGTTAAACTGCTTTACCCTGTGTTTTCCGATTTGTAACCCATTATTAATTGGAATAATAGGTATTGTTTGTTGGTTAATGAGACGTTGAGTCTCAGCTTTTGCCCAGCGTCTAATATAATCAGTGAAGATGTTAGACGCTACTTTAACCGTTTCAATTTGTGCGGCAATCTCAGCTTGTTTGAGATTGCCCTGCTTTAAAGTAGACGATTTTGCCATTGTTGTTTTTTCGAATTAGTAAGTCTTTATTGACTAGTTGATTGGCTAGGATTATTTCTCTCTCGTCGAGAGTAGAGCGTGGAATAGATGATTGACTGGTGAACTTTGCTAAAACGTCTGCTTCCTCGTTTGTTATTGCAATAGTTAAATTGCTGTTGACTAGTTCGATGATCTTCATTTGATGTGAACTATCAACGTTATTAGCGCACCAATTAACGCACCCCCAATGGTTGTACCAATTGTTAACATCATTTTATATGGACCGGTTACTGATTCTTCATTTTTAGTCTCAGCAGGTCTAGCAGCCGTAGAAATAGCATTCTTAATTTCTACTAGATACGCCTCTACCTTATCCATACGGTGTTCTAGGTTTGTTAATTGTGTTTCCAAGTTAGAATACCTCACAGCACAAATCTCCACGTGCGCCTCAAGGCTCTTTTTTTCAATATCTACCGAAGCCATAGCTTCACTCGCTCCTTAAAAGTTGCGATGCGTTTGTTGTTGCCTAAATATGCCTTAATAATGAGCCTTAATGGTGCCTGAGCATCAATGTTGTATTTATTATTTCTGGTGCCACGTTAAGTTACTAGATTAAAGCCTACCGAGAACACCACCGTAGAATGCAATATTTTTTAACGATCCACTGCTGTAAAAAATAGGAAGTATGAACCTAGCAGTCTCGTCAAGTCCAAGCACAACCGGAACTTGATTAAAATCTTCCTTTAGAAGCTTTAGTTGGTCATTGTCTTGTAAGTAAACATCTTTATGTTCAATACTAAAGCCTGCGGCCCAAACCCTTTGCGACCTTCCTTGGTACATTTCACCAAATAACTGGTCAATTAGTTCTGACGATAATTCCTCGCTTGTAACTGGAGTAACTACAGTTGGCTGAGCTCGAAGACCTAGTACCTGCAAAACAGTTTCCCAATTGCGTTGTTGGTTACGTTCATGTTCGCGGTCGGGGGTGTTGCGAGTCACTCCAGTGTTTGTAATATCCACTAGTGTTAGTATGTAAAAGTGTTCGATATTATTTTGCATACAGTACTTATGGTCATAAAAAAAGCACTCATAAAGAGTGCTTTCTTTTTAGTTATACAACTAATTAAGCAAAGCTAGAACCGCTTAGACCGCCGTAAACTGTGAATACGCAAGAACCGCCAGTAGCAGCGTTAGCGTCAGTTTGTAGCTGTGCAACGATAGCTGTGCCACCGCTTTGATCAGCAGTGTTGTCACCAACTGTTGTTGGAAGACCTTCAACTACGAAAACTGCGTTACCGGAAGCTGGTGTACCAACGATAGTAACTGTGCTGTACTTTTGTAGTACGCGAACAACTTTTTCGAAGTTGCTGTCTGGGCTTGTGTAGCCAGTCTGGATACCAGTTAAAGCTACGTTAACAAACTTAAGGTCACGTCCAACAAACTCACCTGCTAGTGCGCCACCGTTTACTCGTGCAAATGTTGCCATTTTAATTTCTCCTAAATATTATGGGCTTATGCCGCATGTAAATATTTATCAATTTGATAAAATAATGCGGTTATTTGTTGAAATGTGCAGCCCCAAACACACCACGGTTTACTAACTTAACAAGTCCGTTAGGTGTATTAACAACAAATCCTTCTCCCCCGGCTTGACCGTTAACATACTGTTCAAAGCCCTTTACCTGTTGCTCTAGTTGTTGCGCTAGATTAACTTTTAGCTGGTAAACGGCGTTCCACACGTTACGTAACGCTTCGTAACCCTGGGTGTTTTGGTATAGATAACCGTCTTGTTCTGCCCCCAATAGCTTCTTTTGCTGACTAGGATTAGTGTTAGCGTTTATCCAAGTAGCAATATCGTCATTGGTTTGCGCTGTGATCTTCTGATTAAAGTATGTTTTAATCTTTGCTTGGGCAGTTTTATCCATGCCTAGCAAGAATTGTTCTGCTGTAGGAATCAACGCCTTTGCTTTTTCAGCGGCTGCAACTAACTGTGTTGGCTCGTTGAGCGTGAAGTTTAAACCTGCCTTAGGACTAATAATAGCAACGTTTGCATTGTTAGCCAAGCCCGTTTTTCCGTCCCATGGAGAACCATCTTTACCGTGTACTACAACAATTGCATTTTTGCCATTGATAATATTACCAATTGCACTTTTTGGCGAAACTCTGTATGTTACCGTTGGACCTTTAAATTCGTATGCGCCATTAACTGGTTGCAAAGGCCCGCTAGTACTCACAGCCATTAAGTCACCCTTAAAGATTGCTTTTTCGGTCACACTCTTTTGCAATCCTTCCCAGATTGCACCTAACTTAGGATACAGATCTGTGCGGGCAGTTTTTGACTTCTTAATCTCTGTGTCGTACTTTTCCCAGTCTGCCGGACTATGTGCATAAAAACCAGCTGGCATATACTTGTCGTTGATGAAGAACTGCCCTTCAGGGTCGTACCCAAACACCAAAGCAATTCCGCCATCCCATTTAATTGTAATGCCCCCAGGGTTAGCAATTACATTTTTAAGGGCGTCAATATATCTTTTTGCATCGGTACCACTGTCAAAAATCGCATCTTCTGGATGCGGGATACGTGGGCTAGCTTCTGCCTCAAATAATGTACTAATGAATTCAAGCACCGAAATATCCTTTAACTGTTGCTAGTCCCTTAAGGACCTTTTCTTTATCAGCTTCTGCTCTTGCAATAGCGTCTGGAGTTACTGCTTTGTCACGCTTCTTGGCGTTTACATCTAACATTGCTTTTTCTTCGTAACGGGCAAGAAACTTGGCAATAAAATCCTTAGCGTTAGCAAACTTAGCCAGGTCTCCTTGACCATACAGTCCGTTCTTCTCAAAGCTACGTGCTAGACCAATTACACCCATAACTAATTTGTTAATTTTAACTTCGTTAATATCGTTACCAGGGTGCTTTGCTAGCAAAGGATCAATGTACATTTGTGTGTTGGCAGGACGTTGAGTAATTTCCTCAAATTCATGTTTTAGAATATCTAGGATGAACGTTTGTGGGTCAATTGTAATTGTCTTAACTTCAACATTCTTGTGCTTTGAGAACGGCACATGTTTGCCATCTTGCACTTTTAACTGCACCCCGGCATGTTGAATACTCATGTCTAGTAACTCACCCAACACACTAAACATATTTCCAAATAGTAAACCCTTAACGTTATGCTCTGGGGTTACACGAGCTGCACCCCAAGACGCTAGGTTCTCTGGGTGCCACATAAAATCAACTTGAACATATGCATCCTTGCCAAGTGGGATAATTGGGTGACCAGGTTTGCTTTCCACTGGATGCACATATGGGGGCTTCATTTCTTTTACAAACTGATCAGCAAAGCCATTGTACAATGCTGTAAATTGTCCGTATGTTAAACCTTCTTCTGCAGGTGCAATCATCTGCAAGTCAACATCACCGTAGACTTTTTCTGCAGGATCAATGTCGTGGTATGCGCTACTACCAGTGGGCTTTCCCATTTGTACTGGCGGGCGTTTGCGGTCAGCTAGGTACTTGTTAAAATCAATAACAAACTTCTGCGTTGTTGCTAATGCAGCTTTAACAACCTGTGGGGAAATAACTGTACCTTGTGTTACAGTAGTATCCCAACCACCTTCTCTTAGAATTTCAAATATTTTCATTCGCGCCAGTGTCCTGTAAAGAACGGATCGTTAATAACAACTTCGCCGTCGCTGCCGAACATAAAGTTGGCGCTGTGTAAATCTAGTACATAACGCTTTTTGTCTGCAAGTTTTGCTAATTGCTCGATTGTTTTAGCAAGTAGCATTAGCTGTTCTTTGCCGCCCACTAATGTAATAAGGCCGCCTGCACCGCGGGGATCTGCATATCTGTCGTCAACATTCCAGTACAATAACTTCTCAACGCCCTTAGCTGCTCCCCAGTGTTGCACTTTGCTAGCCAAATCTTCTAGGGCTTCACCAATTCTAGGAGCGCCAGCTTTGTACATATCGAATAGTCGTTCGCATTTGATCTGTAGGTACTGTTGCCCACCTAATACAAAAGGTTCCCACCCACCAAATTGTGGCAGGAATGGATTGTTTTTGTTTGCCATACAGAAGTTAGCAAAGTCAATAAAGCTTTGTTGTCCTTTTGAATAGCCTTTGCTATCTCGCTCGTAACCGAAAATCTTTAAGATAGTACCATCTGGTGCAAGGTATGCATCTTGGTCTTGACCGTGTCCTAAGAACTTATAACCTTGCTTGATCATAATCTTCTTAACTTCGGGACTCATTTTAGCTTCGTCGACGATAGCTTCTTCAATTGATTCTGTAATAACTTCGGTAATCTTCATAGTATCGAACCCAACTTTCTAAACCATGTTGCAGAACCTTCCTGCACTGGTTCAGGCATACTAATTAATCCCTTTGCAGCATCTTGCCTAGCTTGAGCTAGTTTGCTATCTTTGTCTGGGTCATTTTTTAGTGCAGCAACCATACTTGTTACACTATTTAAGTCGTCGGCTCGTGCAGCATTTCCTAGTAGGATCTTAGCAACTTCATCTCGTGTGCGAGCCACTACTGTATTGTCGTCGCGGCGCATTAATTTGGCTGCAAACGCATCAAACTTTAGTCCTAGATGTTTAGCAATACTATTCATTAGAATAAAGTTGTGGCTTGCTTTAAAGTTGGGCTGGTCATACATGCCACGTGGGCCATGTTGGTGCCAAGGGGCAACAACATCTGCATCAGCAATAACCATTAGGTCAACTTGTACTTTACGGACACCTTCGGGTGTTTTGTACGGTACTTCGATGTGTACATTACGTCCACTAATCTTGGTTGGGTAGCCTTTAGCTTGCATGAATGTTTCTAGTGCTTGCTTTGCAGCTTTGTCATCAGCAACTTGAAACTTTTGCATTAATGCGCCAGCATCAATAAACAAATCCATGTCTCCACTTGCTACTTTATATCCTGCAGACCCGATATCAGGGATAGCCTTAATACCTGTGGGTAAATCACGTTGTACATGCTTCACAACGCCTGCTACATATTCCTTAGCAATATCTCCGTCGCCAAAGATATTGCCACCTTCATAAACGTGCATCATAGTTTAATCTGTGCCTTACGTGCTAGTATAGCACTGAAATCAGTGCCAGCCATTTCTGGTTGGTTAGCAGGAACTTGAGATCCTTTAATCTTGCTTTGTAAGAAACCTGGCTTGTTTGCATCAGCTTGTGCGCTTGCTGTTGGGGTTGCAGCTGGTGTTGGTGCAGGTGGGGTTCCAAAATTTGGTGCAGCCGGAGTTTGTACTCCTTGTGCCGGTTGGACTATTGGACCCATTGGCTTGCCTCGGTAATTTTGTTTCCAGTCGTCAAACGATACTTGACTCTGATTTCTTGCAGTTCTTCTTTGGTTAAACCACTGGTGAGCATCTGCATCAATTTGGTCTTGTTTAGTTTGAGCAGGAGCTTGTGCAGGCTGTTCTGCAGGTACAGCTTTGGCACCTGTAGTTGGCTGTACAGCGGGTTGTTGTGGTACACCACCCGTTGGGGCATTATAAGTTGTCTTGCCATATCCAGCAAATGCGCCGTTACCTAACTTAGAATAATCAGGGGTAGCCGGTGCAGGTTGCTTGCCGTCCTGTGCAGGAGTACCAGCAGGGGCTTGCCCTAATTGTTTTGCCATACGTGCCATAACATCATTTGGTGCAGCCTTAGCAGCACGTTGCTCACGCTTACGTATAGCATTAGGAGTTTGGCTTACTTGTCCTGCAACTTTACCACCAGTGTGTGCTTTTGCGGCAGGTTGCTCGGCACCTGCTTGTGCCTGTGCAGGTTGTTGTCCGGCTGGGGTAGCAGGTGTTGTTGCTGTTGCAGCTGGTTGTTGTGCCTGCGGTTGTTGGGCGCCTGTAGTAGGCTGTGCGGGTGATTGTGGTTGAGACTTAGCTTGTGGCTTCTGTGTGCCCGGTTTAGCTTGTAACTTAGCTTGCGGTTGAGCAGTTTTATCCATCTCAGCATTAGCTGCGGTAGCAGCAGTCTTCTGTTTAGCCTGACGGTTAAGCATCGCTGCGGTAGCAGGATCAACTGGCGTGTTGTCGGCCATGTTAACCCACTGTTGTCCAACCTTCTTGTACTGGTGCTCTTTACCTTGTGCATCCTTTACACTTTGCACATCATCGCCGGCTTTGGGTGTCATTAGACTTTGGCCTGCTGCGCCCATTCCAACACCTGCTTGCACAGCGGCTTGTGCGCCTTTAATTGCATTAGCAACAGAATTGCCGGCACCCTTAATATTATTTCCAACTGCACTAGCGGGTTTTTCTGTGCTGGTTGTCTGAGTCAATGATTGTTGTGTAGTACCATTGGTGTTTGCAACTGGATCACTAGATGCGCCGTGTTGTTTAGCCTGTAATAATTGACCTTTTAGATCAGCTAACTCTTGCTCTTTTTGTTTAATTTGTGATTCAATCCCGGCTGTTGCTAGCCGAGACCCAGCAGGTTGTGTGTCAGTACCGCCTTCGGGACCGCCAATCGCATCAACGCCATCTTTGTAACCTGCTTTAACTGCACGGGCAATACCTTGCGGGACGCTAGCAATGCCGCCAATACCCTTGCCAATTGCACCTAGCGTATTTGCGGCACCAGATTTAACATCTTGCCACGATAACTCGTCTAACTGCTCAGTATCTTCGTTAATAATTTGGTCTATGTTCATTCTTGGTCTCTACGTGATTCGCGGAGACTTCGAATTTTACGTGTAAATTTAGCTGGCTCTTGACTTCTAATGCTGTTTAATAACCTACGTTCGAGTTCATCAGCGGTCTCAGCATCATAGTGCTCTTTAATGTAATTTATTAGATTGATGGCTCCAGCGATGACATTACTGGCACGACTCTCAATAAGGCTTTCTTTATCCTTTTGTGCGCCGATGCCTGCTAGTTCTTCTAATATACTACGGGTTTGTTTACGCAAAATCCTGCTCCGATTCTAGTTATATTTATGTGTTTGAATCATTTAGCTTTGCTAAGATGGTTTGCCACACTAGCTCTCTATCACTATAAAATGGCTCCCACTTATGCTGACTTATTAATTCCCCAAGCCGAGCTGCCCGCAACTGATCGATGTTTAGGATATGCATCGTATCCAATATCCAACGAAAATGCACATAGGGACTTGGTTGTACTTCACCTAGTCTAACAGTCTTAAATTCCGGAAGTTGAGCATAGGTCTCTTGTTCGTCAGTACTTGTGAATATATACGTACATTTAAGATTTTCAAGCGTATTTCTAACCAGTACTTTGTAGGTATTTCTACGAATCAGGTGTTGTTGTAGTTGCACAAACTCTTTATGGTATTGTCTAACTTTAGGGTTAGTGCTTGCACTAGAGAGCCACCAACCATCGTGTTGATTAAAATTATAAACTGGATCACTGCTCACTACATCTTGCCAATGCTGATCTTCAATGAGTTTGTCAAACCTATTTGCTTTTGGCCATTGGAATATTACGATGTTTCCAGGTAACTCGGGGATTTTCTCTACAAACTTATGTGCTAACCATTCTGGGCCAGCGCCAACTGCTGCGGTGTTAACTACTTGATAGTCAGGCATTAGCGCCTGTAGTATTTGAGGCCACTCGGGCCAGATATGCCCAGTAGCATATCCATCACCAAACGTATAGATATTCATACGTATCGATAAGGGAGACCGTTAGTTAATTCCCACTCGGCCTCGTTAAAACGTTTTACAGCCCATGTTTCGTCATCGGTATACAACCAAGGATTAGCTTGTTTCCAAATTAAGAACTGGTCAATATCAAGGGCATTGTCTCTAACATAGTTGCCGTTAACTATTTCAGAAAACTCTAGATTCTCACAACCAGGATGCGATTCAAACGACTCAAAAACATCCTTAGCCAATTCTCTAACTTTGTCAATGCTGTCTAATTCATCAGTTTCTTGCCAATTTGGCTCGTAACTTTTAAACCAACCATGGTAATAACGTAGCCATCTATACAATTTACTTTCCCGAGTTTCTGTAGTAATTGCAATGACTCTATTAAACACCGACAGGTCTGGTATCGCTGATGGATGACAATGTGTGCCAAACCATGAATTAGAATTTTTATGCTGTTCTATTCTAAAGTTCCAAGACACAACATTTAAGGTACGTTGTACAGATGGGGTGTCTAGGACTTTAAACTTTGAATGCTCTTGATTCGTTGTTTTGTAACCTTGCATTTCAATCTTGTTGCCATTAAGCAAGTCACATAACAATCCGCCAGCAGTATTATTTGAAAAACAAACTAAGTTCATTCAGACTTCCGTAATCCAGCAATCATTGCTTTTAGCTTCGTGCTTTGAACTTCAGCTTTTGGTGTACTGCCTGTTGCCATTGGTTTATCCCATGCATGAGTACCGCCTTCGGGACGTTTCCATGCAGGTGGTGAGCTATCAGTATCACTAGGTGCTGTTGTAGCAGGAGCACGTTTAATTTGATTCATAATGCTCGACACGTTTGGTGGTCCACCACTAGAATCGGCGTCAATTCCTGGATCAGTAATACGCATAGTTTCAAGATTGTAATCTAAATCAATCTTTTGCCCCACACCTGTACTGCTACGACTTTTCATACACTGAATCTGATACTTTCCCTTTTCACGAAGATGTCTGCTTGTGAAAATGCCGAACACGTTGTCAGCAGTGTTAATTTTAGAAATACCACCACTAATGTGACTATGGTCAAATTCTGGTTCGTCAACAGCACTACGGTTCAGCTGTGACGCAGTAACCATTAGGATACCCAGTTCCTTAGCCAAGTTACGTAGTTCTTCACTCACATACTTGTCCTTAACAAACAAGTCGTTTGGGCTAACCTTTGCACTGACAGGCATCAACAAGTCCAGGTAGTCAATCATCATAAAGTCTACCTTGCGCCCGGTTTGGATCTGATATTCTTTAAGGTATGCTCTAACATCATTGATGTTACTCTGTGCGGGCAGTGCCTTTACTTGATAAGTTCCTGCTTTTTTACCTGCAATACTAACTTTAAGACTTGTACTTTCAATGTCTTTGCGAATCTCTTTAGTGCTTGTGCTAGTCAACATTGCATCTGTTCTAAGAGAGCATAGTTCTTCACTAAGTTCTAAGGAGATGTAAACGCCACTTAAACCTTGTGCTAACCAGTTTAGTGCGATGTTCATCATAACCAACGACTTACCTGAGCCCGACCCACCTGCAAAGATGTTTAGTTCACCGCGACTAAAGCCTCCGTACAGCAATCTGTCTAGTTGTGGCCACCCTGTACTAACTTGCCCGCCATTGTTGAAGTACTTGTTAATACGTTCTGCCGGGTTAGCAAAGTAATCAGTACCAAGATCCTTTTGTAAGCTAATCTGCACAGCGTCCTTGATTAGCTTTTCAACTGGATCAAAGTCTCCCTTTTCCAGCATGTCTGCCGCTTTAAGAATAGCACGTTCAAGTTCTTGGCGCTTTGTAAATTGCTCAAACTCTTGTAAGAACCATTCGTTATGACTCTCGTTAAGTTCTGGTACAGCCTTAAGCTCAACCCCAGTTACAGCCTTAATCTGTTCGTATGTGGGTAAGGTTTTATATTCGTTACTATGAGTTTTAATAAACTCTGCCGCAGACCTAACACTGCGATCAAAGTTCTCGGGGTTATAGATGTTAGAAATTCGTACAAAACTCTGTGCGTCTTGTACGATCATTTCTAGAAATAGTTTTTGTAAATCTATTGAATACTCTTTGATTGTCATTATTAACTATGTATCTTCTTCTTGTGTAGCTCAATCTTTAACCGGCTCGTTTGCTTACCATCTACAATTGTTTTTAAAGTAAACAACCTCCCGTATTTTTGTACGGCTGCACTTACATCTTTTACTTCATTGTTCCAAATTGGAAAACTAACGCTCCAGCCGTACTCAATTGCTTGGTCGACGAGCGTTGACCCTGCCCATACCCTTCTCCCTTTGACAACTTTAAGGTCAAAGTCTGGCACAACAATAACTTCTCGTCCAAGACTGTCGATAATATCAGCCTGCACTTCTCCACATTCGTTACTGAGTACAGCAACACCGTCAATGGCCATTGCATCAAAGGGACCTTCAACGACAATAACAAACTTTTTTTCAGGAGTTTGGCGATCCATGTTGAATACATAGTTCGGCTCGTAATCTGCATAGTACTTTGGCTTAATACCCTCTTCAATTGTTCTTGAAGTTGATCCAATTAGTTTGCCCTCCCAGTAACAAGGAACAATAACACGCTTATGCATATTATGATCAGTGTCATCGGTTGTGTAAAACTCATAGCGATTTAGTAGATTTCCGCCGCGCCTATCTACATATTCCACAGCTTGCATAACGTGTAACGGAATCCTATAATTGTCATCTGTTAATGACAAAAAAGTTTTCCATTCGCTAAAACTTTTTGCCCCCTCAGGGAGAGGGCGTGGCTTAAACGAAACTTCTTCTTCCGGTTTGACACTATCCTCATCCGGACCAACAAGTTCTTTTACCCTAATGGCATCAATTACCAAACGCTTGATGGAGTTTTCATCTGCTCCCAGCCAACTCAGGAGTTTACGGAACTTATAATTTAAGTGCCTACCTGGTGTGTAGTTGGCTTTGAATCCACAGTTGAAACAAGAATACGATACTGAGCCATTTGAGTTTGTGATGATCCCGCCACGCCCTCTATTGTCACGGCTTTCGCCATTGTGCTCACAACATACAGCATTAAAACTGGTCCACCCGCTACTAGAAGTTTTCCGTTTAGCGGGCAGATATTGTTTTACTGCGTCTTGTATAGTTGTTAGCATCTAGCTATTGTAGTTGAAAAACAAAACAAACTCAAATGTTTTGATTAGAGATTCATAAGTCTTTGTTTGTATCTGTCCAGGAATTCTTTCCTCTTGGTGACAATCATGTTTGCGGTACGAGGATTCTTAATAGGCTTAAACAAGATTAATGAAGGGTCGATGCCAAAGTTTTGCATTTCCAATAACTCCCATGGCTCCGGAGTTATAACAAAGTCACGTTCAGTGTTTAATTCTTTTGACAAATCAATTGCAGCAGATTGAGTCATCCACGGACTTTTCCATTCAAAGTCTCCGTTAACTTCTTCCCATTCAAACCCGTAAGACTGTGCTTCACGATCAAACTCACTAGTAAAAGGCCTGGTTAAATCTCTCATAATGAGCAGAGGTTTCCATTCCCAACTTGGAAACTTATTATCAAAGAACCATTTCTGATATTCCCTTAGTTCTTCTTCTGTGTTATGCGGCAAGCCAACAATCATACTAGCCTTTACAGAAACATCGTTTTTCCACAAATTGTTTCGTAGTTCAAGCAAAAAGTCTCGTCCACGTTTTGCTGCCCAAGGCTTGCGGATAGCAACTGCTGCTTTTTCATTAAAGGTTTCGACTCCAAGGAATCCAGACAACAGGCCCGAATCTTTAAGTAACAAAGGTTGGTCGTCAAACTTGTCTAATAAGTCTGGGCGAAGATAGCAACTAAATTTTATCTTAAAGGGCAGGCGCTGTGTCATACTATGAAACTCAATCATCTTAGGATGACTGTCATTAAACGTGTCATCAATGATATAGTAGTATGTTGTCCCAAACTCTTTATAATTGTAGAGCATTTCTTCTTCAACTAACTCCATCTTTCTTCTGAAGTTGTCGTCCTTTTTACCAATGTGTGGGAAGGCACAGAAGGAACACCTAAAACGGCAACCACGCCCGAGTTCAATTGGTAACGATTCGCCGGGTTCAATACAATCACGTGGATTCCAACGATGCATAGAAGTTCTAAGATGGAATCTTTTTTCTTCTGGTAACCTAGTAGGTGTAGTGTCTTTAATTACAATATTACCTGCAATTGACTCGTACATTGGCATAGGTGCACCACGGAACTCTCGTTCACATATTGACAGCATCCCGTCTTCAGCATATCCAAACAAGTAGTAGTCAAATGCTGTTTTGTTAGGCCAATTGTGACAGCAATAGTGTGCCCATGGTCCACCGGCAACAAATTTAACCCATGGATACTTTTTTCTTAGCATTGGGATAAACTTTTCAACAATAGTAGTTGATTGATTTCCGTGTGTTGCAGTAGGTCCTTTAAGTCCCCAAGCAATTATTTTAGTAGTCTTTGATACAAATTTGTCAATCAGTTGCAGGATTTCGTCGTCGGTTAAGTAAGGTACAAAGTCAATAACTTGTGGCTGGTACCCGTGTTCCCTTAACCACCATGCTAATTGATACGGCCCAATTAGTCTCCACAGGTTATTGGACCCGACAGAGCCGTTTAATAGTAGAATTTCAGTTTCAACTGACATTGGTGCCTTATTTTAGAAGTAATTATAGCAATTAGTCGTAACTAATGCTATGATAGAAGTACATCAGACGCAGGGTCTAAGTTTAATAATATGCTGGCAAGATTTCCAAATCAATAGGAACAGTGTAGTTATCATCGACGTACACCGGTTTTTCTGCATCTGTGGTTTGGTCAATTGTTCTAAATGTTAACTTATAAAATCTCTGTTCCAAACTATTTACTGTAGTGCTATCAATAGTAAAAGACCCAAGCCCTTGTTGTACATTAGCCCATGTTACTGGATAGCTAGTTACTGTAGTTTGGCTGTTAGGGTCTTGTATATCAACTTGCATATCATAACCAGTTAAATCAACCTTTTTTTGGTCTTGGTTCTTAACAATGACCTGTATGGGATTATCAATCCCTTGGTAAACTTTAATTGGTCGGCTATACACGATTCTATTCCTTACGGTGAATATGGAGGTATCCAAAATTTGAACCTCCACTTTTTGGTCATATAAATATGCTTTGATAGTCTGCATTTGTTAGGCAATCTTTTAGATATTTATCGTAAAGTGGAAATAGATATTAAGGCTTTATTAGCACAATACCCGTATTTGACGTACATTGTCTACGGTGGTAATGATTACGTGGGCATTGTTCAAAATGCTGATGAGCAAATTACCACAATCTACGATTTCGGAAGCCTAAAAACTCCCGAACAAAAAGCTAAGTTCCTAGAGCTAGGCGAGCAATGGTGGTGGGAAAGTAACAGAATAATCCCAATTAATGTGTTTTTAAAACAGGACTGGACCTTGTTTAAGTTCTGCGTTAAGACAATGAACAGCAAGGACGTGGAAATCAAGTACGGTCCACAAACAAGTCTTAAAGAAATTGCAGCAAAACGAAGTAAACGCAGGTCAATTACCTTGGTCCGCAAGGTCTAATAGGTTCATATGAACGACAACAAGATGGCTGTAAGCAATTGAATGACTCTTCTTAAAATAATAGCTATCATCTGTGGGTTTCTCCCACACAGTCTTGGCTATCTCTGCCCAAGGTTTCCCAATTAAATGTCGTTTTGCAGGGCGAATGATGCTCAAAAACATAGCCATGCGAGGAATACTATCCACAACATCGTGCATTTTCAACAATGTGTCGTAATGATTCCCGATATGTATTAATTTTGAGCAGAACGACTGATCGTAGAGTTTAGTCCAATCAGGCTGCTTAGACATTAACTCAATAAGATGCTCTTCACTTTTAATTTGTGAGTACAGCGTCACATTTAAGAAGTCTAGTTTAGCATACCCCAACTCTTCGGCTGTGTTAAAGTCAATGCTGGCCCAACCAGTTACTGGATCTTTTGGAATATCAGTGACGTAGATTCCTGTATTGTGCTTTGTTAGCTTGCTATCTCGAAGTATGCTCGCAGGAGTACACTCAAGAAGCTTAATTGCTTCATCCCTGTTACCAAAATCTATGTCAATATCACTCTTAAACTTCATTTGAATACTTTAAAGTAAACCAGCTTGCAATTTCTTCTTTATAAAAAGTAAAAATTGTGCTCCTATTATATACTGCATCTCCGCTAAAGTTATCCCAACTAGATGGACGGTATGCAAAATCAAAATCTACACCCTGTACAAAACCGTTTGCACGGAGCTCTCTGACAACGTCGACTATATAAGACGGGTCCCGGTCCATAATGACCACATCAGTCACAGTCCCGCCTTTTCTAATACAGTCTTAGTCCAAGCAACGTCCTCGGGATAGTCGTGGAATTTCTTCTTCCAGAAGTCCGGATCAATTGCTTCCACTACTGTTAAAACTTGGTCCTCACGTAAGCTATCAAGAAACGCAACACCGCTGGCACAGTTATATACAACCCAAGGACTAACACGGCCGGTACTAATATGATAACAGATCCTATTACTGTTGCCGTATCGAAAGTAGTCTGTAAACCCGTTTTTAAGTTCTGGATTATCTTCTGCATATTTTGTCATTTCCTTCAATGCACGTTCTAGCGCATCTTGTACTGCTTCTTTCTTTAAATATTCTTTTAACCAGTTATAGTATAGGCTGTCTTTGCACCACTGGTCCAATCTTACGTTGTTCTTTAATAGCCAATCAGTAAAGCTAGTGGTGTTTACTGCTCTAATGTCGCAGAGATATCTACCATACTTTACAAAAGCCAAGTAATAAGGACTATTTGAAAAGTCTTCGTAAGTTTTTACTTTGCTGGAATGCTGACTAACTTCGTAGAACCTAAGATACGACCTATACCCTAACTGTACTCCTGTTTCATTCTCTTGTTGTGCCCTGCGCTTTTTCTCGCAGAGATGAGATACAAGAGTTGACTCTCGTATAAACTCTTTATTGCAGTAACGGCATTTATAACCTGTCATAGATCCGCTTTAATTCGTTTCTCGTCCCACCCATGGCTACGTGCCAAATCCTTTAATTGATCTTTAGTGTTAACTTTTAACATTAGTTCAATTTCGTCGTCTTTGGCTTCTGGGTAAACTGATTGTAAAAACTTAAATGCCTTGGTGTTGTTTTCTTTTTTACCAGCCGCAAGCCACTTATGATATTGTTTGCCCATACCTGGACTCACTGTGGTTGCCATTAACCACTGAAACTTCTTGTGTTGAGTAGTATTGATGTCAAAGAAGTTCTTGTTTAGCCGTTCATTTGTGCTCATCAGATAGTATGCTTGCAGTTCAGGACTGCCTTCTACCGCACTGCCCCAACGAATCATAATAAAGGGGCTAAACTTTTTCTGTTCTTCGGGGGTTAGGTCGTCGAAAAAATCTCTATTCTTTCGATCAAACTGTAACATCTCATTTGAGATATGTAACTTATCAGTTGTCATTGTCTAACCCATTGCTCTTTCGGTCAGTAGTTTTGTCAAGATCCTGGAACAACCGCTTTTCTTGTGCAGTTAGTTTGTCTTTGTGAGTTTTGCGAGGATTTCCACACAAGAAACATTCTGGGTTACCACAATCCATGGCATGATGTTTGGCATGACGATGTGGTTCTTTGATGTGTTTATCACTAAATCCTAGGCCATGCTGTTTAGCAATTCTTACTTGCCTGGCGATTGCAACATCTGTTTTATGGCGGCGTTGCGAACCTTTGAATTTTGCAAACTCGTTACTCATTTGTTCTCCTTCAACAAGTGATAAAGCATTATAACACGTTCTAGCTGTTCTTGCATAGCAGGATTGGTTTGCCCCATCCTCCTAATTTCACCCCACATCTTGTCTTCCAAAATTCGATCCATCTTAGATTTTGGTTCTTTCACTAGGCGCCTATACTGACTACCAACATCACGTTCGTAAACAGTCTGGCCTCCGTCGGGGCTTTCAAACACCTTGGGCATCAATGGTTCCTTTTGCCATCAAACACACAATTGAATAACATATTGCTGTCGCCGTCGTTAATAACACGATGGAACGCCCCGTCTGGGATAAGCACAATGTCTCCGGGGCCAACAGCAAACGGTTCACTGTCCTCATCCCCAACAATCATCTTGCCCCAACCTTGTACAAAGAAATAAACTTCTTCCTGCCCGGGGTGGCGGTGCCCCCGAGTCTGTTGCCCTTTATACAATTTGGTCGAACTAAGAACTAAATTTTTTAAGGTCTTGTTATCTTTAAGGACATACGTCTCATTGTCCTTAACGATTTCCCCGCCAATGTCGTATGTTTTTAATTTCATATTACCAAACTTTTGAATAATTTACTACTTCACTCTGCCTACTAATATCTTTAACAAAGAATGCACATAAAGGTTTTTCTGTATTCTCTGTTAGTGGCACTGCTAACATTTGTCCCGGTTTTAATTTAGGAAAATACCATTTAACATCCTGATAAATGTCTACAATCTCAACTGGTTTAAACTCAGGTCTAAAGCCAGCCATTGGATTAAAACAAAAAACGCTAAAGCCTCTGTCATTGATACTAGTTAATGGTACAACTTCTAGGTCTCCGAGGTCCGGTTCACCAATTAGTAGTTGCCAATCCACTGGCATCTTAATAACATGTTCACCAATCCTTAACACCAGTGCCGGACTATTAAACGACTCTAAGAAAATTAAAGGAATATAAAAATAGTCTGGGTCCTTAGGGTCACTGTTGTCTAGTACACAAAAACGCAAATCCTCAACTTCGTCGGGAATTTCGTTCATCTCAAAACTTTTATTGTCTAACGTTAAAATTCTCATATTATTCTATGTATAGACCGCAATTGATGTTGTTGAACTGTTCGATAACATCGCGGTGTAGCGGAAATTGATCTAATGGTAAATCATTTGCAGCCATATAGCGTACATTATAATTAAATGTACTTGCAAAGTAAACCTGTTTTGTTTTCACAAACTCAAATGACTTATGTACAATCTTGTGATGTATATGCCCATAGTCGCCATCTCGGTTATGAGTCAAAATTAAATCTGCATTTCTACATGCATTGTACATCATTAACCTAGCCGACGATTCGTCCCAGAAGTTTAGTTTTTGAGTTTGTTGGTCAATGTAGTCGTCTACAAACCCTAAGAATTCTGTTGTAACTCCGCGTGAGTTCCAGTACTGTGCTACTTCTTTTGCACGTGGGCTACTACTTTCATAAGTCAAGTAAACTATGTGCCATGCGTATTCAGGATGAGTATCTATATAGGGCCTAGCAAATATCACACAGTCATCTGGATGTGCTACGGCACAAACTGCTTGCTTCAAAATTTAAGTCTCCAATCTTGTATACTGTGATCATACCACATGTCAATATCAGTATCAGGTGTCATATAGTCTGACACAATAATTTTATCTGGATAGCCCCAGATAGTGTCAACTAGTCGCATTTCCAAGTCCTGGTACCTAGCTGTCCAGAACAGCACTACACAAATGTTTGTGTCTTTTGGTATCTTATCAATCGGCACTGTTAACTTAATGCTATCCATATTAACTGGTGCGTTTAAGTCAACCCGCAAAGGTTCCGTTTCATATAACTTGTTTAATTTTAGATCGTTGAACTTGGGCAACTCCCTAAACAAATCATGTATACAGTTTGCCCTGTACATTGTTTGGTCCAAAGGGTGCTTGTTTTGAAACTGCGTATTAACAATTTCCTCGTATGCGCTATCGATGCTTACATCGGGCTGGAACTCAAATGCATCGCTTCTAAATTGTACCATTGGAAATATTGGGTGGTGTTCAAATACTTCAAGCCGTAAGTCAAATACAGCTGGAATGAACTCGCCACCATGGCGCAAGGCGTGTTCAGCGATCGCAATTATGTTCTCATTAAACACTTGACTACCAATAGTTTCACTTACAAACACATCTGCATGTATATCGGTGTTAAAGAAGTCATCATTAATAACTTCAATGTTTGTTAGTCCTAGTTTATTGAAGATGTCCTTTGCAAATTCTGCACGTCCCGGATCCTGTTCAACTGCATAAACTTTAGTTGCCCCTGCTTTGGCAGCGATAATGCTTAACATACCACTGCCGGTACCAATATCACAAACAACCTTTCCTGGTGCGGCCCGCTCAATTGCAGCCTTGTAAAAAATGTTTCGACCAGTATCATTGATCATTGGCATATATATGCCGTTATCTTTAAACCAATTAAAGTTATCTGTCACTTTAGCCCCCACTGTTCAGTGATAATCTTGTAATATACATCAGCAAGGTATTCTTGACTACGAGGGTGGCCGTGGTAGCCAGGGTCAGGTCCTTCAAACTGCCATTCATTTGTACTATATGCCGGGGTATCTTCGTAGCGTAATGTTAGACATTTGTCCGGGACCACACTAGGAATGGCTTCACGTACAGTATCACTGGTCCACAAGTTGTTTGCTACAAGCAGGAACGGAATACCCGCATAATGCAATTGCAGTATGCCATCTCGCACAATCCATTCATCCTGTTGTCGTTTCCATTCGCTATCGTACATGAAGTTGATATATTGCTTAATTGCATTTTGAGTATTCTTATCAATCTTTGTACTACGATATGGGTGCTCGTAATTTTCAGCTAGGCTAAAAATAGTCTCACAGATCATTCGATAAGGATTGTTGCCGTAATTTACGTTGTTAATTCCAGCTGTTCGATCGTAACCAATCCCGTGATTCTTCTGTAGATGCTTCTGGAGGTCGCTGTTCCATCCCTTGTTTTCATTTGCAGGCGGTACATATGGGGCCGCTCCTGCGGGGATTTCAATACGGTCATGAAATGTGGGTGCAACAATAACGAAGTCTGCACGTTGGCGGATTGCTTCGTCAATTTGAATACGTATTCCGCCGTTGCTACAGCCTTGGCGTGCTAAAATCTGTACATCCCAACCTAGTTTTTTTGCTAAAACTTCCCCGTATGCTGTTCCCGGAAGAGTTTGGCTTGGTGCGCTAAAGCTACACCCGCATACAATTAATTTACTCAAGGCAATTCCTTATTATGATACGCAGAGTATATCTGGCGTGTGTTACTGAGCCAGATTTTATGTAAGTCATCGACTATATTTGTTGGCATCTCTATGCCCAGGTCTTCGAAAATACCCGATACCAATTTGGCACCCAGGTCAGTATACAATTGATCTGCTGAGTATTTATAGACGTTAGCCGGGAGGGTCTCTGCAAATTCCCTAAGGCGGTAATTCCTAAATTTGTTAATAAGATATGCCCTGTCTTTCTTTATCTGCAAAGGTACAGACTCATCAAATTGATTAAGAGCCGGGTTCTTACTGAGGTAGATATCTGTTATTAGTTTATTGTTGTCAGGTAACAAGAAAACGTGCTTACAATCTCTGAGGCAATATGGACTTAGTTCATCAGAGATTTCTCCACGATCTATTCTAGTACGATCATAGCAATGCAACCTTTCACCAGAATTAATCCTCTCAAGTTCTTCTGGTGAACCGTGGCAGTCAAATGCTGTTCTAGCCCACGGGTTCCAATAATTAATACCGCCACCTTGGTAATACCTACCAAAAAACTTTTTTCGTATCTTCCACTCCCTTGACAACCATTCTTCCCCGGGCACAGGGGTGTAGTATTTTAAAAAGAACTTATACCTACTTTCAAATCCTGGTTCAATTTCATCAGTAAACTCTTTGTCGTCTATGAAATCAAACTCGGGATTTATTGTAATTAAGTTTTTTAAAAAATTGCCGCCGCCGCCCCACGGGAAATAAATGATCACATCCTTCATTTCCACTCGACCTTCTCAACTGTAAACGGGTAGTTAGCTTCTTTATAAAATGCTTTACGCTTAGTTAGGTGTCGCTTGGCAAACTTGCAAGTACTGGTTATGTCCCAGATTTGGACGAAGTCCTTGTCTTCAGCTTTTCTAATGCCTCGCCCAATTGACTGTATAACCCGTGTAAAGCTTTTTCCGGGCTCCACAAGAACCAGATTAAAAATCCTAGGAATATTAATACCCACAGCGGCCACACCGTAAGTCGCCACAATAATCTTGTTAGTAGCAGTTGCAACTTCATCATATTCGTCCTTGCGATCATTTGCTTTTGTTGCCCCGCTTACAAAGGCAACGTCGGGTTTATCACTTAGTAGACTAAACAGGTTACTAAGTTCTACTTGAAGTAGCTTGCCTGTTTCGATTCTATCAACCAACACTAAGGTGTTGCCACCCTCTTTAATCTTGTCAATCAACTTAGCCATGTATGCAATGCGCTCAGATGTTGTAACTAGATACTTTAGTTCGCTTTGATAGTCTTTGTATTCAACATAATCCTGTAACTGAATAATGTTAACGTGGCATTGTGCTAGATGCCCGGCTTCTTGTAAATCACTAGCGGCAAGTTTACCAACTACTGGACCAAGGCTACAAAAAATACTAACCTGGGCATAGTCCTCTTTAGGTATGGTACCTGTTAGACCCCAACGAATGGGTACGCGAGCAAACACGCCAGTAAGCAATGTCTTGAGAGCATCAGCTTTTGCCATGTGTACTTCGTCTACCATTACCAATGCAAGGCCATCTAGAATATCATCAATGATAAAATCTTTAGGATCTTTAACTAATCTGAAACTAGCAGGTTCATCTTCGCTGTTACGACCTTCGCTGTTCTTTAATAAAACATTAAGACTCTGCCACGTACAAATAGTATGAGTCTTACCGACCTCTTTTCGATCACCAAAGTAAACACCGACATCGAGACCCAGGTTGCGGTAGTCAGCTTCAGTTTGCTTAACGAGGTCTTTGTTAGGCACAATAACAATAGATCGTCCATACTTCTCAGCCATAAGACTGAGTGTAGCTGTCATTAGAGTCTTACCCGCGCCTGTAGCCACCTCCTGCACACTTTGCGGATTTTGCAAAAAATTGTTGATGATCTCGACTTGGTAGTCGCGCAACATAACCGGTTTGCCTGCCGCAGGATGCCCTACTGGCCAGGCTTTGTGTGCAAATGTATCTTCGGCAATCGGGTCCCATTCATGTGTTTGGTTGTAATCCCGACGATCGTCAATCTCAACATCATACCCTTCGTCAACAATAAAAGGTATAATGTCAGGTAACAAGTTAATGTATGTGCTACCGCCAAGTTGGAAGAAACCAACCTTGCCGTCCCACCGACCTAAACGCACAGCCGGCAAATACCTTGCACCGGGTATCTCATACTTGAACCTATCAACTAGTTTCTTCCTAGTGCTTAACTCTAAACCTTCAACCTTAACGTTAACTTCATCCTTAATAACTAACTTAGCTTGCAAGTGATTTTACCCCATTGTTATTTTTTCTATTGTATACTTCGGCTGCACAGTAAACAATCTTTTCAGAGTTCTGAATCATGAACTCTTTTTCCCCACCATAAATCATTCCCGCCGAACTAACCAGTAACGGTATTTTGTTTCGCACGGGTTTGATGATATGCACAACCTTTGTCTTTTCGGAAATCTCTTTAGAAGAGTTCCTGTACTCTACGTATTCTTCAGTGTCAAATCTTTCTTTAATGTGCTTGAGCAATCTGCCGCTAAGGTCAGGTTCGTATACGTACACCGGCAAACGATCCATAGAGATTGCATAATCAATTACACTGTCAAAGTTGTTGTCAGCCAACATTGTAGCAGGGTCTAACTTTAGTTCACGGTTAGTCATTAAGTGAACGAACCGGTAACCGTACTCTTTAGCCAGTGCTTCAACAATATCATCATCAACATCGTATCCCAATATCGGTGCGAGGTCAACTAACTTTAGCAAGTTTTCTGGTGTTAAATCACCGACTACGGTTGTAATATATTCTAATAGACTAGTGGGTGCATTTTTAATCTCTACTTCGCCATCACTAATAGTAAGGCAAATACTGTAACCAGCAGACTCAACATCTGATACCTTTTTAAAAAGTTCAGTTACTTCAGTGTCAATTTCAAATTTGTTAACTTCTGCAAAGGTATGCAGCCAATTTAAATTGTATTCAGTTAGTGCGACTGCCCACACTTTTTTATTTGGATCCCAACCACTGGCGCCTTGGCTTTCTTTACCAAAGCCCCTAACCATCTCAATGAGCTGTTGGTTGTACGGGAATTTTAAGCACAGCATATCATTTTCAATATACAGGCGTTGACTGTAATCCATTTCACGCAACGGAATACGATATACTGGCGTTTCCACAGGACTAACATCAATGTTTTTTTGTGCAAGTTGCCGCTTATACGTGAGCACAATTTTTTGAGCTAACTTTGCTTGCTTATCTGTGTAACCAATATTACTAAGGGTTTGCGTGGCCATCTTAGCAACAACATCAGTGTCGTATCTTGCTAAACTAATAATTGGTTCCGAAAGCCAATTGCTTGTGGGCTTCAAGGTGACCATATCCCTTTCGCCAGCAATAACTTCAATGTAGTCTTCAACTGTTTTAAATGTGATCATCATGCTTATATTGTAGCATAGTATTTACAAAGAAAAAACCCCGGATGTTACCAACCGGGGTAAAACTGCGGGCAAGGAGCCATCCAAAAATCCCGCAGTATAACCTTACTTGGACTTTTTACCAATCGTATAGCCAATGTATCCAACACCAACTAGGATTGCAATTAATCCAATTGCAAAAATTCCTTCTAGTAAAATCATTTTTAATCCCAGGAGCTAGACGAGCTAGATGAACTAGAAGAACTGTCACTGCTAGACCAGCTAGAGCTAGAGTCACTGCTTGATGAACTAGACCAGCTAGAGCTAGACTTGCTAGAACTGTCATCGTCCCAGGAACTGCTACGGCTCGAACTAGAGCTAGAATCGCTGTCCCAGCTAGAACTACGCGAGCTAGACTTAGCAGGAGTGTCGTCCCACGAGCTATCACGACTTGGTGCATGAACTTCACCTACAGTTTCGCGGACCACAGTGCGCTCAGTATCGTGGCTGTGATGATGCGAACTGCCCATCATATTACCAAGCACCATGCCCATTGCAAAGTCACCAGTGCTAGATCCACTGTTAACTACAGTTGTAGTCGGGGCAGGAGTAGTTGCACGGATACGAGCTTGACGAGCATCTTCTTCTGCGGCTTCTGCACGGGCACGGGCTTCACGCAGGGCAAGTGCATCAGCTTCGGCTTTCACTCGGCGCTTTTGTTCTTGTGCAGTTTCACGCGGCTTAAGAACATCGGGGTTGAGTGGGTCAAACTGAGGGTTGCCGTAGTTGGGATGTTTACGCAGTGCTTCTCGGGCTTCGTTTTCCTTGCGAACTTGTGCGCGGTCTGCGGCAGCTTGAGCTTCAGCACGTTTCATTTCTGCTTCTGCACGTTCAGCAGATTCCTTCTCGTCACGCTCTTGCTTCTTCTTGAACATGTACACAATTGCAACTCCCAGGGCAGAGAAAAGCAGGATACCAACAATCAGGTTGCGTACAGTATGACTAGTGTCAACGTATTCAATCTTCTTTACTTGCGGAGTGATTGCTTCACGCAGGCTTGCCACACTTGATGCAGGAGCAAAGTCTAGGGCGGGATTCAGACCAGTTGCAATGTCCAGGGCCTTGCGGGCTTTTTCAAGATTACCCATGCCAGCTTGGGCTTGGGCCATTGCGTAGAATGCTTTAGCACTCTTGGGGTGATTCTGGATAATCACTTCCAGACCATTTGCCGCGGCTGAATATTGTTGCTGTTGGATCAGGCTTTGGATCTGATCAAAACTTGCTTCAGCCATTGCGCTAATTGCAAGTGCAACACCCACGATAAAGGTTGCAAAACGTTTCATTTGAACTCCGGTTCGTTGTGACATGTGTATATTATAACACCAAAATCAATCGAGGTCAAGGTAGTACCGAAGTACTACCCTTTGCTTACTTGCCCAAGTTGAGCATCATCCCTTGCTGTCCATTTACAACTGTGTTAGGCATTTTGCCGTCCCACTTTTCGATCCATTGCAGTTGGACGTATTGTGCGCCACCGTTGCTTTGAATAGCTTGCGCCTGGATTGCAATAGCCTTAGCTTCACCTTCGGCTTGTGCAATACGACTCTTAGCTTCGACTTCGATACGTTGCAGGTCTTGTTCGGCTTTTAGCTTGGCTTGAGTAGCAATAACCTTCTGCTCGATGGCCTTTTGGTATTCTGCACTAAACCCAAAGTTTACAAGGCTTACGTTGCTAATCGAAATGTCAAACTGTGCAACTTTGTTAGTAATGTGCTGAGTGATAGCTTGGCTAACTTCATCACGCTTGGTAATCAGCTCTTCCGAGTTGTACTTGGCAGTTACAGCCTTGAACGCTTCGTTAATAGCTGGGCCAAGAACTTTACTATCAACATCCAATCCAAACTCTTTGTAGATGTGCGGGACCTTGGAACCACTCAAACGATAGCCAACTACGATGTCGGTGTGAACTTGTTGCAAGTCTTTGGTACCTGCACTAGCACCTTTAAGTTCTGCTCGTTGCAGACGAACATCCACCTCACGCACACTTGAGATTGGGTTCACAAAGTGGACGCCTTCAGTTAGCGCATTAGGATTCACCTCGCCAAGTGTAACTTGTACACCAACGTGGCCTGCGGCCACTACTGTGAACGCTTCTGCAACAATTACCGCAAACGGTAGTGCAAGAGCAACCGGGACTGCGATGGTCTTCTGTTTAAACAAAATACCAGCAACAAAAATTGCTACCGCAAGCAGTAGACTAAGAACAATCAGAAACATTTATTTAATCCCACAGGCCAGTTTGATTTTGTCTGCATCGACGCCGGCCTTGATAGCCTCGATGCGACATTGTGATTGACTATATTGCTCGATGCCCATGCCAGCAAACATTGCCCCAAACATGACAGCAATTCCGATCATCATCCATTTAACTTCCATTATCGTTTCCTTTGAGTAAGTCCATTAGGTTGTTGTTTTCGTATGCTTGCAGAGTTGCGTCAACGATCTTGTTCATGTATTCTGCGTACTCCTCGGCACGTTGACGCTGATCTTCTTCGGCATACAAGATACTAATCGGAAAAGTCATCAGTTGCGGACGCAAGTCAATTTCTTTGTTAGTATGGGCATCGGTTATAAAAAACGATGTAATCTCATTGCTTTCTCGGTCTTTAACATGACCCACTTTGTATTCTCGTTTGATCGGTTTCACTTCATCTTCCTTGACAAACAGATTCCGAGCTCGTTCATAGAACCTTTTCAACATCTGCTTCATCCTTGTTTGCAAGTATAGCAAACATCTTCTTTTTTTCAATACGCTCTTGCGCCAAACGTTGTCGTTCAACTTCCTTGGCTTCATACTTTTTACGCTTCTTTTCGTCACTGATACGGAGTAGCATGTCGTACTGTTGAGCACGTTCCCACCCAGCAAGGAACACTTCCAGTTCACGAAACGAACCACTAAAGATCTCAGCGTCACGGCTAAAAGTTGGCAGTTCGTTATCTTTGGGATAGATAGAAACTGCGTCCCCGGTCTCACGACTATTCCACCCGTGCTTGGGATTACCGATCCGGAATCCCAGCTTGTTAGCATACTCTTCAATACGTTGCCAGCGTTTAAAAGTTTCGTAGCCGCTCATTTACAGCCCCAGCAGTTCACGTTCTTCTTCGCTCAGCATTTCGCGGACTTTGCGTTCTGCTTCCTTCTTGACTGTAACACGGCGCTCGCGTTCAGCCTTGGCCGCAGCCTTGGTGTCAAGGTCAGCTTCGAGCACCCGCAAAGTCAGGAACGACTCTGTATCGTAGGAGTAGGAAAATTCCTTTTCACGCTCCCATTCATATTCTGCATCACGGTCACGGAGCAGGAACATTTCGTTGCGGACCATCAGCTCGTAATTGAAACTGTTAGTAGCACGGTCAAATGCCAGCATCAGGCGAGCAGGGTACTCGGCACGTTCTTGAGCTTGGTGAGCTTCGCGCTCAACTGCCATTCTGGCGTCTCGTTGTGCTTTAGTTTCGCGGGCCATTTTAAATCTCCGATTATTCAGTTACGTATTGCAGGTCCGACAGTACTTCAGCACATGCGGCCAGTTCATATTGTTCGATCAGGTTGCTGGTCGGGCTAGTGCTTTGCGGCGGATACTTGGCGCGGTGCATAACTCGGTCAGTCAGGGTAGAACGGATGTTGTCCAAGTTCCCGTGTCCTTCAGAAAGTGCATGAGCAATCTGCTGGAGAACCTTGAGCTTTGCAGCCTTTTCAAAAGCACCAGTACCCCAGCTCAGGGCGTATGCAGGATCTTTAGCAAAGTCTGCGGCAAACTTGTCCAGGCTGGCTTGGCACATGCCAATTTGATCTTGAAAACGCTTGAGCAGTTTGTCCGACATTTCTAACTCCTGTTTTGTTTCGCTATGTATCTATTATAGCAAAGAGTTCTTTTTTGGACAAATTGGAGAAAAGAGTGTTGTTTTTACACAACACTCTTGATGTAATACTTGGGTATTACTTTTTTGTATAGGTTTTTACAACCATATCTGCAATAGTATGCAGTTCTTCCATCATTTCGGTTGCATCGTCTACGGTTTTGACCCAGTCTGTTTTGTAGTCATCGTACTCAGCCACATCTTCATCATCCCACACTTTGCTCTTTTTAGTCTTAGCTTTCGGCCTTGCAAGTCCTAGCAGTTCGCGCTCTTCGCTAGACAGTTTAGCAAGTGCTTCTGCTTTAACACGCTCCTTGCGTTCCTTTTCAGCAATACGTGCCTTTTCTTTGCGGTCAGCTTCTTTGTGAGCTTTCCACCATTGTGCCACTTCGTCATCTTTGAGAATTAAGAAATCCTCAATTCCGTTTTCTTCGAGTGCAGCCATGGCCTTGCAAGCAATGCGAGCAAGTTTGTCTGCTTGACTTTTTAGTTTTCGATTTTCGGAACTGTAGTCCCAGGTATCGCTTTCATAGTCTCTACATGGCATATTATGCCTCCTTTACAACTCTGTACCCTTCTTCGCTATACATGTCTGCTTCTTCCTCAAAGTCAACAGTGAACAAAAATAAGTCACCTTCCCACACTTGATACATTTTTCTTACTCCGGTTTGATTGTATGAAACAGCAAGGTCTGGTCGTAAATTTCCAGCAGGTCCTCGTCTGAAATATCTCGCAGTTCTTCTTCAGTGATGTGAAACTGCTTTGCAAGTTCTTTATCGCTGAATGCAAACAGTATATACTCGGTTACCAAATCACGCAAACTCATTTACATCACCGCAATCAAAAAGATTAAAAATGCCCAACCAGGATGCCCAGCAAATAATGCCAGCATAGCAAGGATGGTCCCAAAAAATGCTTTATCCGAATCCATATCAACAGCCCCGCCCACCTTTGGGTGTTTTAGTTTTTCTCCACAAATTCTGCGTAAAGAGAAAATTCCATTTGCCTGTGTTTTGATTTTCAAACAAAGAAATCCACCACCCGTTGACTATAAGAGTCACTCCGTGTTTGTTGCAGGAAAAGTAGGGCGTATCGTGACTGGGAAAC
>OGWN01000004.1_pt1 | contig 39115 bp, 59 predicted proteins | sample 1575921 | NCBI WGS metagenome assembly OGWN01 (sample SAMN07581531, study PRJEB24739) | freshwater metagenome
GTTTCCCAGTCACGATAGATAGCTCTTGACTGAAGTCCCAGTAAACGACGGCCCCCAATCTTCCCGGGGTAAGTTTGACAAAAGGGGGGTCACAGGAAAGAATACGAGCCATGAACAAGAAACCACCCGAACTTCACGTCATTGACGGCACAAAGCCCTTCCATAACAATCGGGAGAAGGGCTCACCCACTCTGCTACCAGAGGCAATCAAACAAAGAATCCCATCTGCCGAATGGATGGACAACCCTTTCGCATGGGACAAAGCCAAGTTCATTGCGGACACGGCTGACTGGCTCTACGATGTGTACGGCATCGGGTCGGCGCAAGACCGCCACGTCCTGACCATGCTGGCCAATCACATCGAGGTGTACGTCAAGTGCATGGAAGGTCTGGCGAACACCGGCGTGGTTACAAAGTTCAACGGCGGCAAGACGGTCGGCCTAAGCCCCTACCTGACCGGGGCAAACAAGGCGACGACAATGGCCATCCAGCTAATGAACGAACTCGGCCTGACTCCCCGCTCCCGACTGACCGCCACGAACAAAGAGAATGAATCGGAAGCCGCTAGATTCATGCGTGGACCGAAAGGCTAATGGACTGGACAGACGGCGTCCGGTACGCCATACAAGTCGCTAAGGGTGAAATCAACGTCTGCCGGGACGTGCGCCTAGCATGTCAAAGATTCATAAACCAATACGAGAATCAGGGCTGGCAATGGGTCTTTGACCAAGACTTCCCGCAGCACGTTCTGAATTTCATCTCCCAGCTACGACACACAAAGGGTCATCAGGCTGGGCAACTGGTCGTGCTCGAGCCGTGGCAGATTTTCTTCATCTGTGCCGTGTACGGGTTCAGAGACAAGAAAGACCACAGCCGACGGATGGTGACGGACGTTATTTTGTTCATCCCCCGGAAGGCTGGCAAATCAACTTTGACCGCTGCCATCGCTCTCTACGAACTGGTCTGCGGCGAGGCTGGGGCAGAAGTCTTCACGCTGGCGACAAACCGGGAACAGGCGACGATTGTTTTTGATGCGGCGCAGGGGTTTGTTGAAACCATGCCCGGCGACTTCCAAAAGTTCTTCACCCGGTCAAAGTACGAAATCAAACGGGCTGGCGACTTGCAGTCAATGTTCAAAGCATTGTCCCGTGACACAAAGAAAACCGGGGACGGCAAAAACCCTTCGACTGTTATCGTGGACGAAGCCGCACAGATTGTCGACCGGAACTCAATCGAGGTTCTTCACTCCGGGATGGTCGCCCGTCAAAACCCTTTGCGTATCTACATCACGACGGCCAGCTTCACGAAGGACACGAAATTCCACGAGGACCTTGTCATGTACCGGACGATGCTGACCGGCGAAGCTACGGACAATCCCCGGTGGTTCGGTTTGCTGTACGGGCTAGACCCGCAAGACGACTGGCGTGACCCGGCGACATGGGCGAAGGCTAACCCCATGCACGGCATCTCTGTCTTCGAGGATGCAATCGCACAACGGGCAGACGAAGCAAAGCACAAGCCAGCCGCCCTCAATGAATTCCTGTGCAAGACTCTCAACATCTTTGTTTCTGCCAACACCGCATGGCTCGACCGGGCGCAATGGGACGACCCTGCCGCAATCCTCAAGGAACCCCGGCCAGAAGAACCGGAAGCTGTGTTCATCGGATTTGACTTGGCGGCGACCCGTGACTTGAACGCTGTCTGTACTTTGAAGCGGTACGGCGAAATGGACTACGACGCCGAATGGCAATTCTTCCTGCCGGAAGCTGGCTACGAACTAATCCCGAAGCATTATCAAGACATCTTCCGCAACGCTATCCAGTCAGGGGTTCTTAAACTGACGGAAGGGAATGTCATGGACGACCGGGAAATTTCAGAGTACATTAAAACGCAATGCGGTATTTACGACGTGACCGAAGTGGGCTACGATGCGTACAACGCTGCATCACTGGTCGCCCGTCTTCACGATGCTGGCATTCCGGTGAAAAAAGTGGGGCAGGGCATGGCGGTGCTAAACAATCCGTCAAAGTACGTCGAGAAGCTGATACTCAACCAGAAGATAAAACACGACGGCAATCCATTCATCGGATGGCAACTTGGGAACTGCGAAGTGTACGAAGACGTGAACGGCAACATCAAAGTCCGCAAGAACGAAGCAGACAAAGCCGCCAAAGTCGATGGCATAATCGCTCTAATCATTGCCGCACACTGCAGCCTTGACAATCCATTCACGTCAAACAGTTTTGGTTTCAGAAGTTTCTGACATAACCGCACGAGGAAAACATGGGAATCCTAGACATATTCAAAGGAAAAAAGACGGCTCAGGCTGAGTCAAATACCATGTTCGGCCAGACCCAGCTTGGCAACAATGTTGTCTATCAGGGTCAAGGTGGTCGTCAGACAGTAAGCCAACAGCTACTCTACGTCACGACATCTAGTGTGACCGACGCCGGACGCACGGTTGACATGACCATGCTGTCCCGCAATTCGACGGTCATGGCTTGCGTGGGCGTGAAAGCCCGTGCACTTGCCCAGCTTCCAATCAAGATCATGTACAAGATGGACGACGGCACATTCGTCGACGCCTTGCAGTCTGAAAAGACTTCCACCCGTGAGAAGACAAAAGCAAAGCAAGTCCTCTCCCTGCTGCAACAGCCAAACAATTTTCAAAGCCAATACGAGTTCTGGTATCAATGGTGCATGTGGCAAGACCTGGCCGGTGAGTGCTTCACTCTCTGGTGGCGCAAGAATCAAGAAGACCCGATGCAGACTCCGGTCGAGGCATACAATCTTGATGCGACGCTGATGACGGTCAAGCTGACCCCAGCCCGGTACCCATCCTACGTCCTGTCGACTCCCAGCTACGGATTCAACAAAGACGAGCCGCTGGCTGCTCACCAAGTCATGCACATCAAAGAGGCTGCGTGGCAAGGTGCGGCAGGTTTTAACAAAGGCATCTTGGCCACGGAACTTGTTGCGCTAGACCAAGACATTGACCTATACGCCAACTTTATCATGCTGAACGGTGCGAAGCCGTCCGGCATGTTCGTAACCGAACAAGTGATTTCGGATGCGAAATACAAAGAAGTCTCCAGCCGCATAAAAGAATCATGGGCAAACATGATCGGCTCTCGCCAGCAAGACCCCAGCAAGCCCGGTCAAGGTATGCTGCTCGATCAGGGTATGAAGTACGAACCACTCGACATGCTGACCCTACAGGACGCCGATTGCCGTGCACTCAAGGAACAGACCATGAAGCGCATCGCTGGTCTGTTCGGTGTGCCCCCGGCCATGCTTGGCATCACTGACTCGAAGTACAACAACACTCAGACGATGCTGGACGAGTTCTACAAAACGACCATGTACCCTATCGTCATCAACCTCGAACAGAAGCTGAACATGCAGATGTTCAAGGGTTTCCCAAACCTCTGCGTCCGCTTCGATACAAAAGACTTCTTAAAGGGCGCACCGCTCGATCAAATGAATTTAGTCGTCGCCGGTGTCAACGCTGGTATCCTGACCCAAAACGAAGGCCGGGAATATCTGGGGATGCAACATCTCGAAGGTGCTGATACACTTGCGGCAAAAGGTAGTTCAAGCCCCGACCCTATCCCCGGCTCGTCGCCGCAGGATACAGGCGGCGGTGGCGGCAACCAGACACGACGCATGAATATCGGCACGACATGAACCTGACAAAAAAGTACATGACGGCACTTGCTTCACAAGTCCGCAACGATGGTGTTAAACTGCCAGCAAAGTCAGAAGCACCCCCGAAAATACAAGACAACAATCAAGCCATTCACAACGGGGTTATAAATGAAAAACCTGACTCTCATCTGCGAAGCAAAGCTGGCAATCCCGGCAAGCGCAAACGAAGCCGCCGGGGAACCGACGGGCAAGATTGAAGCCCGTGTCACTACGTGGGGCGCACGAGAAGGTGCAGACGGCCGCAAGTTCAACTATCAGCCGGAGGGCTTTGCAGAGTGGGCGGGTACATTCGCCGAAGCTGGCAAACCGCTTCCGATGTTCCTCAACCACAACGACATGGGCATGCCCATCGGTGAATGGAACACCGTCACGTTTGATGACGAAGGCATGTGCATGGAAGGCCGTCTATATCTGAACACTGTCGGCGGCTCGGATGCTTACACCGTAATGAAAGAATCGCCCGATATGTTCGGTGGCGTTTCTGTCGGCGCATACGCCGAGGAATATCAATGGGTCAAAGAGGACGGCACACCGATGACCGTCGGTTCTGACGACCCCTACGAAGACGGCTTCTTCCAGATCACGAAGGGCGGTCTGCGTGAAGTGTCTGTCGTTATGTACCCGAATAATCAAGAAGCCCAAGTCACAAAGCTGGAATGCTTTGATGCCGAAGGCAATCCCAACCCCAGACAGATCGAGAAGGTACTGCGTGAGGCAGGGCTTTCAAAGAAAGATGCAACCACCGCATCTTCAGTTCTCAAGAAACTGCTCGAACAGCGTGATGCTACTGCGCCGAATCTTGAGATCGCCCCCACGCCGAGTGAGTCGGATGCGGTGGACGAAGCCAGCATCCTTGCCGCTCTTGAAGAACGGGAAGTGCTGAAAGCACTCAACACCTACCTCTAAGGAAATCATCATGATTGAAAAGATCACAGAAAAGCTGGACGCTATTGAAGCCGCTGCTCTGGCCAAGGTTGCCGAAGTAACCGAAGCCGCTGCCGCTCAAGTCGAAGAAACCAAGGTCGAACTGACCGAAAAGTTCTCGGCTCTGGAAGCTAAGATTTCGTCGCTGCAAGCACCTGCCATCATCAAGCCGGAAAAAACTGTCCGTGGCGATGTGAACAAAATGGTTCGTGAACAACTGGCCGACTTCCGTGCAAACGGCAAGGTCGAAAAAGAACTCAAGATGTTCGAGTCGGTTGACCAGTACGAAGCATACATGCGTGAAGCATCGGCTCTGACGGGCTCGGGTGCTGGCGTCGGTGGCCGCACGGCTTACGACCCGGTCTTCCACCCGCTGCGTCTGGAAAACCCGCTGCGTGGTGTTAGTCGCTCGGTCGCTACTGATGGCGCAACTTATCAGTTCCGTGCCAAGGTTGGCAACGCTGGTGCTGCTTGGGGCTACAACATCCAGAACAACGGTGCAGCCACGACTGAAAACACCAACATCTGGCAACTGACCCTGCAAGACTTGAACGTCCAATTCCCGATTCGTACCGCTGCTCTGGACGACATCGACGGCTTGGAAGCCAACGTCGTCGACGACATGCTGGCTGAGTTCTCGCAAGTCGAAGCTCAGTCGATGATTCAGAACAACGACCAAACCGACACCCCGAACACCTACGGTGGCACGAATGGTCTGCGTGGTCTGAACCAGTACGCCGGTGCTGCTGCAACCTACGCTGGCGGTGAAATCACCACGGCTGCTTTCGGCACTTCGGGTACCGGCTCGACTTCGGGTCTGGCAACTCTGGCTACCTACGACCAGCTAACCACCAACGGCAATGTGGCCGGTGCAGCTAACGTGACCTACAAGGACATCGTTAACTTCATCTACTCGCTGCCGCAACAGTACTGGACTGGCTCGGCCAAGTTCTGCATCAACCCGCTATTCCTCGCTCAGATCCGTGGTCTGACTGATGACAACGGTACCCCGGTGTTTGAACGTATGGCTCCGCTGGAAACCGAAGGCATTGTCGGCCGTCTGCTTGGCTTCGATGTTGTCGTGAACAAGTACCTTGACACCCCGTCGTATGCTGGCGTTGACAAGGCCAACCTGTTCCCGATGTACTTCGGTGACTGGCAACGTGGCCACACCATCGTTGATCGCCTCAACATGGTGCTGCGTCGCTACGACCAGACACTCCCCGGCTACATCACTTTCTTCGGGGAAAAGCGTCTGTGCACCAGCATCGTTGACCCGAATGCGATTATCCGTTACCGCTCGACGGGCACGGCTAACGCCTAAGCTGTACCAAGATGGAAAGCCCTCCGGGGCTTTCCTCTTATCAACTATCGTGGACTACTGACATGCGTACCCAAATCCTTGAAGCCATCAAGAAAGCCCTCACCGAAGGTGCGGCAACCGTGAACCTCAACGAAGCCTCTGCGCTGACTGGCTCTGGCTCGGGTGTCGGTGGCCGTGTAATTTATGACGATGCGTTCGCCTCGCTGCGCTACGCAAACCCAATTCGTGCCATGAGCCGCATCATTCCGACCATTGGTTCGGACGAGGCTTTCGTGGTCAAAAAAGGTAACGTAACCAACCCAACAAATCCGTGGGGTTACACCTTTACGCCGAACGTCGGCACCCCTGATACTTCGACTGCTTTCTGGCAACTGCCGGTGCGTGTGGTATCGGCTCAGGTTCCGGTTCGTACCGCCGTCCTCTCGGACGTAAATGCTCTCGAAGAAAGTCTGCTCGATGACATCGGCTTAGAGTTCGCCCAAGTGGAAGCTCAGTCAATGATGTTCAACAACGATCAGGCTGGCTCGACGACAACGACGACAGGGGCAACTGATGGTCTGCGTGGTCTCAATTCTTATCCTTCTGGCGCATCTGCTGCTTTTGGTACCAACGGACCGGCTATCACAAATGGTCGCCATACTGTTGCAACTGTGACCCAAGCCGGTGCCAGCATTGCTTACAACGACGTCGTGGCTCTGCATGACGCCCTGCCGCCGCAGTTCTACAACATGCCGTCGACTGCATGGATGATGCACCCATCGACCATTCTGGCTTTGCGTGAACTAAAAGACACCTCGGGCATGCCGCTGTTCCTCGAACTGGGTGAACGTGACGGCTTCTCGGTAGGTAACATTTTCGGTCACCCGGTCATTCCGAACCCGTACATGGACGAAGTCGGCTCGGGCAACTTCCCGATCTACCTTGCCGCATGGGAACGATTCGTGACTGTAGCCGACAAAGATGAAATATCATTCCAGATGTTCGAGCAAACCGCCCCCGGCTTTGTAACGCTGTACGCCGAAAAGCGGGTCGTATCGACTATCCGTGACGTTTTCGCAGGTGTCCGTCTGACCGCTGCTTAAGGGGTAAGTCATGCCACAGGCAACATCGGGTCTGTCCCCGTTCTACGGGGCAAACCGAAATCCGTTCAACTACGAAAAGGTCGAGCAGATTGATCGTGACCTCACGACTCAATGGCTGACGCTGGACGAAATCACCCAGCAACTCAACCTCTTTGAAGACGAAAGCCAAGACGCCTACCTATCGTCGATTGAACTGGCGACCCGTATGGCTATCGAGGACTACATCGGGCTGACCATCTTCCCGGTGACGTACCGCTGCTATTACGGTCAGGTCAATAGTTTCAACACCGACGTAGCCCTGGACTTGCCAGAGGTAAGCGAAGCCGGTCTGACGATTCAAGAGGTGGCATACTGGACGACCGACCCGAACCCGGTGCGAAATGTCCTGTCATCGACTGACTACTTCTACGACCAAACCGGCAACCGGGTCGTCATCACGAACTTTCCAAACGTGGCGAACCCGACAATGGCGAATCCGATGGAAGTCATTTACCAGACGAACCCCAGCATCATCGCTCAGTACCCTGTAGTCAAACAGGCTGGGCTGATGCTGCTGACCCATATCTACAACAACCGCTCGACGGTTGGCGATACCGTGGGCACCAAGGCCGAAATCCCGTTCGGCGTGACCGTGCTGCTGCGTCCTTACAAACCACTGGTGATGTAATGGGAACGATTGTTCGCTACGAGAACGTCGCTATCAATAACGTCACAAATGGCGTCAATAGTGTTGGCGACCAAACCACCACAGAAACGGTCTGGTTCACTTCCCGTGCTTTGACGAATGACGTGAACAATACTCTGCGGGTCTCTGAGCGGTACCGGGTTTATTCGGACATTGTGAGCCTGACGTTCAACTACACGCCCAACATGAAAGAAATCGTCGACAATCAAGACGCTTATTCTTTCACATGGCGAAACCGGCACTGGCGAATCTCCGACTGCCGGGAGTCAAACGACCGTATGAAAATCACGTTCATCTGTTATCGCAACGACCCATCGGTGCCGGTATGACCACGCAAAACAATCCAATCCAGTACGCCCAAGCGATACAGGCTGCGCTTGTGGATGTCTTTTCCCCGGTGCCGGTGTATGCCAATTTCAACCGCAACTGGGCGACCGAGCCAAAGTTCGTGACATGGCAACTGCGCTCTGTGCACCAGCCGGTATACACGGGTACATACCAAGACATAAAGGGTATTGACCGACCCATCTTTCAGGTGTCTATCTTTGCACAAGTTCTCAACGATGCGCTTACAATGATGAACACTCTCTTGCAAGACCTTCACGGGTACAGCGGGGAACTAGGTGGCATCCTGTATGTCAGCAAGTGTGACATCACTATGCTTTACAACACATACGACAATGAGATAGGCTTGCAACAGATAGTGCTGGATTGCCAGCTAGACATCCCTGCATGACAAGACATCACCCATAATCTTTCAACGAGGAACTATCATGGCTCTCCCAAACAAAGTATTACCCGGCTTTAGTGCATCGCTCTACTGCCAATCCGGTGCAACCCCGACCCCGCTTGCTACGTCTGCTCTCTCGACGCTGGCTTCGGTTGCTGCTATCGCTGTCGAAGCTAACCTGCTGCCTGTGGAAGCTATCCCGGCATTCGGTGGCGACGACGCCGTTGCAAACTTTGCTGTGGCCGGTTCACGTCAGTCTGACAAGATTCCGGTTCAGTCGGCACCGACAAGCATGACCATTACCGCTGCATGGAACCCTTCGGACGAAAACCTGTTGCTGATGCGTGGCGACTACTACAGCGGCACTGTAGATCGCACCTACGTCATCTCTGCAACCGATGGCACAAACATCGTGTACTACGCCTTCAACGGTCGTGTGGGTCAATTCCAAATCGACTCGCAGCCGGGCGCAGAAGCCAAATGTATTTTCACGATTCATCCCCGTGGCAATCAATACGGCTGGTCGAACAACGCTTAATTAAGATCAACGCCCTGACTCTAGTCGGGGCGTTTCTTCTAAGGGGTTGAAATGAAAGTTCAATTCGCAAACGGCAAGACTTACGACTGCACGGACATCGACGACGCCATTGCTCAATGCTTGGCTGCTGGCGACGACCCGTTTAATCCTGTCGTGGTCAAGGAAACAAAACAAGAAAAGAAACCAAAAAATGCAGATACAGTCGAGCAATGACCTTCTCAGCTACCTAGTTTCACAGGCTGGGTCGGGAGTCAAAAACTGGTTCGGGTATGCCCAACAGCGCATCACCGGGATTCATCTTGCCCATGAGATAGCGGCAAACCACGCCGACAAGATGACGCCAAACGAGATTGCTCAGTACGTTGTCGAACTGAACAACGCCATCTTCAAACACATCATCGAGAAAAAAGACATCGGCCATGGCTAATGCCAAATTCCATTTTGAGGGCTACAAAGAGTTCGACGAACTCCTGACTCAAATGGAAAAAGACTTCAGCGAAAAGGATGTCAAGGGCGTACTCAGGAAAGCGGTACGCAAGGCGATGGCACCAGCTTTAGCCGCTGCACAAGGCGCAGTATCAGTCGACACCGGGGCACTCAGGGCATCGCTGCAAATCGAGGCACGAAAGCCGACCAACAAAGACAAGCGGTCAAAGTACGTCAGCGACGGCGACGTAGCAATCGGGCTGGTATCTACTGCCCCCGGCTATAAGCTGGCACGGCTCAAATACTTCAACGAACGCAAGACCAAATCCGGGGTCAATGAGATGCTCAAGGCTAGGGGCATCAAGCACTACGGCATGAAATCAGACGCCCGGGCAAATGCCCTAGAATTCGGCACCGCTAAAATGGCACCACGGCCATTCCTGCGGGATGCCCTCAAGAACTCTGCATCAGAAGTCTTGCGGGTTCTTGGACAATCCCTCAAAATAGAACTTGAACGATACAAGCAACGACAAATCCGTCGTGCCAACAAGAAAGGCTAAGACATGAACAACCTCGCAAATGCTTTCGGTCAAAAGTTTGTAGAACACAAAGACCTAATTCGCACCCGTAATTTTGAACTAGGCGGTCATACCTTCAAAGTCAAAGTCCCGTTATCGGTGGAAATGGAAGCCATGTACGAACGGCTCAAAACCCCAGACGAAGAAACGGTCGCCAAGTACTACAAAGAATTGACCGACGGATTCAAAGAAAACCCGCACACCAAGGATGACGAGAACGTCCAGATTAGCGACGACGATGTAGTCGTGCATGGCCGGTCAATGCGTGACGCCGCAAAGAACAAGGCTCTTGCCGAGCAGCGCATCACCGAGATGTTCAAATTACTTGTGCCAGAAGACCCGTCATTCGACATGGGGTCGATTACCTACGACATGATCGAAGAACTATTCCCGTTCTCTATCCAGCTTGAAGTCATGGAACATATCTCCAAGACAATTACGCCGGAGTACAAAGAAACCAAGGGAAAGTAACACGGTCAGTACGTCGTCAGGTCAAAGCATATTTGACCGCACACGGGACTGACCCGGCCAGCGTTGACGAAGAAACTTTAGCCGACATCTGCGTCATGTACACCGACGGGATGATTGGCAACGGTGCTGTGCTCGAAGTGCTTGGCACACTAACTGCTGGGCACTTCAATCAGATGTTGCCTAAAGGGAAAGCACCATATAAACTGCGAGACATAATCCCGCAGGCCTACGAGTATTTGTACCCGCCGCTCTCAGAACAAGACAAGAAAGCGCAAGCATCCAAACAACTTCTGGCTTTTGCTATGATGTCACCGGGTGCACCACAAGTTTTGTTAGAGGCACACAATGGCTAACATCGCAAGACTCGCAGCAGTTCTAGGTCTGGACACCGCAGAGTTCAAACAGGGACTTGCCAGCGCACGACGCTCACTAGATCAATTCGCCGAACGACTCCCGACTGTCGCCGCTGTTGCCGGGGCTGCGTTTGTTGCGATGACGTACAAGGCCATGCAAATGGCCGACCAGATGTCAGACCTGGCCGACGCAACCGACATCAGCGTCGAATCAATCCTCAAAATTTCAGAAGCCCTCGAACAGTCCGGCGGTAAAGCCGAAGCTGCCGAACGGGTGCTTACCAAGTTCACGCAAAGCATTGACGAAGCCGCACAAGGCTCAAAGACTGCACAAGAGGCTTTCGCCCGTGCCGGGGTAAGTCTCAAAGACCTTGCCAGCGGTGACATTGAGACCCTGTTCAACAAGACTGTTGACGGTATCGCCAACATGGGCGACAAGGCCGCTCAGTCTGGAACCTCATTCACGCTGATGGGCAAAGCCATCAAGGGCGTGGACATGGAAGGGTTCAACGCACTGGTCAAAGAGTCTTCGGACGACTACAAAAAATACGCCAACGCTATTCGTCAAGCTGCCGACCTGCATGACAAGCTGGCCGCCAAGTCGATGAAGACTTCCCTCATTTTTACGAAGGAATTGCTGCCGACAATCAACAAGTTTTTTGACATCATCAATACCGACGGCGGTGCTGCTGAGACTGTGTTCAGCACCATCAACCATATACTTGTCGGAACATATTATCTGGCAGGAAACGCAAGCATCGCCATCCGAACAATGCTCAATGGCGCAAAAGATGCAAAAGATTTTCTGCTTGGCAATGGTGGCGAAACCCCGGAAAAATTAAACCGAGATAACGAACTCATCCTTGAACAAATCAAGCTGCGGACGGAAGCTCAAAAACTTTTGCTTGGAGAAACGGCTACTCCGAAAAAAACCCCGGGCGGCAACGGCAACGGGCGTGACGTTAAGGCTGCAAAGGATGCCGAACTCAACCAGCTACTCAAAGAACTTGAGACCCTCAAGCTGGTCAACAAAGAGTATGCCGCCAAGCTAGACGAACAGGCAAAGGCCGTACAGCTACAGACCGACATGGTATTTATGACGGTCAATGAGTCGCAAGTCGCTCAAGCGATGTACAACTTGGACAAAGAGCGAGCCGAGACCATCGGCAAGCTGATGGACAAGCGGCAGACAGCTATTGACCTCAAGGCTGACCAGCGAGTCATCGACATGCTGGACGAGCAGATTGCCAAGGTCAACGAAACGACCGACGCATACAAGCTACAGATTGCCGGACTAATCGAATACCAGCAGCAACTTGAACAATCCTACATGGGCGGGATTTACTTGTCCTACAAAAAGTATCAGGACATGGCAATCAACAACGCTGCGACTGTTGAACAGATGGTCGATTCTTTGTTCGACAACATGACCAAATCTATCACCGACTTTGTGACTACTGGTAAGTTTAGTTTCAAAGACTTTGCGAACTCTGTCATTCAAGACTTAATCCGAATCGCCATTCGTGCACAGATGCTAAAACTGTTCAGCATGGTACTAAGTGGCTTTGCTGGAATGGGTGCCGCTGCTCCCGCTGTTGGCGGTACTGTTAATGCACTAGATACCGGCGGCGCAATGGGCGGTGCTGGCAACTTTGGCATTGACGGGGCAAATGCTGTCGGCGGCAACATCAGCGCAGGTGGCACTTACCTTGTCGGTGAGAACGGACCGGAACTATTCACTCCCGGTCGGTCAGGTGCAATCATTCCGAATAATGCAATCGGTGGTATTGGCAACACACCACAGATTGTTTACAACGGACCGTACATTGCCAACATGAGTGCAATGGATACTCAATCCGCAACACAATTCCTCGCTCGCAACAAAGACGCCGTCTATGCTGCCAACATGAGCGCATCCCGTTCAATGCCAACCAGCGTGAGATAACATGAGCCTGACAACCATCCTCGCCAATAGCGAATCAGTCGGCATCAACGACCAACGGTTTGTCGGTCAAGTTGTAAGCCGCAACCAGCGCATCAGCACATCTGAAATCTTGACCGTCATTCCGTTTCAGTTTGACATGAAGCCAATCGACTATTTGCTATACAGCCAGAGTCGTGCAATCCTCAACTCGCTGCGAATACCCGACAAGTCGCTGGTTCAATATCTGAACTTTGGCTCAACCGGATGGGTCAACTACATTTCATATCAGGGTCAGATGACATCCGGCCAGATTGCGACCTGCCAATGGCAGACTAGCAGCACGGGGCAAACCCTTGTCCTCGGCAATCTTCCCAGCAACGCCGTGATGACTCCTGACAAATACGTGGTCAGACAAGGCGACTTTTGTCAGGTGGGTTTGTATTCCTACATCGCAACCACAGACGTACTGCGTGGCTCTGGCTCAACAGTCAGCATCCCGGTTCATCGCACCCTGCTGACAACGGTCACAACCCCTATCAATGCGGTCATCGGGCAATACGGAACGACCGTAAGCATGGGCGGCTCGACTTATACTGGCGTGACGTTTCAAGTTATCCTGCGTGAGTACCCAACATACGCCCTTATTCCAATGACGAACGACTCATTCATCAAATGGGATGGGACGTTCAAAGCATTTGAGGCCGTGCTGTGAGTAACAATATCGGACCAGTTCAAGACACGAACAATATCCGCTACGCTGATTTTGTGCGGGTCACTACGCCGTCGGCGACTTATCGGTTTGCCACGACCCCGGTGCCGATGACGATTCCGGCGGTGGACACAAACCCGTTCGATGCGGTTGGCGTATTGATGCAAGTCGGCGATGCTACACGGGATGTCAAAAGCACGGCCAACGAAACCAGCTTCACGTTCGTCGGGATTAACCAAGCCGCTCTCGGGTGGGTATTAGGTCAGGAAATCAAAGGCTCTCTGATTGAAGCATGGCACGGATTCTTTGACACGAACGGCGACTTGATTACCACGGGCGGCACAGGTGGGCTTTACAAGTTTTTTACCGGCTACGTCAATTCGTTTTCAATCTCTGAAACATGGATGGAAGAAGCCCGTCAATTCGTTGGCGTCATATCGGTATCAGCCGCATCGACGCAAATTATTCTCAAGAATCGTCAAGCTGGTCGATATACAAACGACAACGCATGGCAATACTTTAACAGCGGCGACACCAGCATGAACCGGGTCGCCTATATATCCACGGTCAACTATTACTTCGGCAAGGGCAATACAGACCCGAACTCATAATGCGACTCGCCACACGATACGATAAGACAGCCATCATTGAGATGATGCAAGAGTTCCGCAAGGAAGCCGCCATTCCAGAGTTCGCAGACGCAGACAACGAACCGTACTGGAACAGACTGCTAGACACAATCCTTGCAGGTGCCGGTGCCGTATTCATTGAAGAAGGCAAAGGCATCCTCATGGCTCTTGTTACTCATACGTTATGGTGCGACCGCACGTTTTACATGCAAGAACTTGCATGGTATGTGCGACCGGAATACAGACACACGACACTAGGTTACAGGCTGCTTAAACAATACGTGGACTACGGCAAGGAACTAAAGGCCAATGGCAGAATCAAATACTTCTGCATCGCCAAACTTCCGACTAGCCCTGATATAAAATACGACAGGTTCGGCTTCCGCAAACTCGACGACAACTGGATGCAATGATGCACAAAAAACTCTGGGTCTTTCTAACGCTGGCTCTATTTGCCCTACCCAGCTACGCCATCGGCGTGACCATTGTTGCTGCGTTTTATGGCGGCATTGCCTTTTCCGCTTTCACGGCTGGCATGGTTGCTGCGGCAATCACAATCAATATCGTCGCTTCCGCAGCGTTGTCATTCGCATTCCAACTAGCAACCCAGCCCAACACCGGGGGCTTTGGGGATACAGGCGGCGGTGCGCCATCTGATACCGGAAGTCGTATTCAAGTCCCGCCCAACACATCAAACAAACTGCCAGTCATTTACGGTACAGCATGGACAGGCGGCATTATTACTGACCTAAGCATCACCGAAAACAATCAAGTGATGTATTACGTCATGGCATTGTGCGAAGTCACGGGCACAAACGGCACGGCTGACGCAATCACATTCGGCGACATTTACTACGGCGGCAAAAAAGTCGTATTCCGTGCTGACGGATATACCGTTGACAAACTGGTAGATGAATCCAACAACGTAGAAGACACAACCGTTTCCGGCAAAATCAAAATCTATTTGTACAGCAACGGCAGCTCTAATCCTGCCAACAGTTCTTCATCTGCCATCTCTGTGATGCAGGACTCAAATCTTGTTTACAAATGGGATAGCAGCAAGACCATGAGCAACTGCGCCTTTGCAATCATCCGTTTGCAATACAGCATCTCTGGCAACATCCGAGGCATTAACTCTACAAAGTTTCAAATTACAAATGCCCGAACAAAACCCGGCGACGTGGTTTTGGACTACATGCAGAACGCTCGCTACGGTTGTGCTATTCCTGTCGCACAGATTGACACCGCAGCCTTGACAGCACTTAACACATACTCAGACCAAACCGTTTCATACACGCCATACACAGGCGGCACGGCAACGCTGACTCGTTATCGGTTCAACGGTCAAATCGACACGGCTCGCAACTGCATGGATACATTGCAGGACATGATGAACTGCTGCGACTGCATCCTCAAATACAACGAGATTGTGGGCAAGTGGTCGGTCATTGTGAACCGCACGGACTACACCGTGGTCATGGACATCAATGACAGCAACATGATTTCGGCCATGACAATCACGCCGCTGGATATTGCATCGACCTACAACTACATTGAAGTCAAATTCCCAGACGAAACAAATCAAGATGCGTTCAACTCTGCCAGCTTTGACTTGGCGCAGATTGACCCGACCCTGCTTTATCCAAATGAGCCGGTCAACAAAGTATCTGTCAATCTGCCGTTTGTGAATGATGACGTCCGGGCACAGATGATTGCTAACCGGATGCTCAAGGCATCACGAGAAGACTTGCAGGTTACGACACAGGTCAACTTTGTGGGGCTTCAATTCGAAGCCGGTGACGTTGTGACTATTACCAACGCCAACTACGGCTGGACAGCAAAGCTATTCCGCATTATGAAGGTCACGGAAACTTTCACGGAGAACGGGGCAATCATTGTCAAGCTGATGCTGTCGGAGTTTAACCCGTCCGTGTATAGCGATGCGTCCGTGACGCAATTCACGCCAGCCCCTAACACGGGAATTGCCGACCCGACTTTTTTTGGCAACGTACCAGCACCGCTTATCTACTCGCAAAACCCAACAGACGCAAACCCGTTCTTTACCGTGCTTCCGTATTCGTCTGACGCTGGCATCATTCAGTATGCGGAAATCTGGTACTCGGCTTATTCTGACCCGACAGAATCGCAACGCTACTTCGCTGGTACAACTGTCATTCAATCCGGCGGCACACCATACAATCCGGGAACTCAACTGCCTCTAGTTGTATTGTCAAACATTCCGCAAGGCGATTGGTACATCTTTGCTCGCATGGTGAACAACCTTGCGTCCTCTGCGTACAGCTTGCCAAGCGCATTGATTCAATGGCGACCAACGACATTTCAGTATTACTACCGCTATCTCTGCATCGCTTACGGCACGGATGCTTCCGGTTCTGGGTTCAGCCTAAACCCACGGGGCAAGACTTGGTACGGCATTTACAATTCCGACAGCAGCACATCGCCAACAGAGCCAAGCCTTTATCAATGGTATGACGCATCGCCGGATTTTGGCACGACTGTCTATTTGCTGTTTGCAAACCGTGGCGGCAGAAAGATGACAACGGCTACAGGCTTTGCTGCCCCTGCTGCTGGTACTGCCGCATGGGTTCCAACCTCAACGCTTATCTATGACCCGTCATTGTGGTCTGCTTTGCCAGACGGAACAAACGCTATTGACCTTGATATGCGAACGGGGCAGGTCACACAGACTGGCACAACGACTGTCGGCACGGGCGAGATTGCGCTGGTCAACAACCCCGATGGTCGGCTAGTCGCTGCGCTGCAACAGTACCTTGACTTCGGCGGGGCTTATACCCGCACGGCATCGGTGGCTACTCTGACCATCGACATATACGGGCGAGTCGTCGGGTTTGAAGAACCGGACGCCTTCTATTATTCGGAACAAGCATTCACAGCTACGTCAGGGCAGACCGTGTTCAGCGTTACCCGTGGCACGGGATACATTACGGGTCAATGCTTTGTTTTCCAGAACGGCTGTCTGCTTAACCCGTCCGAATACACGGACGCTGCTGGCTCTGTGACTTTTGGTTCCGGCAGAACGCTAGGCGACCGGATTGTGATTGTGTCATTCAAATCCTACAACTCCACGTCCGGCTATTACGCATCGTTCACCCGCAACTCCGCAACCCTGACAAATCAAGGCGAATACACCGCTTCTGGGTTCACGCTTACAAACGGGCTGGAATTGCTGTTCCTCAATGGCACGGTGGTCAACGCTCAGGACTATGACATCAACGATCAGACCATCGGGTTTATCAACAACACCACGGGCGACCTTGAGATTATTCAATGGTCGGTCAATAACCTCGGCGTGGCAAATGGTACGCCGGTCAATGTGGATGCGTTTACTATTATTGGTCAGACCATCTACCCATTCACTTATGACCCTGACGCCTTCAACCTATACATGAACGGGGTCAATTTAATCGAGGGCACGGACTTCACAACGGCTACCGGAACATATACACTAGCCAACAGTCCGACAACCGCAACGAACATTATGGTTCAGCAAACATTCGCAAGGACAGGTGCAGTATGACACAGGCTTTTAATCTTTCGCAGCTTGCCAACTTTGTAAATAGTTCTGGTCAGCTTGATGCGGCAACTGGTTTGACCAACACATCATCGATCGGTTTTCCTACCGGCACGTTGATGCTATTTCAACAGACTGCTGCACCTACCGGATGGACAAAGCAAACTACGCATAACAACAAAGCCTTGCGAGTAGTATCTGGCACCGCATCATCTGGCGGTACCAATTCTTTTTCTTCTGTATTTACAGACCAGACTCCTACAATTACTTTGTCTGGATTGTCGGCTTCAGCAACCACTTTATCAGAATCACAAATGCCAAGCCACAGTCACGCCCCACCTGTAACTGGAAATTTTGTTATTCAAGGTTCGGGAACCTGTGTATGGGGTGGTGGCGGCGGTGGTAATTTGTATGGAACCACAGGCTCTACTGGCGGCGGCGGCTCTCACACGCATAGCGTAAGCGGTTCTGCTTCTTCTAGTTCAATTTCTCTTGCTGTGCAATATGTTGACCTAATCATTGCAATTAAAAACTAATACTACATAGGATAAGACATGAAAATCGAACCTAAAGCAAATTGCCCACTAGACAATTTTAATCCGTGCCGTCAACTCGAATGTGCGTGGTTTCTCAAAATCCGTGGCAGCAATCCGAACACGGGCGAAGACATAGACGATTGGGGATGCTCAATGGCATGGCTTCCAATCCTGACAATAGAAAACAGCCAGATGCAGCGTCAGACTGGTGCTGCTGTAGAATCATTCCGCAATGAAATGGTCAAAGCAAATGAGATGTCACAACAGGTCTTGATTGCTGCGGCTACCGCAAACACTCCCAACCTAAAAGTAATTGAGGTGCAAAAATGAGATTAACCATCATTCCGTCAGACGGTACGGTAATCGTTGATGGCAACACAAAGCATCAACCGCTTGACCTTTCCGTTTGTGCTATTCCGTCAGACGTTCATGCGTTGCAATGGTACGAAAACCGTGGCTGGATTGAGTTCAGCGATGACAATGACCCATTTACGCCAAAACCAGCAAACGAAGATATTTATTCTTTGCCAGATTGGGCTAACGCTTGCGTTCAAGTATGGACTGATTACCAATCTGTTCTACCTGTATCCGTATCTGGAGAGCAACCAATTTCTGTTGGCACTCAAACCCTATGAATACCAACGACAATATATCAGCAATTCATAGTTTTATTTATGATGGTGCGTCTATAGCCATACATCACGCTCAAAAAGGGCAAGGACTAGCAAAACATTCGCACAAGTATTCTCATGCTACATTTTGTTGCGCCGGTTCTTTATATGTAAGAATTGAAGGAAAAGAAATTTTGATTGACAAAACAACACAGCCTATAAATTTGAAAGCTAATGAATGGCACGAATTAGAAGCCGCAGAAGATGGAACGGTTTTCGTGAATGTGTTTGCTGAAGGCAAAGGAATGTAGTGATATAATTCTTAAAAGACAAGACATGATTCGTGACGCTGTGAGGGCATAGCGTCATCACTCCGAGGAAGGTGCAATCATGGCTGTATTCAATAAGAACTCGCTAACACAGGTTAGCGGCTTTGACAATCCTATTATCGCCGGTGAACTGGTTTATGAACAGAGCACCTATTGGAATCTCACCATCACGGGCGAAGACGGCAATCCCGTCAACCTTACCGGTGCAACGATTGACGCACAAATCATTCGCAGAGAATTGAGCAATGTACGGGACAGTCGCTATGGGCTGACATTCGACATCGCTGATTACGAACCGACCCCGACTGCTATCCCGCTAACCATAGCAAATCGTGATAATGCCGCTGGCTCATTCACATTGGTGATTGACGACAACTCATGGTCGCTAGTGGACACAGACGCCCAGCTTGCCATCAACAGCATCAACGGCGCAGGGTTTTCTGGTCGCATCAAGATTGGATTCCCTGCCGCTGGCTCAACCCCTGCTGACGATAACATCATATTCCTGCTGTTCATCGTTCGTTCTGACGGCATTGTGAAGGTGTAATCATGGCTGACTTGAACGTAACCGTAGAAAACTCCAACAATCTTTCGGTTGAAGTAGTACCAACCCCAACGCAAACAATTCAAATCAACCGTGGCGTAGCCGGTTCAACAGGGCAAAGTGGCTATTCTGGCTACAGCGGTTACTCAGGCTATAGCGGCGCATCAGGTGAAGGCGATTCTGGTTTTAGTGGCATTTCTGGTTATTCTGGTTTTTCTGGAATATCTGGATGGTCTGGAGAATCAGGCGCATCGGGAATGTCTGGCTATTCTGGTTTCAGCGGTAGTGGTGTATCTGGTTTCTCTGGCGCATCAGGTTTGTCCGGCTTTTCTGGCATCAGCGGGTGGTCTGGCGAGTCAGGCTACAGCGGTGCGTCTGGCATCTCAGGCTTCAGCGGCGTAAGCGGCTGGTCTGGCATTAGCGGTTTCAGCGGCATCTCTGGATTTAGCGGGGATTCTGGAATCAGCGGCTATAGCGGAACGTCAGGCTACAGCGGCATTTCTGGCTGGTCAGGAATATCAGGCTATTCCGGCTCGGGCGTTTCTGGCTACTCTGGCTTTTCTGGTTTCTCCGGTCAACAAGGAACATCCATCAACGTCATCGGCGAAGTGCCAACTGTTGGCGACTTGCCACTTACTGCAAACATCAATGACGCATACATCGTCACGGCTGACGGCGACCTGTGGGTGTGGGCTATCACGGGCTGGTATGACGCAGGGCAAATCGTTGGACCGGCTGGCGCATCTGGTCTGTCTGGTTTCTCTGGCTATTCCGGCATCTCCGGCTTTAGCGGTTTCTCTGGAATCTCCGGTTGGTCGGGCATCAGCGGCTTCTCTGGCGACTCTGGAATCTCTGGCTGGTCAGGTTTGTCAGGATGGTCTGGCGAATCCGGCGCATCTGGCATCAGCGGATTTTCTGGTTATTCTGGCAGCGGCGTGTCCGGCTGGTCTGGCGCAAGCGGCATCAGCGGTTACAGCGGGTTCAGCGGGTTCAGCGGCATCTCCGGTTACAGCGGAGAGATTGGCGCATCAGGCTACAGCGGCATCAGCGGTTTCTCTGGCGCATCGGGTCAATCAGGATTCAGCGGCTACAGCGGCTCGGGTGTGTCAGGGTACAGCGGCGCATCCGGTCAATCGGGCTTCTCTGGATATAGCGGCATCAGCGGTTTCTCGGGCATTTCTGGATTCTCCGGTGCTGTCGGTGCCGGTGGCATCATTGGCAACTACGGGTCATTCTTTGATACGACAGACCAGACGGGTTCGACAACTGCTCAAGTGGTCAGCGTCAACTCTACATCTGCGGCAACAGGCTTTAGCCGTTCTGGTACTGGCACAATCATCATCGCCAATCCGGGAACCTACAAGCTGACGTATTCGATTCAGCTAGTCAACACGGACAACGTGCAACACTACGCTGACATCTGGCTCAAATATAACGGCACAAATTATCCTGACAGCAATACTCGATTCTCTATTCCCGCACGGAAAAGCGACGGCGTTTATAGCTACGTTGTGGCAACGGTTGACTTCATCGGTACGTCGGTCAACCCGAACGACACGGTTGAACTGTGGTGGGTTACTGATAGCACACAGGTCTTGATTGAAACCATTGCGGCATACGATGGCGTACCGGAAACCCCCGGAGTCATTCTCAATGTGTCGCAGGTGGCGTACTCGACTTCTGGCTACAGCGGGTGGTCAGGCTTTAGTGGCTACTCCGGCATCTCGGGTTATAGCGGGGCATCAGGTCAATCCGGCTTCTCTGGATATTCTGGCTCTGGCGTAAGTGGCTGGTCTGGCTACTCTGGCTTCTCTGGGATAAGCGGATACTCCGGTGCTGTTGGCGCAACAGGCACGTCTGGCTTTAGCGGCTACTCCGGAATCTCCGGTTGGTCAGGCATCTCGGGCTATAGCGGTGCAGTAGGGGCACAGGGTACTAGCGGTTTCAGCGGGTACTCGGGCATCTCTGGTTACTCTGGATGGTCGGGTATCAGCGGATACTCGGGCGCAGTAGGGGCGCAAGGCGTGTCTGGTCTGTCGGGCTATTCCGGCTTCTCTGGAATCAGCGGTTACTCTGGTGCGGTAGGCGCAACCGGAACGTCAGGCTATAGCGGATACAGCGGAATCTCTGGCTGGTCTGGTATCAGCGGATTCTCTGGAACAAACGGTACGAACGGTGCGTCAGGCATCTCTGGATACTCCGGCTACTCTGGAATTTCTGGATACAGCGGTGCGACAGGGGCGCAAGGTATTCAAGGCATACAGGGCGTGTCTGGTTTTTCTGGATACAGCGGAACGAATGGCAGCAACGGTGCGTCGGGAATCAGCGGTTATTCCGGCTGGTCTGGTGCCGTGGGTGCCACGGGTGCCATGGGCGCACAAGGTACATCTGGCTTCAGCGGATACAGCGGTGCCGCTGGTTCTGCCGGTGCATCAGGATATAGCGGATACAGCGGTGCCACGGGTGCAACAGGGGCTACAGGTACGTCAGGATTTTCTGGTTTTTCTGGATATTCCGGCGTTGGCGTTATTGAAATCCCTTCCGGCTCTGTAATGCTATTCCGTCAAACCGCAGCACCGACAGGCTGGACAAAAGACACGACCAATTATGACGGGTCTGCGATTCGTGTGGTAACGGGTACGGTATCGTCTGGCGGTACGGTTGCATTTACCACAGCATTTGCATCACAAGCGGTTTCCGGTACAGTTAGCGGCGGGGCTGTTGCTGCAACCACGCTAACTACCACGCAAATGCCAAGCCACACGCACCCACCCCCAACCGGTAACTTTGTTATTCAATCTTCTGGAACTTGCGTATGGGGCGGCGGTGGCGGCGGTAATTTATATGGCTCAACTGGTTCCGCTGGTGGCGGCTCATCTCACACCCACTCATTTACACAGCCAACATTTTCTGGAACTGCAATCAATCTTGCGGTAAAGTATGTTGACTGTATATTTGCAACCAAAAACTAATGACAACATAAGATAAGACATGGAACAAAAAGACATTGATTACAGACTGCAACTTACCAACAACTTTGAACGGGCGGTATTCCTAAAGGGTGACGAGGTTCACTCACGGGAAACCGCTCGGTATCAATGGGCTCGGAAAAATCTGCTTGGTCACAAGGTGCTAGAGATTGGCTGCTCAAGCGGCTACGGCACACAATTCTTTCAGCATGATGTTGACTACACCGGCATCGACTATGACCAGACAATCGTTGACGTAGCAAAGGCGCAAGATTGGGGCAACAATTTTAAGTTTGTTCATGCCGACATTAACGAATTCCAGCTTGAACAATACGATACCATCATTGCGTTTGAAGTTATCGAACATCTAAACAACGGTCTGGAACTAGTCGAGCGACTCAAGAAGCATTGCAAGCGGTTACTGCTGACGACCCCGTGGATGGAACCTGTAGGCTTTTGGGGCGAACACCACAAACTGCACGGGCTGAACGAATCGCATTTCAAGGGCTGTAAGTTCAGCTACATTGACGAGTTCGGGCGCATCACAGAACACCGCAAACCAATCTATGACGGCAACCGATTCAACTTAATGATTGCCCGATGGGATAAACGGGATACGGTGCTTTGCTCTATCGCTACCCGTGGGCGATACTTCACGACCCTGCCGATGGTGATAGAAGCCATCATCAATCAAACGCAGAAGCCGGACAAGCTAATTATCTTTGACGACAACGATGAACCACAGGATATGCGTCAGCACTTTCTGTACGGGCATCTGTTTCATATCCTAGACACAAAGCGCATCGAATGGGAATGGCTGTTCGCCGGTAAAAAAGGTCAGCATCATATCCATCAAGCCGCCAACGAGATGAAATACGACTGGGTGTGGCGGGTGGACGATGATGCAATCCCAGAACCCAACGTCCTTGAAAATCTATACAAGCACATTGGCGATGGTATCGGTGCTGTCGGCGGTGCAGTCATTACCCCACCGCTTGACCACGCTCTGCTACAAAGCACGGGCAAGATGGAAAACATCCAAGTCGAGCCAAACATTCAATGGGGATTCATTGCCGAGCCAAAACAGGTCGAGCACCTCTACTGCTCATTCCTCTACCGTGCTGGCGTTCACGACTACAACCTCGGGCTTTCCCGTGTGGCGCACCGTGAGGAAACGCTGTTCTCTTACGGGCTGCATCTCAAAGGCTACAAGCTGCTGGTCGTGCCGGACGCTGTGACATGGCATCTCAAAAACCCAGAGGGCGGCATCCGCAGCGAAACCGGCAAAGCGAATTACGACCACGATGAAGCCATCTTCCAGAACGTCATCGGCTTCCGTGAGAAAACAATCGTCGTCCTCAACAACGGGATGGGCGACCACGTAGTGTTCAGCAAGGTGCTGCCGGACATTCCGAACGCCGAAGTCTTTGGCTGCTACCCTGACATTATTCCGTGCCGGTCTATCGCAGAAGCGCAAGCCCTATTCGGCGACATCGAGCAATTCAACATCTACAAAAAGATGTCGGAATGGGATTGGAAGGGCAGTCTGGAAGATGCTTACCGGAAGCTGTATCTCAAATGATACTCATATCCCCATACGCTAAAGCCCTGCACAGCGGCAAAGAGAACCCAAAAAACTATCCATTCTGGCCGGAACTATTGGCGATGATTGACGAGCCGGTCGTGCAGGTCGGCATCTCCGGGGAACAACAACTTGTTGACGACTTCCGGCAAAACCTTTCCATTGACGAGCTTCGCAAGCTGATACAAGAATGCCGCATCTGGATAAGCTGCGACTCATTTTTTCAGCACCTAGCATGGGCAGAGGGCAAGCCCGGCGTCGTCCTGTGGTCGGTATCCGACCCCAACATCTACGGCCACCCGGAAAACACAAACCTACTCAAGAGCCGGGAACATCTGGCTGACAATCAATTTCTGTGGTGGGAAAACTACGACCACAACCCGGATGCGTTCGTCATGCCACAAGATGTTCTGATTCATTTATAATCCGTTCAAAGACATGACAGACAAATAACCTTAACGGAATGAAGTCATGGAACAAACTTATCTCAACTGGATTTATGGCGCAACAACTTTAATCATTACTGCTGTTATCAAATGGCTTTGGGCTGCTCACAAAGAACTGCAAGCCACAGACAAAGAACTAGCAGAAAAGGTCAGCAAGATCGAAGTCTTAGTCGCCGGCCAATACATCACCCGTGAAGAATTTGAGCGAGCCGTTCAAAGGATATTTGACAAGCTCGATCACATTGAGATGAAAATTCAGAAATGACTTTCACGCTCTCGCATCGGTCAGAAGACCGCCTCAAAGGGGTTCACCCGGACTTGGTCAAAGTCGTCATCCGGGCACTTGAACTGTCCGACATAGACTTCTCTGTCATTGAGGGACTGCGAACAGTAGAGCGGCAGAAAGAACTCTTGCAAAAGAAAGCCACGACAACCATGCGAAGCCGCCACTTGACCGGCCACGCTGTTGACTTGGCCGCTATAGTGGGAAACGAAATCAGATGGGACTGGCCGCTATACGACCAGCTTGCCCACTACATGAAAGCAGCAGCGCACGAACTAGACATCCCGATTGAGTGGGGCGGGGACTGGGTTACATTCAAAGACGGACCCCACTTTCAACTTCCGTGGAAGGACTATCCCGCATGAGCCTCGACCCTGTTAGCGGTGCCATCGAAGCCGGTGTCAATCTGGTTTCAAACACAGTCGGCAAACTTATCGACCACTGGTTCCCTGACCCGAACCAAGCGGCTAAAGCCAAGCTAGAACTCTTGCAGATGGAACAAGACGGGCGGCTCAAGGAAATGGTGCAGAACAATGAACGATTCGCACAAGAGGTATCCGACCGCCAGTCCGCTCGGGAACGTGAGGCACAGATTGCGACGTCTGAAGCTGCGCCTACTATCAACAAAATCGTCACGCCTGTTCTGGCTTGCGGTGTCGTGGTACTTACTTTTCTACTCTTTGGTTTTGTTTTGTTTGATTCTGGAACCCTTGACCCGAACCGGAAAGACCTTGTCATCTACATCCTCGGCGCACTTACCAGCATCTGCGGCATGGTCATCTCATATTATTTCGGAAGCAGTAGCGGCAGCGTACAGAAAACAGAAGCAATGGAGCGGCTTCTTAAACGATAGTCCCCCACCCGTCCCTCCTGACAGGTGACTTTCGCCCCGGCGTTTGCCGGGGTTTTTTTATGCCCCTGCAGCCCTTACCATTGCCGCATACTTTTCCCCGCTTCCCTGCTTGCTGCAACCAGCACAACGGACATCTGTCAGGCTCATATCGTAGCGACATTCTCGGCTCATGCGGTGCGGAACTCTGACCCGCTCAAAAAAGAAAATGGGTTCATACCCGGATGACCCCATCTTTCTGACCGGGGCATAGTACGACTCAGAAAACCCGGTTTGATTGTGGCATCCATATGGCTTCCCAGCTTCGATGCTTGTGGACTTGTGTACCTTATGTTCTTCGACTGGCATTTTTGTTCCCGGCTTTTGTTGTTGGCTTGGCGTGACGCTCGCAGCGATGGCTGCGACGCCCTGCTGAATCCATGATGACCCTGGACGCCTGATTCTGGCATCCGAAGTACTGGCACCCGTGCCACGGCTTGTTGTCTTGTGTCATTTATTCTTCTCCCTATCAGCGGCAATGACGGCACGCAAACCCTCAATAAGTCCGTCTGTACCAAACCATATGCCCAATAAATCATCATCCGTCAGGTCTTTTGTACGGACAGGTAATGTGTAGAGCGGAACAGAGTATTGTGCTGCCCATTTCTGCATATCTGGCGTTTCTTTGTCATATGGCGTAATTGAATCTACGATATTTCCACAGGCATCAGGCTGACCCCACGCCACCGTCTCTTGGCTTACAGGCTGCTCTGCCTTGTATGCGCCGTTCTTCCACGCAAACTCGGCAACAAGTTTGATGTCATCGTCAGTTGTCGTGTTCAAATCATAGAGGAACTCTTGACCTTCACGCTCCCACCATGTTTCAAAGTCTTGGTTTACAGGCTGCACCATTTTCGTGACGTCAGGAATATGGTCTAACGCTTCTCGCAGGGCGGTGATGGCTTCCTCAACCTGTTTAACCGCCATTGGATGCACATCACGCACGGCATAAACCATCTCTGCCTTTTGCAATGCCTCCAACGCCTGTCGTGCGGCTTCTCTTAATTTATCCATGATTCTTCCTCCTATCAGCGGCAATGACGGCACGGCAACGAGCAATAATGTCGCCACCAGTACATTCCATATATGCCTTTGCTACCTCATCATCCGTCAGGTCTTTTGTACGGACAGGGGCGGCGTAGAGTGACGTGTCATAAAGCGTTGCCGTGCCCGGTTCGTGCTTGCGTAGTTTCTCCAAATCCTCCGGAACAATCGGCTTAAGCCCTTGTCCTATAAACGCCACCGGCTCCTGCTCTGCTTGCTCGGCTGGTCGTTGATTGTTGCCCCACTCCTGCATCTGCTCAGGGGTCATATCATCTGGACAATACTCCAACATCAAGCGGTCAATCTGCGCTTGCTTTACGCCACACTCTTTGCACTCTGATTGCTCGGCTAACGCTTCTCGCAGGGCGGTGATGGTTCTTAGGCCATCTTCACAGTTCTTATTCAAAGGCCAGTTTCCGTATTCGGCACCATCCTTCAAAATAAGCTCTAACGTAGTAATCGCTTCATCAACATCAAACGCCTGTCGTGCGGCTTGTTCTAGTTTCGTTGTCATATTACAAATCTCACATAATTAAATTTTGCCAGCGGCACATCAAAAAACTTTTCCCCGGTGGCTACTTCACGATTCTTTACCTCGACAAGAGGCGCAGACAGTATCCGCTTTGCATTGCACCAGTACCCGGCGGTCATCGTTGAACAAACGGCGAACAAGATGGCCGGGTCATGCTGCACAAGATACTTGGCCTTGCGTTCTGGTACATGGATGGTCTTAAATGGGCAGAAGTCTTTGCCCCAATTTCTGACCTCGACTTCGATGTGGCCGACTGGATTTCCTCGGCGGGTAGCGACAAGGTCGATTCCGTACTTCGACGCCTCGCCTACGGTGCAACCCCACTCCCACTCAATGTAGTCTGCCACCTTTTGTTTTCCAGCTTCGTCGTATCTGTCAAACAGTACTGGGTCAAATGGTTTGCGAATCATGGGAAGCGGAAACCCGTCCAATGGTTTCCCGAATTTCCTACCCCAACAGTAGAAGAAACGGACGGGCTTCCTGTGGTCATTGTATCAGTAACCGCAGCCACAAATCTGCTTGCCGCCAATGGTCGGCACACAGCGATACGGGGCATACGGTGGGCAAGAGGCATACACCACCGACGAGAAAGCAGCAAAGGCTGCAAGGGCAACAACAATCTTCTTCATGGTCTTCTCCTATCAGAACGGAATGTCATCATCGGCATCATCGCCACCCGACGACGGGGCTTGGCTCTGGTCACGCTCACGCTTGCCCAGAAACTTCAATTCGGTGGCGTCCACTTGGGTCGTGTACCGCTCGACCCCATCCTTGTCCGTCCACTTCTTTGTTTTGATTCGACCCTCAAGATAAACCTGCGAGCCTTTGGCAAGATGCTTCCCAGCTATCTCGGCCAGCTTCTTGAACAGAACGACCCGGTGCCATTCGGTCTGCTGACGCTTTTCTCCGCTGGCTTTGTCTTTCCATTCATCGGTGGTGGCCACGCTCAGGGTGGTGACAGCATCGCCCCCGGTGGTATATCTGACCTCGGGGTCTTGTCCCAAGTTTCCAATCAACATCACTTTGTTCAACGATGGCATAGCATCCTCACTTAATGGTCAAACTGTTAGAACGAACAAGGCTCACGCCTTTGATTTCAACCCCGGACTCTAAGGCTTCTTTCAATGCTTTCTTGTCCGGGGACACAACGATCTTCTGGCTGATGTAACTGGCCGGAATTTCGGCATCGTCTGCAATCTGGACGGACGGACTGTTCTGTCGCACCCGGACGGCAAACAAACCGCACGACACCTTCTCGCAGCCGACCGTCGTCATGTTGCGTAGGACGTAGTCCCTGAGCCACTGGGCTTTCTTTTCGATGGCGTCCCGGCGTTCTTTCTGATGGCGTTCGGCTTCTTTGATGGCCTCGGCTGTGGTTTCTAGGTTGCGAATCAAAGAAACAATCGACACCACTTTGTCATTGAACTCGGCGGCATACCCTTCCAGCGTGTCGGCAATGGTCTGTTCGTCTAGGTCAGTTTCTTCCAGCCGGTCGGCTACGGACTTGAACTCTGCGGCTAACTCATACAGGGCAGTCATTCATCTTCTCCGATTGTTTCATACATTGCTTCAACGACAACTCTTTCCAATGTTGCAGCAACCATTTTCAATCTATAAATAATTTCCGGAATTCCTAATTCTGACTCTTGACAGAGTTGATAAACTGTTCTCGTAAAATCATCTGATTCAGTATTCATTTTGCGCTCCCGGTCAAGACTTGTTTCGCAACTTCATACGCTGCCGAAATGGTGGTCATTTGTTCCGGTGTCGCCCGTGCGCTGGCATTCTTGTAGAACTTATCCAGCACCGGCAAGGTCTCGGCGTTACGCATTGCCTCGATGACTGCAACTTCATCCAGCGGAGCCGGGGCTTTCTTTGATGCGACTTCATGGGTGTGGGCATCGGCATCGTTGTCACCTTCTGTCGGAATGGCGAAGGCTTGAAACGCTGCATACTTATAAGCTGCGCTCATGGCTTTGTTCGTGGCTTTGTCGCCTGAGTCCATGGCCTCGCCAAACGTGCGACAGGTATGGCTTGACCCATCTTCGGCAGATACAAAATCAAACTCGGCTTCGACCGTGACATAGAACAAGGCTTTTCCGGCATTGCTGAGTCGTTCTTCACAGGCTCGGTTAATCATCCGTGGCAGGATGCACAAGCCATGTTCGGCCAACAACGGGCTAATGGCGTTATACACATCGTCAATACCACGGAACTTGTACGACGCACCTTGGGTGTTTGTTCGATTTTTGGCGATGCCTTGCGACGATAATGCCGCTTGTACGGCGTTGATGGCTTTATACACTTTCATTTTGGTTCTCCCATAGTTCACGCATTACTTCGTAGTCAAACTGCTCTTGGTTCATTGCCACTTCTCCCTGACTTTATCGGCCAGTTCATCAACACGGCTCGGTGTGAGCCAATGCAGAATACTGATTTCAGACCCATCAAGAAAAACCCGGACATCCGTTATCACGACGCCCCCGTTTTCTGGTGGCTGCATGGGGTCATTCGACGGGTTCGGTTCGTGCCAGTCATAAAACACATCGACGTAGCGTTCACCGATGCAACCGAAGTCCAGAACGGTCTCGGTGCAATGGTCACGATAGACTTTGCTCATACAGGCCTCGGCTCGTCTAGTCGGTTTTTCTTGTGCGACGGGTGCAGAATCCACTTCTCCCCCATCTCCTCTTTGATGGCTTGCATCCGCTTGGCGTTACGCTCGGCCATGCCAGCTTGCATTGCAAGCATGGCGGCATCGGGTGCAACAACTTGATTGCGACGGAACAACATTACAATGTCCTGTAGTTTCATATCAGACTCCTAGTGCGAGCATCACGCCCAAACAAATACCGCACACGGCGGCGATGATGTAATTCTCCACCGCCAAGCGGCGGCGGGAGAACTTGGCGGCGACGATTAACGGGCTCATGCTGCCACCTCGTCGGTCAGTAAAACATAAGGCTTATTCCAGCGACCGATGCTAATGTCGACATACCAGCCGACATCAAAGTAGTCGGTCATCAAATCGCTGCGGTCATGGTTGCCGACATTCATAGCAGCGTGGACTTCTTTAATAAACTCAAGAGCCTCGCCCGTAAAATGTTCGTGAAACCAATATCCATTCACGTTGATGTTGTCGGTCGCAGCGTGGAATCTTTCCATGCCGTTGGTGCGACGGGCACGTTCTTCGATGTTGATGTTGTAGTTTCCAATGAAGTCAATCGGGGACTTCTGGACAGTCAGGCACAGCGTCGAATAATTGTGAACAGACAGCGATGCTTTGACGTTGTACTTCTTGCAGATTGTCTTGATTGCCGGGGCTAATGCTGCTTTACGTTCTTGGTTCATGTAAGCCATTTTTACTCTCCTGATTCATTAAGGGGCTTGCGCCCCGGTTCGGTTAGACAACTACAATTTCCGTTGGTTTGACGACATTGTCAACACCGGCAAAATGCATTCCTTCATAATCAACGTGCCAGTCTAATTCGTCAGACACATCATAGACACACACTTTTAATTGGCTTGGCAGGGTATAAGCAGAACCCCAGTCTTTTCGGCATATTGCCGCAGCTTTCTTTGCGGCTGACTTAATGGCTTGACCGTATGCCCAAGACGTTCCCACGTTGCCAACATAAATCAATGCAAGATACTTTTTCATTTTTACTCTCCTGTTGCGTTATGGTGTATTCACTATCTACAAAATGTTGATTGCTGTCAACCTTGCAAAAACTTACGCATTGCAGCGGCTTCGGCTATAGCATCTTGCATGTTCAAAGCCAAGAGGTTGTACTCGGTGCCGTTGATTGTTGCAACGTATGCGCCGATGCTGCCGTTGTAATGTACATTCATTTTGCTCTCCTGATTCATTGAGGACGGAACCGCCCGTCCATGTAAGTCACTTTACAGGCTTTTATGGTAGAGTCAACACCTATTTGACAATCAGGTCAAATAATTTTAGAGTGTTGCAATTACCCACCACATGAAAGGTCAAGACATGACAAACATCACCCAAGTCCTCAAAGAGTGCGGCATCCAGCAGGACGAGATTGCAAAGGACTTAGGCCTCGGCAAGGCTGCAGTCAGCGCATGGAACCGCAACGGCGTCCCGGTCATCTACTGCCACTACCTCGAAAAGAAAACGGGCGGCAAGCTGACCCGCCAAGTCCTGCGCCCAAAAGACTTTCACATGATCTGGCCGGAGCTGGACACCGGGGCTCTTGTCCCGGCTGACATTCCGGTGTAACGTCCTCCCGGGCGGCTAGGTTCGCTACCGAAAGCAGGAACACCCAGCCTGTTGCCGCCCACCTTCTTCTCTGGGATTGCAAGGGGATGCAAATGCACTACTATCAGTTCAGCATTGGCGACTATCGCCGGGACACCGATCACTTGTCCCTGATAGAACATGCCATCTACAGGTACTTGATCGACTGGTACTACCTCGACGAGAAACCAATACCGACAGAAACCCAGTCGGTTTGCCGTCGGTTACGGCTGTCGGGTATTGTCGAAACCGAAGCACTCGAAGCGGTGCTCAAAGACTTCTTCAAGCTAGAGTCAGACGGGTGGCATCACCCCCGTATTGACATGGACATTGCTTCCTATCATCATAAGCAAAAGACAAATCAGGAAAACGGAAAGCGAGGCGGTAGGCCGAAGAAAACCCAGTCGGTTTTTTTGGGTTATGATTCGGAAACCGAAACCGAACCGAACACAAAGGCAACCAGTAACCATAAACCAATAACCAAGAACCAAGATAAAACAAAAACCTTGTTCGATGCCGTTCGGCATCTCATGTCGTTAGGGGTTGTCGAACAGATTGCTCGGGACTGGGTAAAGCAGAGAAAGACGAAACCAACACTTACCGCTATAGACGGGATTCAACGAGAGGCGCAGAAAGCTGGCGTCAGTATGAACCAAGCCCTGACCATTGCCTGCACAAGAGGCTGGCAATCATTCAAGGCTGACTGGATAAAAGACGACAAGGCAAAACAGCTAAGTGGTCAACAATCCGCATGGCTCACTATTACTGGTCAAACACTTTCACACGAGGACGATTATCATGGACGCACAATCGAAGCCGACCCCCTGCCTCCCGCTCTCTTGGGTCAATAAGATTTTTATGGAATTGCAAGGTCACTACGGCACCCGGTTTTTGAATATGTGGAAAACCGGCGTCCCTATGCCTGACGGTGCTGACCAAGGCTTGCTCAATGCAATGGAAGTCTGGTCACGGAAGCTGGGCGGCTTTCACGACCGCCCGGAAGTATTCAAACGAGTGCTTGAAACTCTCCCTGCCACCCCACCCAGCTTGCCCGACTTCGTTGAACTGTGCCGCAAGGTGCCTGTCGAGACTCCCCCGGCTTTGCCTCACCACTTCACCGACGAAGAACGGCAGCGAAACAAAGACCGCTTGAAAGAACTACTGCAACAGTTTCAAAGGGAAAAGGTGACGGGTGACCCACGGTGACGAAAAGACGGAACGGCTGGCACGGGAGAATCTGGAAGCGGCTCGACACCGTTGCGAGGTGGACAGCATTGTCAGGATGTATAACGAAGGCGGTGCTGGCCGTGTGGCAAAGTTTCTTCTCGCAGTCGAGAAGCACAGAGGAACCGCAGCAGCCGAAAGATTACGACACGAAGCATGGGAGAAAATAAAACATGACAAGACAACAATTCAAACTCGTTCACACCGAAGCCCGACAAAGGGCTCTTGATGCTGTGGCAAATGCCCCGGACGGTTACATCGTCGAAGTCAAAGAACCGAAACGGTCACTCGACCAGAACGCAGCACAATGGCCTATCCTGCAAGCATTCAGCGACCAGCTACAATGGCCGGTCAATGGCGTCATGTGTACCCTGACCCCGGACGAATGGAAAGATATTCTCACCGCCGCATTCTTCAACGAAACCGCACGGGTCGCTCTGGGGTTATCCGGTGGCATGGTCATGCTGGGTATGCGGACGTCCAAGATGTCGAAGGCACGATTCAGCGAGTGGCTCGACTTCCTCAACCATGTAGCCGCTGACCGTGGAATCAATGTCCAAACGCCCATTAAAATCTAAGACATGCAAATCCTGTGGCAAAGAATTTTTGCCACGGGCTTCGACTCAGGTGGCTTGCTCTGCTATCTGCGCTCTCAATCTCGTTGCTAAAAAACATCTCGCCAATGCTGAGAAGGTGGCAAAAGAGGAACGCAAAGCCGACCGGGAAAAACGAGAAAAGCTAAAAAGCCGCCGCACCCATCTGAATGATGCACAGGCCATCTTCAACAAGTTCATCCGGCTGAGAGACAAAGACCAGCCTTGCATCTCTTGCGGCAACCAGTCTGCGACATGGGACGCCGGACACTACCGCTCAGTCGGTGCTGCGCCCCAGCTACGATACGACGAGCGCAACGTCCACAAACAATGCGTCCACTGTAACCAGCACAAGTCCGGCAACGCCATCGAAATGCGCCGGGGCATGGTGGCACGGCTCGGTCAAAGTGTTGTCGATGAACTAGAGAACAGCAACGGCGTGGTCAAATGGTCGATTGATGATGCCCTGCGAATCAAAGCAGAGTACAAAGAGAAAATCAAAGCACTAGAGACACAACGGAACAAACCCTGATAAACTAGCCAAACAGACAAAACAAGGACACGACATGGACTTCCAGCCGGACATCGTACAAATCGCAGTCGACGACCTGATTCCGTACATCAACAACGCCCGGACGCATAGCGACCAGCAGGTCAGTCAGATCGCCGCATCCATCAAGGAATTCGGCTGGACAAACCCCATCCTTACCGACGGCGAGAACGGCATCATCGCTGGCCACGGTCGTTTGATGGCTGCAAAAAAACTTGGGATGACCGAAGTCCCTGTCATCGAACTTGCCCACCTGTCAGACATCCAGAAGAAAGCCCTCATTCTTGCGGACAACAAGATTGCTCTCAATGCAGGATGGGACGAGGAACTGCTCAACATCGAACTGGCCGAACTCAAGGACGCTGGGTTCGATATGTTCACCGCCGGTTTTACCGACGACGACATGCAGAAACTTGAACTTGACGGCGTAGGCGAGGGCGACAAAGAGTCTGTACTCGACAAGCTGGGTGTCACCATCTCTGAACCACGCAACGAAGTCGAACGCTACGACCGCTGGCTGCTAGGCGGCAAGCACGTCCTGCTGTGCGTGAACGTCCTCGACGAGTGGGAATACTGGGCACAAGAACTGGCCGACGACGACATCTTCTTGCCCTACGCTGGCATCTACGCCGCACTCGGCAAGAAAGCCGAAGACAGAAAGCTGGTCATCGTGCAGCCTGACCAGTACATCGCCGGGTTCATCCTCGACCGTTATCAAGACGCTCACGGCATGGATTCCATCGTCAAAACGGACAACCTCAAATGATAAACACCGGGGGCATCTGGAATCCAAAAGAGGAAAACGTCTACTTCCTCGCCACCAGCCCGGCCTACCACGAGGCCAACAACGTCACGTCTTACTACGATCACATCCTGTGCGCTGTGAACGAAATCAAGAACGCCAAGGACGAACAGTTCATCATCGATGCTGTGAACAAAGGCAAAAAAGTCTTCATCGACTCCGGTGTGTTCTGGCTGACAAACCAACACGCCCGGGCAAACAAGATGACGATGGACGAAGTCCTCGCCCTGCCACCGGATGCCCTGGACGGCTTTGGTGCTTTGTTCGATAAGTACTGCCGCATCGTCAAAGAGATCGGCGAAAAGGCTTGGGGCTATATTGAAATCGACCAAGGTGGCATGCACAACAAAATCAAAACCCGTGACCGACTTCACGGGCTTGGCTTTAATCCCATCCCGGTCTATCACCCGCTGGTCGATGGCTGGGACTACTTTGACTATCTGGCCGAACGCTACGACCGCATCTGCCTCGGCAACATCGTGCAGGCCGACAACTGGACACGCAAGCGGATACTGGCGACCATCTGGGAACGCCGCCGCAAGTATCCGGATCTCTGGATTCATTGCCTCGGTCTGACGCCGAACGAGTTTTGCCTTGGCTTCCCGCTGTCATCCTGTGACTCATCGTCATGGATTTCGACGGTGCGATGGATGCAAATGCCGACCCGGGCATGCCTCAAGGCATGGGACAATATCGAGGAAAAGTATTTCCGCTACGACCTCGAAGACGAGTCCAAAAGCTATCGCAAGACGGTTCAAATGTCTGCGACCAGCATGAGGGCAGACTTGCAGAACTGGCGTCGCTACATCAGGGACGTCGAAGAAACCCTAGAATGTGACCACAGGATGCCGCTCGATGTCTAACGCTACGATCTGGGTCAAGTTCACCGTCGAAGGCTGGCACCGCTGGCCTCTTGCTACTGGCAAACGGGAGTACTTGGCAAACAAACACCGCCACCTTTTCCACGTTCGGGTTTCATGTGAAACATGGCACGATGACCGGGAAATCGAATTCCACGACCTGCTAGACCAATCAAAGTTTCTTTTCGGGTCGGGCGACTTTCACAACGACTCATGCGAACACATGGCCAGACTTCTTGCTCAGAAGCTGGCCACGATGTACCGACGGACTTTCACCGTCGAAGTAAGCGAGGACGACGAGTGCGGGTCAATCGTTGAAATCGTATTCAATGAAGGCAAAATCGCCAGTTAAAACATCGACCCGCATCATGCCATTTTCAAAAAAGTACAACATCTCATCGCCATCAAAATCCGTATCCTCGGCGCAGCCAAAAGAGTCTGGGACATTGTTGCGGACGATTTCATCAAGCTGGTCAAGTGTTAGCATTTTGCTCTCCTAGTTCAGAATTCATAACCCCATTTTCGCCCCTATTTTCCAGAAGTCAACAACAATTAAACGAGGCCAAAACATGAGCATTTCAAAGGTCATACGCAAGCGCATCGAGGCTGTCAACGGGTCATTCTCGGCCAACGACAACATCGCAGGCTTCATCCTTGATGATGAACTCGACCAGCTACAGGCCGAATTGCAAGCCAAGATTCAAGAGGTGCTCGAATGTCTGGTCATTGACACCCAGAACGACCACAACACGGTCGATACCGCCAAGCGGGTCGCCAAGATGTATCTCAAAGAGGTCTTCAAGGGTCGTTACCATGAAATCCCGAAGGCGACCGACTTCCCGAACGCAAAGAACCTCGACCAAATCTACACGCTCGGACCGATTGCCGTCCGCTCTGCTTGCTCGCATCACATGGTGCCGATTACTGGCCGCTGCTGGATTGGCGTCATCCCATCGGAACGGGTCATCGGCATCTCAAAATTTGTTCGCATTGCTGACTGGATTATGAGCCGCCCTCAAATTCAAGAGGAAGCCACTGTCCAGCTTGCCGACATCATTGAGAAAATCATCAAGCCCCGTGGCTTGGCCGTGGTGGTGGAAGCAACTCATCAGTGCATGACATGGCGAGGGGTCAAAGAGTCGAACACCGCCATGACGACCAGCGTCATGCGTGGCCTGTTCCGTGAGTCCCCGGCCAGCCGCACAGAATTCTTTTCATTGATCGGGAAACAAGCATGACTATCCGAGCCAGCCGCTACCACGACATTTCTGTCGGTCACCGGGTGTACAAGCACGAAAGCAAGTGCCGTCACCTGCATGGCCACAACTACCGCATCCACTTCCATTGCGAATCGGTCGAACTGGACAGCGTCGGCCGGGTCATCGACTTCTCGGTCATCAAGGAAAAGCTGTGCATGTGGACAGAATCATTTTGGGATCACCGCATGCTGATCTGGCAAGAAGACCCGCTCAGTCAAACCTTGCTAGACATTGACCCGATGGTCGTTCTCGTGCCGTTCAATCCGACTGCTGAGAACATTGCAAAGCATCTGGTCGAGGTCATCGGACCGATTCAACTAGCCGGAACAGGTGTGCGCCTGGCCGAAGTCACCGTCGAGGAAACCGCAAAATGTCATGCAACATTCTCCGTCTGACTTGGCACGACTTTCAAATCGGTGTTGACCGACTGCATCGGTCGCTAAAAGACATTCCAAACACCGGCATCTATGGTGCGCCTCGTGGCGGTTTGCCTTTGGCTGTAACCCTGAGTCACTACCTCGAAACCCCGCTGCTGCTAGAACCGCAAGACGGCTGCATCTGGGTCGATGACATCATCGAGACCGGAAAAACGGTTGACTCATTGACCTGTACCCCTGCTGCAAAGTGCACATGGGTTACAAAAAAGCCCCGTGGCGACGTGCTATCTGCTTACGTCGTATTTGACAACCCGTGGATTGTTTTCCCGTGGGAAGACCCTATCCAAGCTCAACAAGACATGGCGGACTACTATGCTTCCCGTGAATGAATGGTTCGAGACAATACAAGGCGAGGCGACGTTCACCGGCACCCCGTCAATCTTTATTAGACTGCAAGGCTGTCCGGTTGGCTGCGGATGGTGTGATACAAAGCACACATGGGACGTCGAACTGGGTGCTGACATTCGCATCGAGGCAATGATGGCAAAGCAGGTGGACTCCCCTGCTTATGCTTACATGACGCTTGACCAGATAACGAGCCGCATCAATCAATCAAACTGTCTTCACGTTGTCATCACGGGCGGTGAGCCGTGCATGTACGACCTCTGGATGCTTACGCATTCAATCATTGCACAAGGCCGCACGGTGCAAGTCGAAACGTCTGGTACGTTCCCGATTAAGGTCTGCGACGAGACATTCGTCACCGTCAGCCCGAAGCTGGACATGCCCGGTGGCAAAGAGGTCTTGACCGAATCCCTGCAACGAGCAGACGAAATCAAGTTCCCAGTCGGCAAACAAGCAGACGTCGACAAGCTACTTGACCGCATCGTTCCGCTGGTAGATTATGACGCAATCATCTGGCTACAACCACTAAGCCAGAACAAGACGGCAACCGCCCTCTGCGTCAAAGCGGCTACCGAACACGGCTGGAATGTCAGCATTCAGACGCACAAGTTCATCGGGGTTCGATAATGCCACTACGACATACGGACAAGGGATGGTTCTGGGGTAGCAAAGGACCTTTCCCCACAAAGGACAAAGCCCTTGCCGTTGCTCGTGCTGCTCATGCCCACGGATTCAAAGAGGCCAATCAAATGGATTTAGACATCAACGCTGTGGCCGAGTTTGTGGCCACTATCCGCAACACCTCGACGATTACCCACTTCATGCACCTACAAGTCGAAGGCGAAGGCTCATTCGCTCGACATGATGCGCTGGCCGATTATTACGACGGCATTGTGCCCTTGATTGACAGCGTGGCCGAGCAGATTCAAGGCGCATACGATGTCATCATCAAGCCCTACCCACCAATGCTGCCCGGCGATAATGGCACCGAGCCATTTCCCTACATGCAGAGCATTCGAGAATACGTCCGCAACCATCGCCACGGCCTCCCGCAAGACAGCGAGATTCAGAACGAGGTGGACGAAATTGCCAAGCTAATCAACAAGACCTGCTACAAGCTGGGTCGTCTGCGTTAATGCCCACTATCCCCAGCAATACCAAGTGCGCCACGCTAGGCTGCAAGAACCCACGCAGCAAGCTGAACCACTACTGCCTAGAGCATGGGGGCAAGGACACCAACACCCTATCGTGACTGGGAAGCGGATGCGGGTAGCACAGTTATCCAAGCAACCACTATGTCAGGCTTGCCTTGCGGATAGGAAGCTATCTCTCGCTACAGACGTTGACCATGTATTCCCTTGGACTGCCTACGGTACACACGC
>OGWN01000005.1_pt1 | contig 38681 bp, 42 predicted proteins | sample 1575921 | NCBI WGS metagenome assembly OGWN01 (sample SAMN07581531, study PRJEB24739) | freshwater metagenome
AGTTGGTTACAGCCGCTTGCATAAACAAAAAGGATGAATTATGGCATTAAATTTAGTTCGTAATAGTAAGGTATTCTTTACTACAAACGTAGATGCTACAACTGGTAAGGTAAATGCCACAGGCTTTTCCAATACCAATACATATGAAATACAGGTTCTAGAAGGTTTTAGTTTCAGTCAGAGTACCAATAATGACACAGTTACTATTATGGAAGCCGGTGCTGCACCAGTTCGTGGTCAGCGTAGCTTCAATACCAGCTTAGCTCCTGTCGATTTCTCTTTCTCTACTTACCTACGTCCAAAGAATATCACTACTGCTATCAGCGCAGAAGAAAGTGTTTTATGGAACGCAATGTTTAGTACTGCTGGCACTGATACTGCTGCAGTAACTGTTGGTGGTACAATTAGTGGTGTTACCTACGCCTTCGCTAGCGGTGTTGGTACTATTACTATTGCTGGCACCTCCCTAACAGCAGTTGGTGTTTCAGTTGGTGATATCGTGGTTCTAAGTGGTCTAACAGCTACTCCAAGCAGCAACGACCCTTACATGAACGCAGCTGCAACAGTTGCAAGCATCAGCGGTACTAGCATTACCCTAACACTAGTAAATCCAGTCACTTCCGCAACTACTCTAACACAGAGCAGTTTAAAGTTCTATAAGAGCGCATGGGCTCCAGTTAAGGCTGGCTACAGCTACACAAGCAGTGCCGCAAGTGACAAGCACCAGTTACTAAAATTTGGTATGATCTTTATTGTTGACCAAGTTGCTTATGCAGTTGATAACGCTGCTATGGGCCAGGTAACAATCGACTTCGGCTTAGACGCGATCGCAACAGCCGCATGGACAGGCCAAGCCACTAGCCTACGTCAAGTAAGTACTAACCTAGTAGCTTCTGGTGGCAGCTTCAGCGGTAGCGGTATTACTGGTTCTTACCTACAAAAGGTAACTGACGCAGCTTACATTACCAACAAGCTAAGCACTGTAGCCCTAACACTAGTAAACAGCCTAAAAGACTCTACTGGTACTACACAAGGTGCTGCTGGTGATACATACGCAATCCCAATTACTGGTGGTTCTATCACTATCAACAACAACATCACTTACCTAACACCTGCTAACCTAGGCGTTGTTAACACTCCAGTTGCGTACTACACAGGTACTCGCGCTGTTAGCGGTACCCTAAACGCTTACCTACGTACTGGCGGTACACGTGATACCGGTGAACTTCTAGCTGATATGTTAGCCGCTGCTAGCGTAACCATTGAACCAATGGCAGCTCTAGCAATCAGCATTGGCGGTGGTGCTAATACAGTTAAGGTTGTGCTAGACATGCCAGCAACTGTGTTACAGATTCCTACCGTTGACGTACAGCAAGTTGTTTCTACAGCAATCAACTTCACTGCTGAAGGTTATGTACCAAGCAGCACAGCTGATGCCAACGCATACGACCTAACAAAGACAAACGATATCGCAGTTCGTTACTACGCTTAATTTGGTGTAGTCTTTACACAAAGGGGAGGGTTGATCTCCTCCCCTACTTTTTAAATTCATTATTATATAATAGGATAATCTCCAAATGGCAATCTCATTAAAAACCCTCCTGGTGCCTTCTAAAGATGTTGAAATTGACTACCCTGGTTTTACAGGCTTCAAAGTCAAACTAAGCTTCTTGTCTCGCGAAACTCTTGTTAATATTCGCAAAAAGGCTACTAAGAGCACTTTTAAGAACCGTCAAGTTTCCGAAGAACTAAATGATGAACTGTTCTTGCAGTTATACGCTCAAGCAGCTATTAAAGGCTGGAGCGGACTAAAACTAAGTTATCTTGAACAGCTGGCCCCAGTTGACCTAACTGGCGAAAATCCAGAGTCAGAGCTAGACTATACCGAAGAAAACGCACTGTTCTTAATGAAGAATAGCGCAAACTTTGATGCCTTCGTTAGCGAAACAGTAACTGATCTGGGAAACTTTCAGAGCAGCAACGCCAAGAAATAAGCGATAAGCTTAACCTGTATTTTCAAAACATGAGTGTTGGGATGACAAAAGCCCAATACTTTGAAATGTGCGAGGCCCTGGGAACAGAGCCACTAGAAGAAGAAATACCTTTTGAATTAGAAGATTTTCCTCAAGAAGTACAGCAAGCAATCACTGTTTACTATAAGTTGCGAGACGAATGGGATACCATGAACGGTATATACTTAGGAAAGAGTTATACCGGTCTAGGAGAAATTTTAGATATATTTGAAGTTCAAAAAGAGGACAGACGATATTTCCTAGAATGGATATCAACACTAGATGCTGCACGTAGCAAGGCTATTGAAGCATCCAGACCCAAAAAAGCCGATAAAACCCCGTAAGAGAAATCTTACGGGGTTTTATTTTGCTTGAAAAATTTACTGATTGACTTATTTTTCCTTGCGTGGTATAATATGTGGGTTATAGATTAATTACCAAAAAGTTAACGGTAATTTTACTTATTTGCTTATAGGAGAAACTATGGCAATAGACAATGAAATTAAGATAGGTATGACCGTCGACGACGGCGGAAGTACCAAAAAACGAATAAAAGACGCAGAAGCCTTAAAATCAGCTTACGATAGTGCAGCAAGTTCAGCCACAAAAATAGGTGGAACAGCAGGTAGCAGAGCAATGGCAGCAAAAGCTATGCCTATGGGTAGCGAAGCAGCAATGACTGGTCAAGACTATCGTGGCGCACAAGGTATTGCAGGCGGAGTTACAGGTGGCATGAGCTCTCGTGACTTTGCTAAGCAAGCCCAAGGTCTTGGTGGTTTAGTACACGTATATGCTACATTTGCAGCTAACTTGTTTGCCGTTAGTGCCGCATTTACAGCACTTCAAAATGCCGCCGATACCACTAATATGATAAAAGGCCTAGATCAACTGGGTGCAACTAGTGGTAAAGCTTTAGGTAGTTTAAGCAAGCGTATTGTTGAAGTAACTGATGGTGCTGTAAGCTTGCGAGATGCTATGACGGCAACTGCACAAGCTACTAGCGCTGGCATGACTTCTGCCAACTTGGAAAGACTAGCTTCTGTTGCAAAAACTGCTTCGCAGGCACTAGGTATTAGTACTCCAGATGCCCTATCTAGACTTAGTCGAGGTATCAGCAAGATAGAGCCTGAACTATTAGACGAATTAGGTATTTTTGTAAAGGTAGATAAAGCTAACCAAGACTATGCTGCATCTATTAATAAAACGGTATCAAGCCTTACTGATTTTGAGAAGCGTCAAGCCTTCGCCTTAGCAGTATTAAAAGAGGGCGAAGATAAGTTCAAAAATATTCAGATTGATGCCAACCCGTATTCAAAACTATTGGCTACTATTAAAGATGTAGCTCAATCAGTTTTAGAATCAGTTAACAAAATACTTGGTCCTCTGGTAAATTATTTATCAGAAAATAGCAGTACTGTACTAGCTTTAATGGGTGTAGTTACTACATACTTGTTAAATAAGGCTGTACCTGCAATCACCCAATACAGCGAAGCTATTAGAAAAGCTAGTGAAGAAGAGCGAAATAAGTTAGCAGCTAATCTTCAGGATAAGCAAAGATCTTTTTCTGAACAGATTGCTCTAACTAATAAGCTACAAGCTATAGAACAAGAAGCCACTTTAAAGGCTGATGCACTAACAAATAGAACAGAGGCTAGTGAAAAACGCGCTCTGTCTACTAAATCGCAGTATGCTAAGTCTGTAAATGATATATTAAAAAGCGTTGACACCTACAACGAGATTACAGAAACTCAAATTCAGCATATTGAGACCTTAGGTAATAAAAATACAAAAATAAGCCAAATATATAAAGAACTAGCTGCAAATATTAGAGCAACTCAACAATCTTACCTTGATGAAGCAGATGCTAAGAAAGCTTCTGAAAAGGCAACAGAAGCTCTGAAAAAAGCAATGCAAGACCAAATGAGTATACAAAAGGAGCTAAATGCTCTGGCTGTGCAAGAAAAACTTGCTCAAGCAAAAGTATCTGGCCGCGAAGCAATGGATAAGCAGGGGCTAGTATCTGGCATATCAAAACTATTTACTGAAATAGGAAGTAGTGGTGCTAAATTCAGTGACAAAATAAAAGCAGGACTAGGCGGAGGCTTAGAACTAATTGGAAGTAAGTTAGTAGGGCTAATAAATCCAATAACGACTCTATTACAATCTATTGCAGTACTAGGTACTGCGTGGGATATGCTAAGTGGATTTTTAGGTAAAAATGCTAAACAGGCAGAAGAAACTCAAAAAGCCTTTGAACAATTAAGAGAAACTTCCAAAAATGTAGATAACGTTTTAAATGATTTAAGCAAACGTGATCCATTATATAGAATTTCTACTTCTGCTTTACTTGCAAGAGCAAATGCTTTTGACGAGATAGCTACTGCTGCAGAAAAAACTTTTAATAAAATAGAAGCTCAAGTAAATACTGCTAACTGGTTTGATAAGTTAGTTGATACCGCTAAAGCAGATGTCGGTCTTGGCCTACTAAAACAAAGCGCTACTGAAACTGCTTATTCTATTAACCAAGCTTTTAAGGTACTACCAGAAAGTATAGAAAAAGCTAATTTAGCTTCAGCTATAAAAGATCTGGCTGGTGTTAGCCCAGAAGACTTAAAAGGCTTAAAGCAAGCCTTGGCAGAATCTCCAGAAGCCTTTATGGATTTAGCCCCAAAACTAATAGAAAAAGTAAAGGCAACCGGACAAGAAATAAATAACCTAGCAGCTAGTGGCAAGAAGTTAGACGATACGTTTGCAGCTACTACAAAAGTAGTAAAAGATCTATTTACGGCACTACAGCCTACAGATAATATAGCAAAAATCGGCTATCAAATCTTACAGATAGGCCAATCTTTAGGCGAATCTATAGTTAATACTGACACAGCAGTATCTAAGTTAAAAGAAATAGCTACTGATGCTGATAAGCTGGTTTTATTTAAACCAGAGGATGCAAGATATTTAGCAAAAAATTCTGCATTAATTACAGAAATAACAACTAAATATGCAGGGTTAAAGTCCGCAGAAGAGACGTATGCTAAGGCAGTAAAAGATACTAGAACAGAAATATCTAAACTAGAAGATCAGAAAACTGGTGACGATAGAACCACAAAACGTTTAGCCAAATTAAAGGCGGAACTAAAAGGTCTAGAAGAAGGCCAACAGCTATCTTTGAACTTAAAGTTAGATGCCCAAAAGCAACTACAACCTTATTTAGATAAATTAACTGATACTCAAAATAGCGCTTTTATAAGAGGTGCTCAGTTAGTTCAAGAATCAATACAAAACGGATTCACAAAAGCTAATATCAATGTACAAAAAACATTCTCCGATATTCTAGGAGACACGGTTGCTGCTGCTGAATTAAAAACTTCTCTACAAAAACAAGAGATCGATATTCAGATTAGACAGATAGATGTACAGCTAGACTTAGCGAAAAATATGACCGAGCTTAAATTAGTTCAAGAAGAAGCTAATTTACTTGCAAAACAAAAGAAATTGGAAGAACCAGGGTCTAAAGCTACAGAAGATGATAAGGCAAAGATTGCCGCAGCTTTAGTAGCAAATCAAGCTGCGCAAAAAACTCTAAGTTCTTTTACAGGCGGAAATCTGCTAGCACAAATATTGCCAACATTAAAAGCAAAAACTTCTGAAACTTTAACTCCTCAACAAAATGCCGCAATATCTGCAGCTAGATCAGGAGCACAAGCACTACTACCTTTAGCTCAGACAATAGGAGGTGGAGAATCTCAGAAAGCAGGATTAGAAGCATCAAAAACATCTTTGGATATTCTACTGGATAGAAAGAAAATTGTAGACGAAAATTTCCGTATTCAACAGGAAAGCCTAAAGCGAGATGTAGAAAAGCTAAACATTGATAAGAAAATTAATGATATTGCTTCAAAAGGTCTACTATATCTAGATGCTGAAAGTGCTGCTCGACAAAGCAGACTAGCTTCTGCCGACCTAGATTTACGAAACAAACAAGAGCTGTTAGCTATTAATAAGCAAATAGCGGACGCAGAGTTTGCTTCAAAAGATCCTAGAGCCGATAAACAAAGCAGAGATAGTGCATTAAAAGCGGTAAAAGAGCTAACAGATAGAAAAACAACGCTTGAATCTCAACAAAGACAAAAAGGTTTGGTAGCAGATTTAGATGCTCAAGAAAATCTGCGTAAAGCTTCCGTAGAAACCTTTAAGTTCGAAATAGGTTTAGAGTATCAAAAATCCTCGCTAAGAGCAACTAATCAGCAAGCTTATCTATCCTTAAAAACACAGGAGTTAGATTTATTAGCCCAATTAGATGCCTTCTATGGAGAAGATATATCTAAAAAGAAGACTTTGTTAGATTTGGAAAGCCAAGATGCTGCAAGCAAGGCAAAAGTAAACGAACTTACTAATGCTTATATTCTTAAACAAACAGATTTAGTTGAAAGACTATCTAAGCCAGGTCAGTCCGAAGCCCAAATAAAATCTTTACAAGATCAATTTAAGGCTAACGATGATGCGTATGAGAGCGCAAAATCAAATGAAGAAAAACTAAATGAGTTTGTAAAGCAGCGAATTGCTTCTCAAGGCGAACTTAATGCTCTACTTGCTAAACAAAGTGAAGAAATGAAGCGTATAGTAACCGCCTCAGAATCTCTAGGTAATTTATTTGGAGATCAAGGTGCTTCTGTAGGCTCTGCTCTTAAGAGTATGGTCGAAATGAGGAATAAGCAAGATGAAATAATCTTGAAAAAGAATGAAGCATTAAAACAGGCAAAAACTTCTGCAGATATAGCTAAAATAGAGGCTAAAGCTCAGAAGGATCTACAAACTAATGAGTTAAATGGTGCTATTGCAACTATTAGTAGTACTAAAAAGGTATTCAAAGAAAAAACAGCAGGATATAAAGTTCTTGATGGCCTAGAAAAAGCAATGCACGTTCAGCGACTGGCAATGTGGGTAACAGAAAATGCAGCTACCATAGCCGCTTTGCCTGGAAAAATTGCTGGAGGTGTTGCGGAGTTATTTAATCAAGGCGGTTTCGCCGGATTTGCAGGAGCAGCAGCTTTCTTAGCAATAATGGCAGGTCTTGGTTTTAGTAGTGGCAAGTCAGCTAGGGCTCCAGCAGGCTTCACAGCAGCAGAGCAGCAAAAAGTACAGGGGACTGGAGTTAAATATAACGCAGTAGGTAATCTAGTAGAGAGCCGTGGTGGTGTAACCGGAGACGTTACCGCAGTAGCAAATTCTGTTAAAACAAGTATAGATGAGCTAAGTAAAGAGTTCTTTGGTATGCTTGGTAGCGGTAGTAGTAGAATCATACGCGCACTAACAGCCATCGAAGAAAATACTGGAAATACTGTAAAAGCTATGCTAGGAAAGTTAATAGGCCTAGGGGCTGGATCAGCATTTGGTACGATGGAGGGCTCAAGTGGTAGCGGGATAATGGGCAGTTTATTCGGCAAATCTTCCACTACTATTGCAGATGCGGGTGTAGCAATTAAAGGTACTTTAGATAATTTATCTAAAGGTATCGGCGATTTCAAACAATACGAGAATGTTGTACGTAGTAGTTCTAGCCTATTTGGATTAATAAAAAGTACTTCTTATAGAACAAACATAAAGGACTTAGAAGCCAATATTGTAAATGCTTTCAGCGATATATTCGGAAATGTAAGTGAAGCTTTAGTGGCCTCTGCGGAAGCTTTAGAGGGCAGCGGTAAACGTGCGGCTGACCTAATAAAAGAAATTCCTGTAGAGCTGAAAGTAAGCGTAAAAGGCATGAGCGGCACAGAAGCTGCAGATGCCATTATGTCAGCAATAAGTGTTGAACTTAATGCTGCTGCACTTAAAATATTCCCTTATATTGAGCAATACAATAAAATTGGCGAAGAAATGTACCAGACTGTAGCGCGCATTGTAAAAAATGGCGAAACAGTTAAAACAGGTCTAAGCATGATCGGAAAATCAATAACTGGTCTAAGTTTAGAAGCTACTGTAGCTGCTCAAGAAGATTTAATCTCTAAAGTAGGTGGTGTCGATAAATTCAGTAGTGGTATAGAAACTTACTTTGATAATTTCTTTGACGCATCTACTAAGTTTGATTTTAGATTAAAGTCGCTAACACAGAAGTTCAAAGAAGCCAACGTAATACTGCCAAAATCAAAAGCTGAATATACTAGCTTAGTTAATAGTTTAGATGCTGCAAATGCCGATCAAAGAACACAACTTGCGTTCTTGATTAACAATGCAGAAGCTTACAATAACTTATTAAGTGATCAAAATTCTGCTCTATCTGATACTATCTCTAAACTTGAAGACAGCGTTGCTAAATTCAAGGATTTTGCAAAAACTGTTCGTGATTTTAGGGACAGCTTACTACTAAGTGGCAGCTCTATTGCGACTCCAACAGAGAAATATGTTGAAGCAAAAACTCAATTCGAAGCTACCTACGCTTCAGCCTTAGCAGGCGACAAAGATGCTATGAGCAAGCTAACAAGCATATCTCAGACTTTCTTGGATATGTCTAAGCAACTATTTGCAAGTAGTGGTTCTTATACCGCTGATTTCAATATGGTAATTCAGAAGCTAGACGAAGCTCAAATATCTGCACTGGCTAATGCCGATGTAGAACAGCTAAAGCTAGATTACGCTAAAAATACTGTGGACTTACTAACAACTATTGATGCTAATATTGCTGCAATAGCAGGAGTTTCCGCTCACGCACGTGGTGGAGTAGCTTCAGGCTTATCTTTAGTTGGTGAAAACGGTCCTGAGTTAGTAGACTTCACAAACCCAGGTAGAGTATATACTGCCGAACAAACAGCAGATATGTTTACATACAATGCTGGAATGGGTTCTGGTATTTCAAGCATGGTTACAGAAATAAGACAGCTAAGAGAAGAAGTAACTCAGCTAAGAAAAGAGCAACAGAAACAAACTGGTGATTTAATTATGAGTAATTATGACGCTAACCAGAAAGCAGCTGATGATATATCGGCAGCCGTGGTAGATTCTTCAAGCAACTCTGCTTGGGATGCTAGAATAACAGCTCAAATTAAGTAAATATAGATAGAGCCTCTTTCGAGGCTCTATTCTTAAAAGCTTCATGCTTTTAAGAATAGAGAGGTAGTTACATGAATAATTATCAAACATGGCTAGAAACGCCAAACATAGTTAGAATAGCCCTAGTACAAGTACAGGCTATTGTATCAGGTAGTCTTACTACTAGATACTTATCTACGCACGCAGTCACTGTTGACAGCATACCCTATCTACCCGTAATCAAAGGTACTATTAGTATAGATGAAAGCATATCTACTAACTATACAGCTAGTATAGGTTATGGGGATATACAAATAGCAAACAATAATGGCATATATGACAGTTGGTTAAACGATATATGGGTAAATAAATCTGTAAAGATATATGTTGGAACCCTTCCAGCACCAGGAGCAATAAGTACTATATCTGACTTTGAGTTAGTTATTGATGGTTTGGTTGATGATATAGACTCAAAAGATAGAACTCAATTAAACTTAAAACTACATAATAAGTTAGAGAAAATTAACACTTCCGTAAGTGAGTTATTGCTTGGAAACTATTATCAAGGTAATATAGTTGCTGAAGCAACTTACGTTAACCAATATAGGAATTCTTTAAAACCACTTGTGTTTGGAGAAGTTCATAATATAACACCACTACTAACCGATCCTACTCTGCTTGAATATATGGTAAGCCCGGAAGCAGTAGAACAGATTATAGAAGTTCGTGATAATGGGGTTCCAGTCGCGTTCACACAAACTAGTGGAACTATAGCAATACCTGCTGGTAGTTTTAGATTACTTGCTACCCCGACCGGCACAATTACTTGTTCTGTACAAGGTATTAAGAAAACAGTAAATATAGCCGGAGGCTCAGTATCAAGTACTTATACTAATACAGCTTCTAACGCAATAGCTACCATATTAAAACTGTGGGGCCAAACACTAGACTATACTGAGCTAGATGCTACAAGTTTTGCGGCATTAGGTACTCAGTATGTTGGTGTGTACGTTACCGAAAGACAAAACGTATTAGAGCTTTGTCAAAGCATTGCAAAAAGTTGTGGTTTAATAGTAACAACAACAAGAACTGGTAAAGTAAAGTTAGTGGAGCTGGATATACCTGCCTCTGCCACTACAAATATAACTGATAGCGATATATTTTTAAATACGATGGTAATCGGACAAAAACTAGATGTAGTTGCAGGAGTTAAGTTAGGTTATGCAAAAAATTGGACAGTACAGCCCACACTACTAACTTATATACCACAACAACATAAAGATTTATACGCCACAGAATGGTTAGAGAGTTCCCAAACAGATAGTACTATTAAAAATAACTATTCTGTTACCACAGAGCCTGCACTGGAAACAAGTTATCTTGTTGATAAAACACAAGCTGATGCGGTTGCTTTAAAGAAACTAAACTTGTTTAAAGCTCAAAGAAAAATAGTTAATATGACTTGCACTGCAAAAATGTTAAGCGTACAAGTTGGTGATGCAGTTACAATTACTTCTAGTCGTTTTGGGTTTAGCGGTGGAACTCTTGGAAGAGTAATATCTACTAAACCTGATTGGTTACGTGGTAGAATAGAATTAGGGGTACTAGTTTAATGGCAACATTAGTTAATGATAGAAATGAGTTTCTATATAGCTCTAGTACTAGAGTTACTGGAGCTTCTGTTACAATATCTCCGGGTGCTGCAACCTCAGTTATTTTTCCAAAAAATAATGTTCCAGTACCCTCAGCCGTAACACTCACAGCAAATACAATAGGTTACGTAACTCCAGCATTTGCATGGAGTTACCGTTTTGGTGATACCGGAACATTTACAGATTTCGCCGATACAACCGGTTCTATTACAAAATCGTGGGATAGTGCATTTTTAACTGCGGCAGGTTCCAGTGGCTTAGTACAATACAAGGTAGTAGTATCAGAAACTTCTGGTATTACTGGTGTTAATCAGTCTACTTATACTTTAAGTATTCCTATTATACGCGAAGGCACAGATGGTACAAATGGTACTAGCGGGATTAATAACGTAGTTATACGCCTATACCAACGAACAACTGCAAATGCAGCTCCAACGGTAACTACAACGGGAAATTCTACCTATACATTTAGTACTGGGCTAGTTGTTGGTCAGCCAACTAACTGGACACAAAGTATACCCTCCGCTACTGGTGGAGCCTATCTATGGATGATAGAAGTAACTGCTGCTAGTCAAACAAACAGTTACCAATTCGCCAATACTCTATGGTCTAGTCCAGTACTATACTCACAAGACGGAAACCCAGGAGCAAGTACTGCCCTAGTGTACGCATATAAACGCAGTGCCACAGCGCCCTCAGATAACCCTGGTGACGTAACCTATAGTTTTAGTACTAATACTATAACTACTACTACGCTTGCTAATAGTTGGCTAAAGACGATTCCTGCCGGCACAGACCCACTGTATGCAACAGTAGCAACAGCCTCTAGTACCACAGCAACAGATAGTATTCTTGCTGCTGAATGGTCGAGTCCTGTTAAATTTGTGGAAAATGGCACAAATTCAGCAATAGTATTCTTATATGCACGAAATAGCAACTCTAGTACTGCACCGACACTGACCACTACCGGCTCCGCCACTTATACATTTAGTACTGCTGCTTTAAGCGGCACTATCCCTTCAGGCTGGACTCAAGCTATACCAGATGCTGCCCTAGGTTCTGTGCTGTGGGTAACACAAGCTGTAGCCTCTAGTGCCGGAACTACAGATACTATAGCAAACACTGAATGGAATACTCCAAGAGTACTTGGTCAAAATGGTACTAATGGTACTGATGGTACTCGCGGCAGTCGCCAAGTATACTCCAGCGATTCAGCATATACATCGACTTATGTGTATAACAGCAACGCCGCAGGAGCTGCTAGTTATGCTGTAAAAGCAACCGATTTAATTGCGGAAGCAGTATCTGGCTCCTTACCTACAACTCCTATTAGTGGTGATACAGTAACTTTCTCCAATCCAACATCTGGTAGTGAGTATGTATATACTATAACTTATAATGGTACTGCTTGGATACCACCCGGTACGATAATTGATGGTACTCTGCTGGTAACAGGAAGTGTAACTGCCGCTAAGCTAAGCAGTGGCAAAATTTCTGCAAATACAATTATTACTGTTGGTGGCGATGACGTAACCGCCCCCATAGTAATTAATGGTACCGGAGAAATAGTATCTAATAATAGTAGCACTGGCGATAAAGCACGCTTCTACTATGGAAACGTGGAGATATACAAAAACGTACCTAGTGTAGGTGTAACCCTATACAAAGCACTTTCACGAGTAGAGTCTGGTGTAGCAACAAACGGTACATCCGTTACAATCCCAGGATATTTTAAAACTCAACCTAAAATAATTGTTTCGCCTAATAACTTGCAGATGTATAATGCTACATATGCAGGGCAAAGTCAATCAGTTAACTTTGAAGCTAGTAATATAGTGGAATCCTCAACAGGTTCTATGGTATGGAGCTTCATGCCAACTGCTACGCTAAACCTATCTGCAAACACTGGCCAGGTAAATATAAATGCAGCTAGTGGTAATCAAACAGGTTCTTGGACGAGCACAACTTATACTACGGCAGCAAATACTAGTAGTATAACCATGTATGTAAACGTTCTATCGGTAAGAGGTACTGGAACATCTAATACTTATTATTACAGAACCGTTACTTGGAAAGTAGAATATTACGATCCAGGTACTTCGACTTGGGTTGCTACGACACCCGTTGCTGTTAATATAGGTAATAATATTACCACTAACGTGAACTCAAATGCAACAGTAACGTTCCCAAGCGCAGGGGCTTGGCAAATACGTGTTGCGTATAGTGCGGCAGATACTGGTGGTACCTTTACCACAGGTGCAACAGAGTACGATTACTTACAAAATACTGTATCGAGAACAGTAAATCAAACTGTAACGGCGAACTCTTCAAGCAATAGTTTTGCGTCTTTAGACGGTACTCCAACATTTAGCCCGCAACCGGGTTACTCTGTTTATAGTGTGTCGTATAGTTATACCTATGTTTATAATTATACTATAGGTACGTTTGGTTATATAACTATTACTGCACCTAACTTATTTATATCTCCAACTCCTCCGCCTTATACTTATACTGAATACAATACTCAGACTAAAACAGCAACAACTACTACAAACTCATTTGTAGTAAATTTAAGCGTAGGTACTAGTAGTGCTGCAAGTTTCACGCTATATACGGTAAACGCAACAATTTATACTCGAAAACCAAAAACTAATAGTACTACAGCTGTTAATACCTATACAGTTGGATACTATAACTATTCGTTGTCAAGCGCACAAGTATTGGCAACCGGTACCCTAAACTGGATAGCTATAGGCGATTAAGGAGTTTATATGGCAAGAAATAATCTAAGAATCTTATTAAATAATGCCGTTACACAAGTTGGTGGCTCCTCAACCGCCAACAGCTTAAACGACTATAAGTCTCAGTATGATACTGGCACCAGTTTTACAATAACTACGACCAGCCTTACAGGTACTATAGCCGTAATAGCTATGTTAACCGAAACAACTGGTTCTATTACCATGACGGTTACAGGCCAAACCGGCGTTACCGAGTCTACCACAAGTAGCTTCACCGGACAAACCGCTGGATATGGTGGTGGCAAGTACATTGTAAAATACTACACACTTGGCTCTGCTACCACTAGCTTTACAGTAACCTTTTCTAGTAGTGTAAAAGTTAGTAGGTTTATTATTGGCAACTACTGGTCGCCAAAATACAATACAAACTATGGTGTACAAGTAGGCTATGATGATGCAACGTCTTTTGAGCGACTGCAAAGTGGTGACTTATACGCAACACTAGCACCTCGTAATAAGACCCTACAATTTGACTTACAGTACATGGACGAATCAGATAAATTTTACTTATTTGACATAGTAAAATCAGTTGGAAAAACTAAACCAATATTTGTATCTGTATTCCCAGAAGATAGCGATCAGCAAAAAGAACAAATGTACTCAATATATGGAAGGTTAACAACACCTCCTAATATTAGTTACGTTATGTATAGTATGTACTCAAGTAGCTTACAGCTAGAAGAAGTATAAGAAATACCCAGGCAAAATGCCTGGGTATTTTTTTGCATTGACAAAACTTGCCCTATATGATATAATATTGGAAAATGCTTTAAGGTGTTTAAAAATTTTCTTGACAAGCCTTTGGTTCCTTGCTCTCATAAAGCGCCAGAATAACAAAGGCTTTAAATATTATATCTATGGCTATTCGGAGATCAAGGAATGTTAAGTATAAGCCCTGATAATTTAATTCAAACCCTTGGTGCAGTCGCTTTAGCTATCATTGTAGTTGTTGCTGGATACAGAAAAATAACTAAAGAATGGCGTGCTGATAGCGCCGAGGTAAGTATTATAACTCTAATGCACAAAGAATTAGAGCGAATGAGTGAACAGAATACTGCTCTTAGTAGCGAAATAGGTAGGCTACACACTCAAATAATTGCTTTAAATAAGCAAATACAAGAATTAAGTATTGAAAATCAACGACTACAATCAGAAGTAGTCGCCCTTACAAATGAAGTTAGCGAATTTAAGGCTAGCATGTTTATGAAAGGCAAAGAGCATGCAACCAGCTAAAATTAACTATAAAATTTATCAAGGGAGCACGTTTCAAGAAATTTATCGTTGGGAATCGGAAACAAAAGTTTACGTACCAATTTCAAATATTCAAAAAAGTGCACCTTGCGTAATTACTACCGCGGAGCCACATAACCTACCTGTAGGTTGGCGAGCTCGTGTAGTAGGAGCCGGCGGAATGAAAGAAATTAATTCCACAGGCGATTCTTACTATACCATTACTGACACTACCAGCGACACTATCGAAATTAACAGTGTTAATAGCCTACAATTTTCCACCTATACAAGTGGTGGAGTAGTAGAAGCCGGAGCACCCGTATCCTTGGCAGGATACTCGGCTCGTATGCAGATCCGTGAAAGCGTTGACAGCACCACAGTTATTCATACCGCAACCACTGAAAACGGCGGTATTGTGCTGGATGATACTACCTACAAAACTATTACAGTTACCATTCCTGCTGCAACAACTCAAACGTTCAGTTTTGAAACCGCCGTATACTCCGTGGAGCTATATACCGGTGCCGGAGTAGTTGTTCCCTTCTTAGTAGGTAACTTAACGCTAGTGCCGGAGGTTACAAGATGACTGAAGTAGTGGTAACAAGTGCTAATAACACAACTGTTGTTAGCTCACCTGTTCAGTCTACGGTTGTTACCCCGCAACAGCGCATAACTACAGTAGTAACTGGGCAGCTAGGCCCTCCGGGTACTAGCAGAAATATAGAAGACTTGTTAGATGTTGATGCAACAAATTTACAAGACGGAAGCTTATTAGTATATAATACGACTACGTCTAAGTGGAGTTCGACAACTCTGCTAAATCAACAACAAGTTGATTGTGGCGAATTTTAAAAGGAGTAGAAGATGTCTTCTATTATACGAATTAAACGTAGTGAAGTATCCGGTAATCCTAGTATACTTGGTGCAGGTGAGTTAGCTTACAGTGCTTTACCTGACAACGGTTCCAATGGTGGTGATCGTTTATACATAGGTATGGGAACTGAGATTGGTGGCAATGCTGCTAATCACGTTGTTATTGGCGGTAAATATTTTACCGATCAAATAAACGCAGCTACAAACTTCAATACAGCAAGCACCTTAGTACGTCGCGATGCTAGTGGCAATTTTAGTGCCGGTACAATTACTGCAGCACTTAGCGGCAACGCCTCCACAGCCAGCGCATGGCAAACTGCCCGTACCCTAAGCATCACAGGCGACGCTTCCTGGAGCATTAGCGTTGATGGTAGTGGCAATGCAAGTGGTGCACTTACTCTTGCTAATAGTGGTGTAACTGCCGGTACTTATGGCAGCACAACAGCAATTCCGGTAATTACTGTTGATAGTAAAGGTCGTGTAACTGGTGTAAGCACTAGTACAATTAGTACCGCACTAAGCATTTCCGATGGTACAACCACAGATACCGTCTCACTTGGTACAGACACGCTTACATTTGCAGGCGGTACTGGGGTAACGACAACTGTTATAAATAATCAAATTAGTTTTGCGATTGGCCAGGCGGTTAGCACAACCAGCGACGTACAGTTTAATAACTTAACACTAGGCGGCTACCTACGCGGTCCTGGTACACTAACCATTGACCCAAGTGGCTATGGTGATGCAACAGGCACGGTTGTTATCGCTGGTAATTTAACAGTTCAAGGTACCACAACTACTATTGAATCAAATACGCTAGCTGTTGGCGACCTAAATATTGTCTTAGCCAAGGACGCCACAACTGCTGCACAAGCAAATGGCGGCGGCATTAGCTTAAGTGGTGCTGGTGCTACATTTACCTACACCAGCGCAGATGATCGCTGGAACTTAAACAAAGACCTAAACGTTGGCACAGTATACGGTGCCTTAAGTGGTAATGCTTCCAGTGCTAGTCAATTATCTACAGCCAGAACAATTAGTGCTACTGGCGATGCGAACTGGACCGTAACTTTTGACGGCAGCGCAAACGTAACAGCTTCTCTAAGCATTGTTACTGTAGACGGCGGAACTTATTAAAAAAGATATTACTGCATTTCTATGCAGTAGGAGAATTGGATGGCTTCAGTAATTAAACCAAAACGCTCCTCTGTAGCGAATACGCCGCCAACAACGTCAAATATTCAGCAGTATGAGATTGCTATCAATACTGCTGATAAAAAGATTTATACCAGAACCGGTAGTGACCAAATCATTACTATTGGATCTGGTAATTTATCTGGCCTAAATGACGTTGCGGTAACTTCTCCTACTAATGGGCAAATAATATCTTATGATACCACCACAGGTACTTGGATAAACATAGATAACTATGCTACTCAAGTAAAAGAAGTAGTAAAAAATAATACTGGTAGTACACTTGTAGCCGGTACCGTTGTTTATGTAAGCGGTGCTAGTGGTGCAAATATACTGGTAGCAAAAGCTCAGGCCAATGCAGAAAGTACAAGTTCTCGTACTTTTGGTATCATTGAGACGGATATTTTAAACGGCGAGCTAGGCTACTGTGTACGTAGTGGTAGATTAAGCGGCTTAAATACTAGTGCGTACGCCGAAGGCGATCCACTATACCTGTCGCCAACAACCGCTGGCGGTTTTGTAGTAGGTTTAGCAAACAAACCTACTGCACCTTATCACCTAGTATACCTAGGTATAGTAACCCGCAGTCAGAGTCAAAACGGTGAGATACAAATATCTATCAGCAATGGCTGGGAGTTGGATGAGCTACATGACGTAAAGATTACTAGTCCTGCAAACGGGCAGGTATTATCTTATGATTCTGCTCTTGGCGTGTGGAAAAATGTTACGCCACCAGCATCGGATGCAGTAACAACAATTACCAAAACCATAACCCTTAGCACCGACTGGCAGGATACTGGAATAAAGTCCACAGACTTAGATACCGGAACTTACATTGTGCAGTTAATTGCCAATGACATGGGCAGTGGTGGTACTAATAATAACGAATATTACAGTGGTACTATGAGCTGGTACAGCGGCACTACAAACAGTGCGCTAGAAATGCCAACAGATGAAATAGCGCTGCACAGAGCAGGTGCTGGTGGCGAAGGTGCGTTATATTTACGTACTTACAGAACACCAACAGCTGATCCTGACAACTTAAAGTTGCAAATTTACTCTAACACGGCGAACGCGTCGGCCGCCAACTATGTGTTCAAGTTTAGACGAATGATTTAATAGGAGCATTAAATGTCCTTTAAGATAAAAGACGGTGTCCGAATTGGCACCGTAGATGTATTTAATAATAGTGGTGCCTTACTAGTTTCCGCTCCAAGTGTAGCAAACAGCTTAAGTACCGGTGCAGGCTTAACCGGCGGACCATATAACGGTTCCGGAGCGGTAACAATTGCTCACAGCAATAGTGTTACCTCCGGTACAGCAAGTGAAGGCGGCACAACTCGTACACTAGCTTTTGGTGGCACTTTTAATATCCCTAGCGTTACCTACGATGCTAACGGCCATATTACTAGCAAAGGTAGTATTACCCTTACGCTACCGGCTTCTCCTGGTACCCCTAATAACGGTACTTTTGCTGTAAGTATTGGTACAGCAGGTGCCACAAATACTACGGTTACCTGGGGTACTACCACAGGTTTTAGTGCTAATACAGCAAGTAACTATACTTATGACTTAAAAGTAGGTCCGGCACTTACTAACTTAGCCACTTTAATGACTACCGCTGGTGCAGGTTTTATTAAGCGTGGAGCAACTGCTGATACGTACACCATTGATACCAATACGTATCTAACGGCCGAAAGTGATACGCTACAAACTGTAACCGGTCGCGGTGCTACATCCAGCGTAGCCACAATCACACTATCAGCGTCTACCGCATCTTCAACAACTAGTACAGGTACTCTTGTTGTAACTGGTGGGGTTGGTATTGGTGGTGCAGTTAATATTGGTGGTGCAACCGCAGTTGGCGGAAACTTAACAGTTACCGGTAACCTAATCGTAAACGGTACAACTACCACAATTAATTCTACAACAATTACTGTAGATGATATTTTATTAGAACTTGGTGATGTAACCACTCCAACAGATACTACTGCTAATGGTGGGGGTATCTTACTAAAAGGTACCACAAATAAGACTATTACTTGGTTAAGTGCAACTAATGCATGGACCTCAAGTGTAGCATTCTCTGCACCTAACTTTATTTCCACAGTTGCCACAGGTACCGCACCACTAACAGTAGCATCTACCACACTAGTAACTAACTTAAACGCTGACTTACTAGACGGTAATCACGCTTCCGCATTTGCTCTAAGCTCTAGCGTAGGTAACGGTACATTGGGTGTAAGTATTGGCACAGCAGGTGCTTCTGGCACAACAGTTACTTGGGGTACTTCAACTGGCTTTAGTGCTAACACATCCAGTAACTATACTTATGACCTAAAAGTCGGCCCAGCACTTACTGCACTTGCTACCTTAATGAATACAGCCGGGGCAGGTTTCATCAAGCGTGGTGCCACAGCAAACACTTATACTATTGATACAAACACATATCTAACTTCCGAAAGCGATACGCTGGATACTGTAGTTAGTCGTGGTAATAGTACTGGTTACCTGATTAACTTTACTAATACAACAGATAGCACTGATCAAACTAACGGTGCCGTTATTGTATCCGGTGGCGTAAGTGTTGTTAAAAACTTAACAGTTGGCGGATCTATTAGAAGATCTCCAACGGCATACTCTGACCCAATCTCAGACAGTGATGTAATTACTGCAAGTGTAGAAACTGTAGGTACTACACTAATAGACTCTTGGAGTATTGCTGATTATCGTAGTGCCAAATACTTAATTCAGTTATATAAAGGTAGTGGTGATGTTCAAGTATCTGAAGTTTTAGTATTACATAACGATACTACTACAACAATGACGCAGTACGGGGTACTTGAGTTTGGACCAGAAATTGGTACTATTACAAGTGATATATCGGGCGGAAACGTACGTTTGTTTTTAACAGTTAGTGATGTTACTTTCTTTACCCAAGTTCGTATGGTAAGAACTCGTATAACCGATTAATTCAGTATTTATATAACAATTAGTAAAACCTATGCTTATAGGTTTTACTATATTTCGTGGACAGGGAAACGAAATGGCAAACGAATTTAAAGTAAAAAACGGGATAGCGTTCACAGACGGAACGATCCAAACTACGGCCTACACTGGTGGAGCTAGCGGCACCGTAACCAGTGTAGGCATATCCCTACCCAGCATATTTACAACAAGCGGATCTCCTGTTACAACCAGTGGTACACTAACTGCATCACTGAATAGCCAAACAGCAAACACATTTTTTGCCGCACCTAGTGGCTCTGCAGGTACTCCCACTTTTCGTACATTAACGGCAGCGGATATTCCTGACCTAACCCTTGAAAAGCTTCCAGATGCTTGGGCGAAAAAAGCTGTTCGTGTCGCAACTACTGCAAATATTACGCTTTCTGGTACACAGACCATTGACGGTATCGCTGTAGTTGCAGGGGATCGCGTTCTTGTTAAAGATCAAACCACTGCTAGCCAAAACGGTATTTATGTTGTTGCTGCCGGTGCCTGGTCTCGTTCCGCCGATGCTAATATTATTAGCGAACTAGCGGGTGCTTGTGTAAGTGTGGATTCTGGTACTACTAATGGTGGTTATAGATTTGATACCAATTTAAAAACAACAGATACATTAGGAACCACTTCCGTAACTTTTTATAGAATACTGGATTTGGGAGATACCGCCACTGCAAATACGGCTAGTAAAATCGTACTTCGTGATGCTAGCGGTAACTTTAGTGCAGGTACAATTACTGCTGCACTTAGCGGCAACGCAAGTACCGCAACGGCCCTCCAGACTGCTCGCACGATCAATGGCGTCAGCTTCAACGGCACAGCCAACATCACGGTTGCCGATAGCACAAAGCTGCCTCTGAGCGGCGGCACGTTGACCGGCCTCCTTAATGTTACAACGACTACAAACACAACTGCAGGCAATATCGGATTTACGACGCACATCCGTGACACTACATCAGATACAGGTGTTAACGGCATGGCAGGATTGGGCTTCTCGTCTGCACCAGGCATGGACTTTGCGATTGGCAAGCAGTGGGTAAGTGGCGTTAGCTCCTTTGTTATCAAAGATGGAGCAGCGGCTCTTGGTACGAACTTATTGACGCTAAGTACTTCCGGCAACCTCGGCCTCGGGGTAACGCCGAGTGCTTGGAGCAGTTCGTATAAAGTCCTTCAAGTTGGAGCAACAACTTCGCTTGCTGATAGCAGTAACTATACAACACTTCAAAACAATTATTGGATTAATGGTGGCGGCTCACCTATCTACTTGACCACTGCACCGGCTTCTTTTTACCAGCAGTACAATGGTATCCATAGCTGGTATTCAGCAGCTTCCGGAACAGCCGGAACAGCTATTAGTTTTCCTTCCGCGTCTATGACACTGAGCGCAGCAGGTGCTTTGAACACGACCGGAGCAATAACGCAGAACGGAAGTCAAGTTTTACATGCAGGCAACTTTAATAATTATGCGGTAGCAGGTACAGTCACTATCGCTGTAGTAGCTACCCTTCCAGCTTCCCCTAATGCTAATACTATTTACTTTGTAACAGGATAATACCATGGCAATCTACTATATTGATCCACATACCACAGTAAACGGTACCGGAACCTGGGCATCACCTTGGTCGTTATCTTCCTTTATACGAACAGGTCTAGCTACGGGCGATGAAATTCGTATCAAAGGAGTCGCATTAACTAGTTTGTTAACTGCTACTAGTTACACCGCAACGCTAACAAATAACTATCAAATGACAGTTACTGCAGGCGGTGGTCTGGGTGCAGATTTCGTTGCTGGCGATATTTTATACTTTCCTGCTTACGATACTTTTGCCAAAATTATTAGTTCATCTTCAAACGTATTGGCCTTGTATGGAACATACTCTTGCTGGCCAATTAATAATTCCACGGCTTACGGAGGCTCAATAACCGTAAGAAAAGTGAATAGAACAACATATCCAGCTAGTACAGCCTCTAGCACATACTATGTAGCTTTTGGAGTAGTAAACAACATAACGATATCCGATTGCTGGACCTCTGAGACAACACGGGTAACCGACGGTTCTGTTAAAACGTTATTTAATAGCTCTTATACCCTGAACATGACCGCATATATTGATAGTTACAGTACTGGTGTAAGTAACTATAATGTCGATCTGTCAAATACCTGTATTTTAAACAGTAATTCTACGAGTACGGCCTGTCAGGTCGTTTTGACCTCGTTAACTTCAAATTCAACAATAACTTTAAAACAGTACAACTCATATTACATTAGCGGCAGCACAGGGATCAATCTAGGCGGTGGAAGTACTCCGATATATAATACAACAATAAATATTACGCATGCCTGTAGTACTTCGGGTCTTGCTTCGGTAATCTATGCAAAAGACTGTACTCTAAATTTTACGAATACTTACGTATATGCTTTAGATATAATGTGGTCTGGACTTAATGCCTTTGTTGGTTCCTTAAATGTAACTTATAATTTAAATTATATTTTTGTGGTAACTTCACAGTATAATATAAATTCGTTTATATATGCTACTAGTGGTACATTACCCGCATACAATACCATAAATTATAATGGCTTAATTGATATATTAGCAAACAGTACACTCATGTATATTGCTTACGGCGCTATAGGAAGATTAAATATCGCATACCATCCAACAAATTTCTCGCTTAGATATAACAAAAGAGCAGGGCTACAAACAACTATAACATATGGATATTGGTTGAATGTACCAATTTCTGGTGGTCAAACGTACTTTATACCTCAAATAAATACGCCTCCTGGCTGGACAATGTCATATGATTATTGGTACTCTACTGCCGCATTAATTGCAGCCGGAACTCCTGCAAAAATAGATAGAGTGCCCTTTACATTAAATATGGATGGCCCTAAAGTACCTAACTCTCCATCAAATAACAGATATCCAGTTGGTGCAACAATGGGAACAAATATACTTATGACATACAGAGATGGGTCTGATCCGGTAGAAATATTGAGTATATATGGCAACGGTGTGTCATCAAACACAACTTATACATCTTTTCCAGTTGTAACAAAAGATGCTGCAGTTTACAAAACTTCTGGGCCAAGTTTAAAAAGTTATTTAAATACAAGAACCGTTAATTACTGGACTTCTGCCACCAATTCCGGTTCAGTTTATAAAACTGGAAAATCCACTAAACCAATTAAAGTACCTGTAACAAGCGGTGTTGCGGTTACAATAACAGGGTATATAAGAACAGACGACACATCTTACGTTAATGGAGACTGTGATGTTTCCTTATATTTCCTAGGAACAGAAGTTGCAACACAAGCAATGACAACTGCCTGTATAGGTGCTTGGGAACAGTTTTCGTTGACGTTTACGCCAACACAAACAGGTGAAGCGTACTTATTGTGGGACATGTACTACGGTAATGGAAATACTTCATATTGGTTAGATGATTTGGTTATATCATGATTATGTATTAAAGGATAAAAATGGCTATTATTTCTAATTATTATAACGGAAGAACAAATTATCCAAACCAGTATATTAGAGTTGAGCGTGTAGATATAAATAAAGTACATATGCGTATCGAAATCGGCATTTATCTGAATGAACAGATGTCCCGAGATAGTGTCCCACCACATTCACTTGAAGAAATACAAGGTGAATTCGACCTATACTCTAGTAAAAATGTATGGGAACAAGCTTACGACCACATCAAGCAGAAGTGGCATAACTATACTGATATATAATATACTATGATGAATTTATTTCAATTATTAGGATATAGTACTGCTAAGCCCTACCCTAAAACCTCGGTAACTAGTGTTGGCCCATTCGCTCTAGTACCTACACCAGCCCCGCCATCTACACTAAAAGTGTATGTTGGCGGAGTTAACCCAACCAACATATATGTAGGAAATACGATTGTTCAAGCTGTCTACGCTGGTAATACTCTTGTGTGGCAAAAATAAAGTATACTCAGGCCTAAACAAAAATGGTCGCTATATAGTAGGAGGCTTAAATGTCCACAATATTTAAAATTAAAATTAACGCTATCCGTACAGGTAACGTAGACAGTCTTACACAAGTTATTCGTAAAGTAGAGTTTACGGTCGAAGGTGTAGAAAATGGTCAAACATTTGAACTACCCCAAACCGTAGACCTCAGCGAACCGGAAGCTTCCAGCTTCAAGCCGCTTAGTGAAGTCACAGAGCTAGACGTAATTAACTGGGTAGAAGCTAACTTCACCAATATGGAGGCTGTAAAGCAACATATTCAGCTGGTGCTGGATCGCGAAGTAGCCAAAGCTGCGCTAGAAAGTTCTCCGCTGCCTTGGGCTCCAGTACCTGAAGCCCCTGCCGCAGAACCAGCAGCAGTTTAATTTATTTAGTGGCGGTGTACGCCGCCGCCACTATTTTTAAAAGGCAAAATCACAATGTTTTGGATTTTCAAAATTTTTCCAGAATGGCTATGGCCGGCTCTAGTATTATTAGGAATAATTGCTTTTGCAATAGGCTACCTGCCTCAAGCAAAAAACTTGGCAAAACCAATCAAAATTATTGCACTAGTGGTAATAGCGTTGGGAATTTTTATAAATGGCATGAAGTACGCCGACAGCACGTGGAAACAGGCGGCTGCTGAGTTGGAGGCCAAAGTTGCCCAAGCCGAAGCCAAGTCCCAGGCTGTCAACGAAACCATAACCGAACGTGTGGTAAATAAAACACACGTTGTAAAGGTTCGCGGTGAGCAGATTGTCAAGTATGTTGATCGCGAAGTAGTCAAGTATGACCACAGCTGCGTAATTCCACCAGAATTTGTAACAGCACACAATCGTGCAGCGGAGCAACTAAAATGAAAAGTTTAATTTTAGCGGTTGCACTACTACTTGGTGGGTGCAGCACAGTTGTACCAGTTACACAACGTTGGCCGGAACCTCCTGGATTACAAGCTACCAAAGCTTGTGCTAAACTGCAGAAACTTGAAGCTACCTCACAACTATCAGACGTTTCAAAAACTGTAGCACACAACTATGACGAATACTGGAATTGTGCCATCAAATTGGATGCCTGGATAGAGTGGTATCAAAAGCAAGAACTAATTCACAGAGGATTAAAATAATGGAATTAACCATAGCTCAACTACAGCAAATTATTCCCCGTAATCCACACGTGCAACACTGGCATCATGCTCTGGTACAGTTACTACCAGACTACGAAATCAATACTCCCCAGCGCATGGCAGCTTTCCTTGCCCAATGCGCACACGAGTCGGGTGGATTTGTAGCAATCAAAGAAAACCTCAACTATCGCTGGCAGAGTCTACGAAAGATATTTCCAAAATACTTTCCCTCAGACGAGCTAGCTCAACAATATGCGTCTAAACCGAATAAAGCTGAGGCTATTGCTAACCGTGTATATGCTAATCGTATGGGTAATGGCCCTGAAGACAGTGGTGATGGTTATCGCTATTGTGGCCGCGGGCTTATTCAGCTTACTGGTAAGGACAACTACTCTTGGTTTGCTGCTAGCTTACAGATCAGTCCTGAAGAGGCCAGCTCCTATATGGAAACGTTTGAAGGTGCAGCCCAAAGCGCCTGCTGGTTCTGGGAAACCAACCGATTAAATCAGTGGGCAGATAGTGGAGATATTTTGACACTAACCAAGCGTATTAATGGCGGTACTATTGGACTTGAAGATCGTGTCAAGCACTACCAACACGCACTACACGTATTTGGAGCATAAATTGCTGAAATATTTACTTGTGTTATTGCTAGCCCTGAGCTGTTTTGCTGCACAAGCTCAGGACGTAAATACAAATAGTACAGTTACCACACGCAGTGACTCCACCACAACAGTAAAATCACCTCCAGCTAGTGCTATTAGTCCTACAATTAACAGTGCTAATAGCGACCTTTGTACTGTTGGTGTGGCAGGTGCTGTGCAAACACAGATTCTTGGCCTATCTGCTGGCTCCACTGTGCGAGACATGAACTGCGAACGCCTAAAGCTAAGCAAGACCCTATACGACATGGGCATGAAAGTAGCGGCAGTGAGTACACTGTGCCAAGATCGCCGGGTGTTCGACGCCATGATGATGGCAGGTACCCCTTGTCCATATGACGGCACCATAGGACCCGAAGCCAAAGCAGCTTGGAAAGCCAACGAAGAACTACAGCCTGAAAAGTCTGGCAAATCAAAGGAGATTAGTAATGAAACTAAGACACTGTTTGGTGGTGCTGGTATCCTTACTCTACTGCTCCTACTCCTACACTGAAACCCTCACTGGACAAACCACCAATGCAGCAGCCAGTGGACTACAGTGGACAATGACTAACATACTGCCACAGTACAGCGGTCTAATAGTTAACTCCGTTAGCTACCGATATACTGCTGTTAAAGAGCCACAAGATCCATTCTTAGTAAACGTGCAAAATTTAAATGCACAAGGCAATGGATATATTTTTAAGAGCACCGACAACTGGACTGGTTTGCGTGGCAACACTATTACCAAAACAGTTGGGCTAGAAGGTATCCCGCTTCAGTATTGGGGTAATGGTGAGATTGCCACTGAGGGCAGGGGTTTGGTACAAAATCCAAGTGTTACATACGGATTCAGATACGATCCTTGTAGCAGCACCCCCATAGTAGATCCCAAGTGTCCAGGATACAAAGCACCTGTACCAGAAATATTTTACAGTGACCCGCTTAACGACGAGTACGTTAAAAAGTCATTGGATCGTACACTTCCTCAGCGTGAAACTGAAGAAGAAGCAGAGAGACGAAACCGCTTAATGGAAAAAGGCACCGAAACGCAAAAACGTTCCAGTGCTGCAATCAAGGCGGTACAAAACTCTTTACTAACCGCAGAAGCACAAAGTCTAGCCTCTGCACTAGAATCGCTTAATAATATACCTAGTTTATATTACAAAGCGATACCTGGCGGCACATATCAAGAACCAGTAAAATATGTGGATAAACCACTGCCAGATAATCGAGCTGGTAGACGACTAAATTTTAGTCAACAACAGTTGCATAACAAAATGACAGATATGCAATACAACAGAAACTAAGGAGCACTAGTATGTTAAAATCTATACTATTAGCTATTGCACTAGCTACTTCCATTTGTGTACCTGCCGCTGAAGTGCCGATTCGAGGAGTAGTTTCCTCTAAGTGTGTTATCAACACAGATACTGCAGGCGTGTACGGAAACCCAACACCAAATCTATTAAGTACACAGGCTGTAGACGGTGGTGTATCGCCAGTTATTCGTTATGATGTAATCGAATCTGGCTACTACAAAGCAATCATCTCCACCCCAACAGCATTTACTTCTAGCCCTACCCTAACAGATAATGTTACTTGGACTGGTAGTGTAGGTGTAAGCAAAGTAACAGACTCTTCAATGTCTGCCTATACTAACAATAAACGAACTTACAACAACATAACAGAAGTTGATTTAACAGTGCAAGGCACAGTTTGGTTCTCGGCAACTTCAAAAGCACAGTATGGTTACGGCAAAGCCTTTCCTGCTGGCGAATATAAAGCAGTTGTGTTGGCGGAGTGTATTGCCTTATAATTAAATGCAAAAATTATTAGCAATAGTTCTACTACTGTGTGGGTCTGCTTGGGCCCACCAGTTTACTCCTACATATCCTCAGTTTACTCCATCTTATGTAGAAGGCGTGCTCTCTACTAAGATGGAGATTTTTAATAAACGAAAAGATGTAGAGTATTATGAATTAGGCGTGTTTACACAAGATTGGCAGCCAGTACCTTTTGCCGCAGAAGGCAGGATTGTGCGAGTTAAATATCTTGAAACAAAAAAGCTTAATGTATACGTAAAAACCGAGGATTTAAAAAGTGTTTCGTATATCTGTACCGAATCTAGACTACGAAAAGAAGACGTGCGAGATACGGTAATATCCTCAAGAATATGTTCTAAAGTTAAATAATGTTTAGACTACTGTACTGCGGTATCGCATTGTGCTTATGCTTTAGCGCATATGCCAATAACGGTTCGCTAAATCTTTCTTTGCCAGGTGCCGCAGGTAGTTATCAGTCAGATAGTTTCAGGGCTGATGGATTGGACTGCTCTATGGCAATAGGATCCGCTACTAATCTTGAATTTGGTGTTGTAGGCTTTGTTAACCGAGGTACTAATACTGTTACAACTGATACAAATACTCAGCCAAATAAAGACGTTGGAGTATACGCAAGACTAACAGTACCTATTGGAGCCCCCAAAAATAGATTAGATTGTAATGATCTATACCAGCTCGAACTTCGCAAAAAGCGAATGGAAGTTATAAAGCTGGAAAAAGAGTTAAACGATCTTAGAAACCTAAGATTTGAAAACTCTACTAACAAGTGAGGCACTATGTCCGATGACTTAAAAGATATTAATAAGCAGGTTGATAAATTAGAGGCAGCCACTAAAAAGTATGCTAGTAAAGATACTATTATTAGTATTGGTGGATATGAGTTTACTCCTGCAAAACTTATGGTAGCAGCTACTATTGTAAGTTCTATACTAGGCGGACTTTATGGAACGTTTGAAGTCTACAAAGATTACGTTGGGATGAAAAAGCGTATTACAGAGTACGTAGCTCCTGACCTGTCCGAGCTTAATAAGAAAATGGAGCTAACTGCTCAAAATAGTGAAAAGTCTGTGCAGTATACGCAAGATATTAAAAATGACTTAAAAAGCGATATACGTCGATTAGAAAATGTAGTCGACAGTGTAGAACGCAGTGTCAAGCAAAGTCAGCGAGATACAGATCAAAGCGTAAAAGAAGTGCAACAAGAGCTTAGACGAAACAGCAGGGAGCTAGACCAGTCTATTAAAGCTATTCAACGTGAAGTTGATTCAAAAATTCAAAAGGCAATGGACAACCCACTAGCAAAATGAAACACTATGTATTTGCACTCTTGCTGCTGTTTAGCACCAAAGTTTTTGCAATTTGTGGCTTATCTGAGGAAAACAAAAAGCTGTATATTGCATCTAACGTAATGTTGTTTGCTGATTGGCAAACAACCTTAGATATGACAAGGTACCCACAAGGAACCTATGACGAGCGAGGCATACTAGCACGTGCACTCATAGGTGCACACCCTAGCAAAGGTGCCATTAATACATACTTTCTTACAAGAATAGGAATTAATCATTTACTAACTTGTAATTTAAGCAATAGTAACGCAACCGTATATTTACTATTAACTACCCTGGATCATGGTTCAGCGGCTGTTAACAATTTCAATATCGGTTTACGAATAAGGTTTTAATAGTGAATGATTTAAAATTATTAAAATGGTTGGTACTGCTATTAGTTTTGCCACTAGGTATGGCCTATTTCAGCGGAGATAGGTTCAGATACCCTTGCCAAGACCCAGATAACTGGGATAAGCCATTTTGTCAAAAACCAAAGTGCGATGTAACTCGTACTTGTCCTGAACACATATTTAAGGGTCAACGTGACCCTAGACTAGGTCCAGCAGATGCTCCGCAAATTACACCAACACCTGTTCAAACACAAGGAGCCACGTGTGTCAAGTGAAAAGTTCTTATATACAGATGAACAGCTAATGGCCCGCTTAAAGTTTTTCATAGGCATTTGCCTTGCACTAACTTTAACTGGGATTGTATTTGTTGTTTTATATTCACTAATTTTTGTAACTCAACCACTAAACGCTATAAGTCCTATTGACCAAAAGTTTTTTGAACTTATAGTTCCAATTGCCACTTTCCTAACCGGCACTCTTAGTGGGATTATGCTAGCCGGGCGTTCTAAAGAAGAAGTGGATGCTACCGTTACCATGATGAAGCAAGCACAAGAAAATGCAGCCGCAGCTGCAAAAACTTCTTATGTTCCGCCTCCTCCACGACACGATCCAGTATTTTCAACTACACCTGGTTTTAACGGAACCAGCGCCGCCAGCGGCGAAATAAGATATATCAATGGTAAGCCAGCACCGGCACCAGCCCCTCAACCGGAGATTTAAATGCGTAAAGTAATTATAGGACTTTCCATTGCGCTTTTTGGCGCCACCGCTTTTGCTGCGGATACACAAAAAGTTTGCGTTGATCAAAAAGATGCAAAGACTCAAAAAACCAAACAGGTTTGTAAAGAGGTAAAAATTCACAAAAAGCTAGAAGGAACCAAGGTTCCACCTAAGTAAAATTTTGGATTGACCTAACCAACTCGGCCTGTTATAATATATGCTACAGGCCGATTTCATCAACCACACAAGGAAGTTTATGGCAAGTGGTAAAAAAGCTAGACGTGGTAAAGTACCTGCTGAAAATACAAATCCAGTAGAATATGGTTTCAAAGACGTAAAACCATTAAACTTTATTCAAGGCGAATATTTAAGAGCTATACAAGAAAATGAGATAATTTTTGGGGTAGGCTCTGCTGGTACAGGTAAAACATACGTTGCTGCAACATTTGCAGCAGGTGAGTTATTTCACAGACGTATTGACAAGATAATCTTAACTCGACCAAACGTAGAAACAGGTCGCGGACTAGGATTTTTACCAGGTACCTTAGAAGAAAAGTATGCTCCGTATTTAGATCCTTTTGATCAAGTGTTTTCTCGTAGCCTAGGTAAAGGCTTTTATGAGTATGCGCTAAAAAGTAAAAATATTGAGCCAAGACCACTTGGGTTTATGCGAGGTGCGACCTTTGATAACTGCATTGTTTTAGTAGACGAAGCACAAAACGCAACTCGTGAAGAAATGAAAATGCTACTAAGCCGTATTGGTAAGAATTGCAAAATGATTATTAGTGGCGACGTAGACCAAAGCGATATTCCAGACAGTGGACTATCAGATGCGGTTAAGCGATTAGAACATATTGACGGCATTGAGGTTGTACGATTTATGGACGATGACATTGTTCGTAGTCGTATGTGTAAACAAATTATTTTAGCGTATAAAAATTGATATGGCTGATTTAGACTTAAAACCCACCGAAGGCATGGCTTCAGCCGCAGCTAGAGCGCTAAAGTGGAAAGAAGAAGGCAAACCTGGCGGCACTGCCGTCGGACTTGCCAGAGCACACCAGCTGGTTAAGCGAGAGAAATTAAGTGAGCGCACGGTGTTGCGTATGTACTCTTTCTTTAGTCGACACGAACCAGACAAGCAAGCTACTGGCTTTAATAGCGGTGAAGAAGGTTATCCAAGCAAGGGTCGTGTTGCCTGGGACTTATGGGGCGGCGATGGCGGATACTCGTGGAGTAAAACCAAACGGGACCAAATCATGCGTGCCAGAGAAGGCAAAGGGCTAGTAATTACGAACGCACTAGCATTAGGAAATACTATGGAAGATTTAATTAACTATCTAAAAGCTGCGTTTGCTAGTGAATATGCTTTTTACCTAAAAGCACAGAATTTTCACTGGAATGTAGAGGGCGAGTACTTTCAACAAATGCACGAGTTATTTGGTGACATCTACGAAGAAGTCGGTGATGCCATTGACCCGTTTGCAGAAAACATTCGCAAGATCCAAGCATATGCACCAGGCAGCTTTGGTGCCTTAAACAAGATCAGTGCTGTTGGCGGTGCAGACGTAATGCCAATGGACTGTCATGAAATGGCCCAAGCTCTCCTAACAGACAGTGAGAACCTAGAGCAGATGTTTGCCATTGCTTACGAAAAAGCAGACGCAAATAAAAAGTATGGCTTAGCAAACTTCCTAGCTGATCGTCAAGATGCTCATGCAAAACATAGCTGGATGCTACGCGCTACGCTAGTACCAGAAATGGAAGACGAAGGCGATATGCCAGAATGAAAAAAGCCCCGATAACTTGCGTTATCGGGGCTTTTTTGTTGCTTACTCAGCGGCCTTTTCAACAGAGGCTTCAGCAGCCTGCATCTCGTTGATCTGCTCCTGGGCTTGAGATTTGATCTTATCACTCAGCGGATTACAGATTTTGCCAGGTAATTCTTGCAATCCAGCAAGAATATAGTTGGCTTCTTCAAGAGACAGTTGAAAGGTAAAAGTGGGGTTTTGGTTTTGCATTTTTATTTAATTAACGGATTGGACAAGCACCAGTTGCACACTCTTCGCCCATGATCTCGTCGAAGCTGTTGGCATCGTCAAGTGAAACAGGCAGCAGTTTGTATGCGTAGTCTTTGTATGTTTGTTCATCAACCACTTCTTGTGGTAGATATAGGTAGCCTAAGTCTTTGGCAGTTTTAGTTGGGTCTGTGCGGTAGATAAAACTCACACCCACATAGCAGTCCCAGTTATCCAGCAACCAAGTAATGATCGCAGGCACTTCGCTAGGATCATAGCTGATTGTGACGGATGTGTTTTGCTGATTCCAAGAAGTTTGAATTAGCTTGTATCGCTCTAATTGCGTTACAGCACTTTCTAAATTGACTTCTTTACCCTCAACATTATCAAATGGAACACCTTCCCAAGCAACTGGGAATGTTACTAGCACACCGCTTTCATCTGTTGGGTGGTTAATAACATTGTAGTTAGCCTGACGCAGTTTATCAACAACTGGATCGTGCTTGGAGAACTGAACATTGTTGAAAATGTACTTGCCTAGCGGCTTGTGTACACCCTCGGTCGTATCCATGATCTTGGATAGCGTTCCACTAGGCTTAACACAAGTAACGTTTTTAGGAGCAGGCAATCCAAGTTCTAAGGCCATACCAATAGCAGCACCAGTAGCTGTACGCTTTAAGTACTCGTAGTCGTAGCTGTTCATGTCTGGTCGCATAGCGATACCAGTTAAACCTACTCCGCACAGACGCATAAAGTAGTTGTTTAGGTGCCAAGACTCTTGAAGAATACCGTCTTGCAAATTAACGCAAGTTTGACGGTAATTAGCACGTGCAGCTAAGCGAATTGCTTCGTGCAAGCCTGCTGTGTCACCCTTGAACTTAGCAATATCGGTTTCGGTTAAGTTACAGAAACTCTTGTTGCCTAGTAAGATTTCTACGCAAGGATTAGCACCCTTGAACCAAGGAGCGCGACGCAAGGCCTCTACTTCGTTAATAAATCCTGGCTCCGAACCGCCGGCTTTGACCATTAGGTCAAAAATCTTTTCCAAGTCACTGCGAAGTGGCTTTTCCTTAAATACTAGGGAGTTGTTGCTTTGTGTGCGGTGAGCGTTATTGTGTAGCCACCAATCTTTCTTTGCCACGGCAAACTCTTCCCACTCGGGTTGTCCGTAGTCGAATAGAGCAATTTCTGCACTGCGACGTGAACTAAGTATGGTACCCAGATGATTAACGATATCCAGAATATCCATACGAGTAAGAAGACTATCGGCCCTGCCATTAAGAATGTTAGCAATAGCAACATAGGCAGTGCTAATAGCAGTATCTCCACTACTAATCCAACCATAGCCTTTTAGTCTTTCGCCCGCTGGTCGTAGTTGAGAAAAGTCCAAGACGAGCGTGTCAGCGGGATATTTTCCAGCCATAAGCTTTCCAATGGACTTGGCCCAGGCTTCTGCGCTATCTCCGACGCTAATTGTCCAAGTACGGGATTCACTATCCCAGGTTTCGACATTATGCTCGCGCCCACCTTTTGATGTGCGTGCGCTTCTAACCACTCGAATATTCTTGATTGGTTTGGCAAATCCATTTAGTGTACCTACAATTGGCTTAAAGCCAACTCCACATCCTTGTAGCAGCAACCATAAGACGTCTACTACGTCATACACAGTCTCTACGTGAGTAAAGCTACAGTTAAATTGAGAAGCTTCACGAGTCTTGGCTACGCCAGTACCACCCAACCATAGTGTACGACCACTCATTAAAACTTTGCGATCAAGCATTAGCTGCTCAAGATCATAAAGTTCTTCATATTCACGGTCGTTTAGTTCACGACCAACAGCTCGTTCCCATAACCATGCTTGATGGTCAATAACACGGCCAACTGTATCTTGCCAAGTCTCAAATTGTTTTCCGTCGTCTGAGATTGGTCTGTTATATGTACGACGTGTAATTACTTGCGCTCGTGTTGAAACAGTCATAATATCCTTTAAATTCTACAATATGGTAGCGATACAATACGTACACTACCATCTGATTGTTTTTGTTGTTCAACTAGCTTTTCGCTTATAGCTAAACAAGTATAGTATGCTTTGCGATCTTCCGACCTATTATAGGTAGCAAAGGCAAATACCATAGCTACTATTGATAGTAGTGCAGTTATTAATACATGCTCTATTTTCATTTACCTGTGCTTCCAAAACCGCCGGTTCCGCGTGTTGTATCATTCCAAATATCATCGAACTCAGCTAGCACGACTGGTACGATCACCAACTGGGCAATTCTATCACCACGCTGAATTTCATAGGGGTCTTCGCCAATATTTTTCAAAATCACTTTGATATTCCCACGGTAGTCCGCATCAATAACGCCTACGCTGTGAGGGATTGTAATTCCCTTTTTTCCTTGACTCGATCTGTTAAATACAAAGCCGGCGTAACCCTCCGGAATTTTCACCGCTACTCCTGTATCAACAAGTTTTTGTTCACCAGGGTAAATTTCCAAAGTTTCGGTGCTCATTAAATCTGCACCTGCATCTGTGGGGTTGGCTCGGCGAGGTAGAAATGCTTTATCTTCTACTTTGCACTTAATGACAGGTCTAAGTGAGCCTTCTAGTAAGTAATTGTTCATTTTAAGTAGTTTTCTAGAATTTGGTCGATTTGTTTACAATTTGTATCACCCAACGCTTCGCTACAGTGAGTAACTAAGTCCATTAGCTGATAATTAAGAATTAATTGGTCTTTACACTGGTTGAGAGCTTCGATATATTTGTATTTTCCTGCGATAGGCAGGCTAGCAATAATATCCCAAGTACTACCGTACTCATTAACAAGGGATACCGCACGCTTAGGGCCAATACCGGGCACGCCAACGACATTATCGCCAGAGTCGCCTGTTAGACACTTAATACTAATATAATCTTCCTGATTGAACTCGTAGTGAGAGTTCCAGTTATCTACTGTGACCTCTTTGCGAGTTACATAGCTAAATCTTGATACGTGTTCCTGCACCAACAAGTCCCAGTCGCGATCACTTGAGATAAGCCAAATGTTATCGACTGGAAGTTTAGATTTTTTATTTACAATATATGCGGCAATATCGTCTGCTTCAACGCCCGGAAATCTAATAACCGGATAATCAGTCTCCGCCGCAATATGGTCTAGTGTTTTTGTGAAATCTTCAAAGAACAACTCAAATGCAGCTTTTTCAGCATCCGTTTGTTCAGCAAATTTATCTTTACGATTTTGTTTGTATTCTGGATAGATAGCTTTACGATAGCTTGAACTACCTTGGTCGCCCGCGATAATTACATATTGTGCTTTGTAACTTTTCTTTAGACTATTAACTGTGCGTAGGTAGTCTTCAGCAAAATCAGTAGCACCACTATGTTTATAGCGAAACGCCAAATTTAGAGAATCAACTATCATTAGCGTATTCTCGGATTCTGTAACTTGTTGAAAGGATTTACTCATTTTGTTTTATTTTGCGGGTTAATCTATTATTATATAATAATTAACAAGTTTTTTCAAGTTACAAATTGTGGTTGGTCAAACTTAATCCAATCTTCAAGTAGTGCAACATAAAAATCGTATCCGTCAATGCTGACTAGAATACAGCGATATGCCATAGTTACCGGAAGATCCTCAAATGCAACAAATATCTTTGATCTGTCAAACTTGAAAATTAATAGTGGTTTTTTACTAACTTGTTGACCTTGTCTAACAGCCTGTTTCCAGAAATCTAGTAATTGTGGATTTTTACCAGTTAGCAGTGTACTATTTATATGATCTTCTGCGTAGCCCTTAACCTCAACAGCATAAAGGTTTGTTCGGCCTGGTACATATAAATCACCTTTTAATTGGTGTTTGGGGTCAAGAGCACCACTACCGGGTACTCTTTCCCAATTCAATCCTGTAAGCTTTCTTAAAAGATCACGTACTGTTGTTTCAGTACGTGCTCCTTTAGCTCTGGGATCAACCATTATTTCTTAGCTGTTTTTGCTGCTGGCTGAACAATAACAGGGGCTACTTCCTCGGCAGCTTCCGTTGCAGCTGGAAGTTCTGGCTCTGCGGGAGCCTGTGGAACAGCGGGTGCTGAGTTGCCACTTTTAGTGATAACTTCGGTTTCATTTACACTGTAAATGACCTCACCGCCTGTAACTTCCATTGTATCTGCTTCAGCATAAGTGATAAGCTGCTTTTCAAAAACTGTTAAACGCTCACCGTTGCGAAGAATAGTTGCTGTTGCTCCAGCACCAATTTTTTCTATTTTTACCATATTATACCTCGATCTGTGATATATTATTACGTTTCACAACATTTACTTTTTCTAATAGTGGGTGTGTGAAACCATGCGATACCAAGAAGGTATTAAGATGTTCTTCTTTGAGCAACACCTCAACTAACTTCTCTTTCCCATCAACATCAAGCGCCTCAACCGTTTCGTCTAGAATTAGCAAATTAATTCGTGAACTGGAAAGAGTCTGCATTAACTTACGTATTGCTAAAAGTGTTGCTACATTTACACGAGCTTTCTCGCCACCGCTTAATGCAAGTATTTCAATATCCTTGCCATTGTCGGTAATAACAACATTTAATTTATCACTTGAGTTGATCTTAAATCCGATCTGGAATCTACCATCAGATAAGTCAACAAGGTACTTATTTGTAATATCTTCTAGATCTTTTACTAAACACTCTATTTTGTAAGCTACTAAGCCGGTCGTACTAAATGTCTTTGTTAAAACATTTAAAATACTCATACGCTCACTAAGTTCATGAAGTTTAGAGCTGTAGGTTTCCAGCTCTTGATTCATTTCCACTAGCTGCTTACTAATGAGATCTATTTTAGTATTATGTGCAATAGCGTTAGCATTATGTTTTTCTGCAGCTGCTATTTGTGTTCTTGTTTGTGCAATAGACTGTTTAAGAGCAGTCAGTCTGTCTTGCAACTCTTTTTCAACTAACTGTTCTTCTGGAAGTTCCAAGTCAATTAGTTGATGGTATTTTTCCCAATCTTCTTGAGATTTAACGGCCTTTTGCCAAGTAGCCATTTTAGCATTAAACTCTTGCTCCTCAGCTTGAATCTCTTGAACCTTGGCTTGCAACTCGTTGCATTTATTAAGTGCAGCAGTTTGAATGGTTTCTTGTTCTGATACAAGCTCTTCAATCTTGTGCGTATCAATAGGCTGTAGGCAAGTAGGACAAGTACCGCTTAGCTTTTCCATTTTTTGAACAAAAGCTTTGCTGTCTCGCACAGTTTTCTGTAATTCAACAGTTTCGTACTGAAGTGCTCTGGCCTCGGCATCAATAGCTTTAAGATCTGCGACCGGCTTCTCAGGAATAGGCAGTATCTTTAGCCCAGCTTGAAGTCGTTTGTAGGTATTGTTTTGAGCAATCTTTTTATTGGTTGCCTCAATACCACTAATTGCACTTTCTAGTTTAGCTGCTTCGGTTAAGGACTCAGCATCTACGGCATCAATTAACATTAGATCAACTGGAGTTAAATCAGTTTTCTCGTACTTGTCTAACCAAGAACGCACTGTGTTAACCTGAGACTGAGTGCTGGCAATATCTTTGGATAGTTCGGTCGTTACTTCCTTGAACACATCCTGCGCCTTGGTATAACGACCTAAGTTAAGGATTTCAATCAAGAACTTTTTACGAGCAGTATCGGCCGCTGTTAAGAACTCTAGACTACTTGCGTTGCTTTGATACACAATCTGTGCAAACGCTTTGTGGTCAATACCTATAATTTCTTCAATCATTTTATAGGTAGCCGTTGCAGTATGCGAACTTACATCTGCTCCGTCTTTGAATAACTTAACAGTTTGTGCACTACCACGGGTTGATTTAATCAGATATTCTACACCGTCGCGTTCAAACTCTAGTTCAATAGAGTAAGACTTGTCTTTAACATAACGGTTTAAAATATCTGCTTTCTTAATGCCTTTGCTATTCTTGTTAAATAACACTTCTTCTAAGATAAGTGCAATAGAACTCTTGCCGTGACCATTACGACCAACTAATTGCGTAAGTGGAGCAGCAGAGAAATCTATTTCATTGTCTTTGCCGTAGCTAAAAGCATTTGACCAGCGTAATTTTTTAATCGTTATCATTCTGCAAGATTCGTTTCAGTTCCATTAGGCCTCCCACATATTTGCCATCTAAAAAGATTTGTGGGACACTGCGAGCTGTTGGTACTTTGTCAATAAGGTCTTTTTTGGTATAACCGTTAATGCCGATCATACGCTCCGCATATTTAATACCATAGTTTTCTAGTAACTTCTTAGCCTCACTGCAAGCTGGGCAGTTTGTTTGAGACCATACTTCGGCGTTACTCTGTAGAAATTTTGTTCGCATGGTTTTGAAACTCCTTTAATACTGCCTCGATGGTTGGTTCTGGCAGATTTAATATGTAGGTTAGATACTCCCGGATTTCCTGCTCAAAAGTCATTTCAGGAGCCAGGATTAAGGCACTGTCGGTATCTCGTTTTAGGACTTTACTAGCAATCAGGTCACTGTCATCAAGCGCACCTAATTCTTGCATATCGCCTTCTACTTCGTAAATCGTGTGATCGAAGGCGGTGGCGGTGGCGGTGGAGGCCTCTTCAGCCCCAACGGTCTTTTTGAGTAGTTGTGGCAGATTGAACTTTCTCCACTCATGCTGGAGAGTATCAACATCAAGGATAATAGCGCCAGTATCAACCTTGGTTCTATGAAAGCTAGTAGTGTAAGGACTACCAGGATACAAAATATTTCGCTGAGAATTTTCATAACTGTGCAAGTCACCAGCAAGGACAACTTGCCAACGATCAAATAAGCTTAAGTCTACCTCAGGTTTAACGTGTGGAGGAATCTCGCCACGCACATGAGT
>OGWN01000006.1_pt1 | contig 36125 bp, 50 predicted proteins | sample 1575921 | NCBI WGS metagenome assembly OGWN01 (sample SAMN07581531, study PRJEB24739) | freshwater metagenome
GTTTCCCAGTCACGATACATTGAACCCTTCGTAGTCGTGACCGTCAAATGTATCAGGCTCTTGTGGGTGTATATATCCTTGTGGTGCTTGGCACGGGCCCGACCACTGTCGGTACGACCAACCAGAACACCAACTTTGGTGTTATTGTTGCTGGTCATGACTCGGCTGTTGCCTCGGCTGAAAACATCACCAAGACGGAAAACTTCCGTTCGCAAGAAGCCTTCGCTGATGTTGTGCGTGGTCTCCATGTCTATGGTCGCAAGATTCTGCGTCCTGAAGCTCTGGTTACCGCTAAGTACAACGTGGCCTGATCAATAGAGTAGAAAGGATTTAAAGTATGGCTACTCTTAACAGCGCAAAGCGCAACACTTCGGGTTACCTGGACGCTGGTGAAAAGCGTTATGCCCGAGTCATTGATTTCGTGGTCGATCTTTCGGCTGACGTTACAATGACGACAGCTACCGATGTCATCAACCTTGCTACGCTTCCGGCTGGCACGGTTGTTCTCTCGGTTGAGCTACAACAGATTACCGCTGGTACGGGCACTGGTACGCTGGTTGGCGCTGTTGGCGCTACCACTGTTACAGGCACTCTGGCCTCGACAGCTACAGCTCTGACTTGGGCAGCTCCGCTTCCGGCGGCTCTTCCTGCTGTTGTGGCTGCTGGCGGTGCGGAACTCAACCTTGTCGGCGCTACGGCGGTTCGTACAGATGGTAAGCTTCGTGTTGTGGCTGTTGTGGTTGAAGGCGACCGCGCTCCTCGTGAAGCTGCTGTCGTGACCCGCGACGTTATCTAAGACTAATTGGGAGGGGGTGGAGATATCCCCTCCTCCCTTTTTTATATGACGAGGAACTTGAATGGCTTATAATTATCTCGAACTAGTAAATGACGTAAACAAACGTCTTAATGAGGTGCCTCTTACCTCGTCCAACTTTGCAGGGGCCTCAGGCTATTATGCAGACGTAAAAGGTTATATCAACTCTGCTCTTAATCGTATTAATCGAGAAGAGTTTGAATGGCCGTTCAACCATGTGAAATACACAGAAACTCTTGTCGTAGATCAAAGTAAGTATCCGTATCAAGCTAATGCCAAAAGTATTGCTTTTGACACATTCCGAGTTAAAGGTGATGATGTCTTGAACATTGATACTCGGAAGCTGAAGATTCTAGATTACGAAGAGTATCTGGCTGATTATGCGGATTATGAATTTAATCCCACAGATTATGCTGACAAACCTATGTATGTCATTCGTAATCGAGACCTCTCTTATACAATTGCTCCTCCCCCTGATCAGGCTTATGAAGTGGTTTATGAGTATTATAAACTACCTGTTAATCTGGAAAACTGGGACGATGTCCCTACTATTCCAGAGCCGTTCCGCTGGGTTATTCTTGAAGGTGCAATGTACCACGCTTATATGTTCCGTGGCGCTGTAGATGAAGCTGCTTTGTCTGACAAACTCTTCACTGCTGGTATTGCGGACATGCGTAAAATTTATATTAACCGTACAGAGTATGCACGTTCCACAGTTATCAGATCGTAAGGTGACACATGCCCACACAATGGCAAACATTTCCAATCAAGTTTGAAGGTGGGTTAACTACCAATCTTGGTCGCCTTGAACAAGGTATTCAAGCTCCGGGCAGTGCTACAATCTTACAGAATTTTGAACAAGACGTTCAAGGTGGTTATACACGTATTCTTGGCTACTCTAAGTTTTCAGATACAGCCGTCACTGGTACAGGACAAGTTTTTGGGGTGGTTGCGCTAAGTTCCTCGGAGGTTCTTGCTGCTCGTGGAACTGGATTTTACTACTCGTCCGGCACTACATGGACAAGTAAACTTGCATTTGCAAGCACGCCTATTTCTCGTATTTCCTCTGACACCTATAACTTTACAGGTACGAGAAAGACGGTGGTGGTGGATGGATTAAATCCCCCTGCTTACTTTGACCACTCTGCAAAGACTATGGCGTATGCAGTGGGTGCTCCTTCTGATGTAGTTGGTGCTACTAGGGTAAAGGTATTCAAGTCTCACATTTTCTTTGCCAAAGGACGTCTACTTTCCTTTACGTCTCCGTATTCGGAAAGTGGTTTTTCTGTTGCAAATGGTGCTGGCACTATTAACGTTGGTGACGATATTACAGGATTGACCATCTTTCGTGATCAACTTATTGTTTTCTGCCTGAACAGCATCTATCGTATCAATGGTAGTACAGTGAGTGATTTTACTCTTTCTGTTATCACCAATCAAACTGGTTGCCTTGATGGTAATACGGTCCAGGAAGTTGGTGGTGACGTTATGTACCTTGGCCCTGATGGTGTTCGTTACCTAAGTGCTTCTGAACGAGAGAATGACTTTGGTCTGACTAGGGCTTCTGAAAAAATCCAAAATAAAGTTTTGGAAATTCTTAGCACTTCTAATAAATACGCATCTGTGACCATTGCTGGTAAAAACCAATATCGTCTGTTTGTGTATATTGAGAATGTTGCTCAATCTAACTCAGTTGGGTTTATTGCTGCAAAGTTTTCTAACCAATCTGCTGAAGATATTGCTTGGTCTACTACTAAAGGTATTAAAGTGTACGATGTACATAAATACCAAGATAGAGATAAAGAGTATGTAGTTTTTTGCTCTGATACAGGCTTTGTCTATAAAATGGAAAGTGGTTCATCTTTTGATGGAGCCAATATTGAAGCCATTTTTGAAACACCTTATATGCCAATCACAGACCCTAAGCTAAGAAAGACTTTTTATAAACACACTTTGTATGTTAAACCGGGGGGCACATTTAATTTAATGTGTAGCTTAAAATTTGACTACGCTCAAGCAAATAGCTCTCCAGCCTCTCCATTTGATATTCAAAGCTCCTCTAGCTCCTCTATTTATGGTGATCCAGACACCACTTATGGGACGGCTGTTTACGGCTCTAGCGGTCAAGAACAATACTACAACAATACAGTGGGAAGTGGATTTGTAGTTGCACTTCGGTACACAGACAATTCACAAAGACCCTCGTTTAATTTAAACTTTGTGGTCTTAGAATACAGACAAAACGAAAGACGGTAATATGACGGGTTATATCAGAACAGACGTTACAGATCAAATTGCCAACGGTAACACTGTTGATGCAATCCCTCTTGATGCAGAATTTAATGGTGTTCAAGCAGCTTTTGCCGCTGTTGGTGGTCATAAACACGATGGTACTACTGGTGAAGGTGCACCAATCACTGTGGTTGGTCCTGCACAAGATGTAGTTGTCTCTTCAATCAGTGTTACACCTAAAACAGACAACACTCTTGACCTTGGCACTTCGTTGCTTGAGTTCAAAGACCTGTGGATTGATGGTGTTGCTAACATCGACAGTTTAGTGGCTGATACAGCCGATATTAACGGCGGCACAGTGGATGCTGCGGTGATTGGAGCTACTACCCCTGCTGCTGCTACAGTAACCACTCTAGCGGCCACTACAGCCACTGTGGGAGGGGATACAGTAACAACTAATGCTGCTGTGCAAACCCTCACTAACAAAACAATCAACCTGACGAACAATACACTTGTTGCTACGTCTGCTCAGCTTGCTGCGGCTATTACTGATGAGACAGGCACTGGTTCTGTCGTTTTCTCTGCATCACCTGCTCTTACAGGTACGCCTACAGCACCTACAGCAGCGGCTGGTACCAACACTACACAGATTGCTACTACAGCCCATGTATTTGCTGAACGAAGCAATGCAGCAACACTGACAAACAAAACACTGACCTCTCCCACAATTAGCGGTGGGACTATTACAGGTATCACTGATCTTGCTATTGCGGATGGTGGCACTGGTGCATCGACCGCTGCGGGGGCCTTGACCAACCTCGGATTGACTGCCACTGCTGCTGAAATCAACGTTTTATCTGGTATTCCTGTTGGACTTACAGCAATCGAACTTGGTTATGTAGATGGTGTCACCTCACCTATTCAAACTCAGCTTAACGCAAAACAAGCCTCAGATGCCACATTAACTTCTTTGGCAGCTTATAATGCTAACGGATTAGTTACACAAACGGCTGCCGACACATTTACTGGTCGTACAATTGCTGGCACAACTAACCAAATCACTGTGACTAATGGTGACGGTGTTGCAGGAAACCCAACTATTTCGGCAGCGATTGCCTCTCAAGCAGAAGTTGAAGCAGGTACAGATAATACTAAACTAATTACCTCCCTTCGTACTGCTCAAGCAATCTTAGCCTCTTTTGTCAAAACGAACAGTCAGGTTTTTACAACTTCCGGCACTTGGACTAAACCCTCTGATTTTTCTGACAATGCCACTGCTGAAATTTACGTAATTGGTGGAGGTGGCGGGGGTGGACGAGAAGGTTCTCCTGTCGGTTCTGGCGGTGGTGGCGGTGCTGGAGTTGTACGTAGAATCCGACTTGGAGACCTCCCTTCCACAGTTGCTGTGACTGTTGGTGCTGGGGGTCTTGGCCGAACTGGTTCTTCTGGATCAGGCTTAGTTGGTGGTTCTTCAACTTTTGGCGCATATGTTTCTGCTTTTGGTGGGGGCGGTGGCGCTAACGGAGCAGGCAATTCTGGCACTGGTGGTACAGAATTTACGGCTGGTGTGTCTGGCTCTGGTGGTTCTGGTGGTACAGCTATCACAAACGCTTTTAACGGCGGTGGTGGCGGTGCACAAGCCGCAGGCTTCCCTGCAATTTACGGTGGAGGTGGCGGAGGCTCTGGTGCTAACTCTGGTGGCACATCCGTGTTTGCGGGTGCTGGTGGAAATGGCGGCTCGACACCAACTGCTGGTTCTATTCCCGGAGGCGGGGGTGGTGGCGGAAGTAGTGTTAACGCTGGTGACGGTGCTCGTGGAGAAGTTAGAGTTAAGGTGTTTGAATGAGAAAAGCAGAAATTCAAAATGGTGCGATTGTTAATGTCATTTTAGTTGACCCTAACAATATCCCCGATTGGTGTAGTTCGTGGCCTGAAATTACTGGACCCTATGAAATTGGTGATAAATACTTTGGAGGAGTATTCTCTAAAAAGTCTTCTGTAGAAGTCCCTGTAAAAATTTCTTTTGCACAACTTCTTATTGGACTTGTAAAAGAGGGCTGGATCACCGAAGCGGAAGGGGACGCTTGGTCTCAAGGTGTGTTGCCAAATTCTGTAACGGCTGTCATTAATACACTTCCTGTTGACCAACGTTTTGCGGCAAGGACTCGTGCAAGACGACCTTCTGAGATTGTTCGTAATGATCCTCTTGTCATTGAACTTAGTGCTTCTCAAGGTAAAACTGCTGAACAGCTTGACCAATTCTTTATAACATACTCTCAAATCTAGGCTGCTATAATGGAACTTTTAAATACAATTATGCAGTGGGTTGTTGCTCCTGTAGCAGCTTTTGTGGGTTTAATCTACATGCGTCAACAAGATCACCATACAGACATTGCAGTCTTGAAGAGTCGTATTGAAAGTAATAAAGAGTCTCAAGAACGAGAGACAGCGGAAATTCGTGAAATGACTAATAAGATTTTTGCTAAACTCGATAGTATTGAACAAGCACTGAGGAAATAACTTGGACCAATTTTTTAACAAAATTGCTTCCTTGTTTCCGAAGATGTCTCCAAAACAAAAAGAGGGGGTGATAACGCTGCTTAATGCAACGTATCGCCTCCCTCTAGAACAAAGAGCTTACCTCCTAGCCACTTCCTATCATGAGACCGCTGCTACAATGCAGCCCATCACAGAATATGGTGGACGAAAGTATTTTGATAAGTATGACACTGGTGAACTAGCAGCAGCCCTTGGTAATACACCTCAAGCTGATGGTGATGGTTTCTTCTATCGTGGTCGTGGCTATGTTCAAATCACTGGCAGAGCTAACTACGACAAGGCAGGAAAGAAGTTACGAGTAGACCTACTCAATAAACCTGACTTAGCTTTAGTGCCTACCATCGCAGCTAGTATCCTAGTTCAAGGTTGTACAGAAGGTTGGTTCACTGGTAGGACATTAAGCAACTATATCAATAAGGATAAGGTTGATTATGTTAATGCTAGACGAGTAATCAATGGTTTGGATAAAGCTAGAACCATAGCAGGTTATGCTAAGACATTTGAAGAAGCATTAGAAGTATTATAATATAGTATATATTCTAAGGGTGGGCATAATTTTATTAAACAACCCTATTTATATATAGTCAAATTTTACCCTTTGTCAAGGGGGTAGACAAAATATTTTTTACATCGTCACACAGGATTTGAAATGACACAGTTAGTAAAACAACCCTCTAGGTTTCCGACCAGAAAAATTATGGCGGTTATCCTGTCGGGTATGATCATTGGTGTCTGTCAAAGTCTCCTTCGTATTTTTTGGCCCGATCACCCCTTTGCCCCTTATGTAGATGATATCGACGTTTGGTTGCAGGGATTGATCATGGTTATCGCGGGATATGTAACGAAAGAAAGAGAACACAATGTGGAATCTACTACTACCTCTGAAGGGGATTTACCTGAAAGTGGCCGGAGTGTTGTCAGTTGTTCTGGCAATAGTGAGTTACGGTCTGTTGAAGAAACGACAGGGGAAGACGGAAACGCAAGTGAAGACCTTGCAACAGGAAGTGGTTAAGCAGGAGAAAGCACGTGCAAAGGCTTATGAAGAAAAAAGAAATGTTGACGGGCTTTCTGATAGCGATCTTATTGACCGCTTGCGCCGCAGGGGTGACGATTGGGGCCGCCTGTAGTACGTATCAGAGTTATCGTCTTACAATGCCTGATCCTACAGGTGCCTCTCGTAGCTTTCTTGAGTGGTTCAATCTGTTAGATACAGAAATGCTAGAAGTTTGTAAAAGAGGCTAAGGATGGCTAAGAAATTTGGTGGATTCACCGAACAACAAAAAGAGGTTCTTGCCCGTAAAATGGGCTTTAATGGCCCGATGGACAAGTTTGGGGAGTTCCTCAATTCTTCTCCGTCCCACGCCCAAAAATTTGTGAGCTACGAGAATAAAGCAAAAGCTATGGTTGAAGGTGTCCCTTCGGCTAAACCTCAGGCAGCTTTCGCTGATGGTGGCACAGTTACTGACCCGCTTAAGATCACAAGTACTAGTACCACAACAACGAAAAACTCTAAGAAGACTCCAGAAGACCCCTTCAAAGATGTAAACGCCATCTCCAGCTCAATTAGTAATAGTGAAGGCGCTAACCTCACAGACCAGTATGTCACTAACCCTGAAACTGGGATCACACAAGTACAGACAGCTAATATTCCTATTAACTCTGATCAGTTTATCTCTTCGACCTCTGGACAGGTTCAAGCTAATCCTGATGTACAAGGTGCTGGTCCTGCTCAAACTGCTCAAGCAGAAGAGCCCACAGCTACAGCAGCCCCTCAAGTCACTACAGCTACAGTGACGCCTCAGGTAGAAGCTGCTACACAAGATATGCAAGCTGCTAAAGGTACGGTGTCTCAGCAAGCTCAGGTAGAGGCTGCTACAGCCCTTCCTTCGGCTGATGCTACGGTACAAGGCCAGCTTACTAAGCTCATGACTCAGTTTGAAGGCTCTGAGCCCCCTCCGTGGGCTGCTGGTGCCATTCGTAACGCCAATGCTATTATGGCTCAACGTGGCCTTGGTGCCTCGTCTATGGCTGGCATGGCTGTCACACAAGCTGCTATGGAAAGCGCCATTCAGGTGGCTGCACAGGACGCTGCTACATTCTCTAACTTTGAGATGCAGAACCTTAACAACCGTCAACAAGCTCGTCTTGTTAATGCTCAGTCGTTCCTACAAATGGATTTGGCTAACCTTAACAACGAACAGCAAATGACGATGTTTAAGAGCCAGTCGATTATCCAAGGTCTGTTTACAGATCAGGCGGCTGAAAATGCTTCTCGTCAATTTAATGCAACTAGCCAGTCTCAGACAGACCAGTTTTTTGCCAACTTAAAGACACAAGTATCGACGTTTAACACTGCTCAGAAGAACGCCATGTCGCAGTTCAACACTGAACAGCAAAATTCGATTGAGATGTTCAATCGTCAAATGGCCGATGCTCGTGACCAGTTTAATGCTCAAAACCGACTTATTATTGACCAGTCCAATGCTGAATGGCGTAGGGCTGTCTCAACAGCAGATACGGCAGCGATCAACGAAGCTAACCGTATCGACGCACAAAATGCTACAGCCCTTACTACAGCGGCCTACAACAACCTTATGCAGCGTGAACGTGATCTCTATTCGTTTGCTTTTGCTGCTTCGGAGAGCTCTAAGCAACGGGCTACAGACATCACTTTGGCAAAGATGCAAGCTTCCTCAGCTTCTAAGTCTGCTACAGGTGAAGTCGTTGGTTCTCTTGTCGGGTCTGTTGTCGATGGAATTTTCAGCAAGTGGTGATAATATGGAGTATATGAGAATTTTAAATAATCTTCGTTCTCAGATGTCCGCTTTATCGCAAGGGACAGCCGAAGAACCAAAGACTACATACATTCAGGCTCGTCAGCCTGCTCAACCTCAGCAACAGTCTACAGAGGATATCATTGCTCAAAGTAAAGATTGGCTTGCTGAGATGCGAGCTATTTCTGAAAAAGCACGTAAGCTTAACCTGCAATCGTCTGGTGAAAGTGGGTTTGCTAAAGGTTTTCGTGAAAGTTATGGAACACGGCCTAAAAAGCGTCCTGAGCCTGTGGAAACTCAAGAGGAAAAAGATGCAAAGGTTGCCCCGCTTGTTGCCCGTCGTGGTGAACGTCCTTCTAACTATGCTCCTGATAGTGGTGAGACAACCCCTGTCCCGACGGATGCCAAAGTTAGCAAAGTCCTTGATGCTGTGGCTGCTGTCGAAAGTGCGGGCTCTGGTGACTACAAGGCTCTCGGTCCTGTTGTAACTAAGGGTATGTATAAAGGGCAACGTGCTTATGGTCGCTACCAAGTGATGGAAGGTAACATTGGCCCTTGGACAGAAGCCGCTCTTGGTCGTCGTCTGACGAAAGATGAGTTCTTGGCTGATCCCAAAGCTCAAGATGCTGTTGCTGCACACCAACTTCAAATGTCTAAAGATAAACATGGTACGTGGGAAGATGCTGTGTCTGTTTGGTTTAGCGGGCGTCCTATGGCGCAAGCTGGCAATGCAGACGATGGCTACCTCTCTACACCTCAATACATCAACAAATTCCGTCGTAACTTCGTGAGGGTTTAATGAAATTTATGGCACCTATTCCGGGCATGTCGCTCACTAAAGAGCCGGGAAATGCTCCCTATGAGCAACCCCCTCTTTATGTGCGTCCCGAAGAAGCTTTGGGTTTCTATTTTGAACGCCTAGACGACGAAGACACAATTGATGATCTGATGTTTGCTCTTGAACAAGGCTTTCCTCTTTCCGTCTTTGTGGACTCTATGACTTCCTACGGGGTTATGGAAGGCTACCACACTATCGACGTAAAGATGTTGATCTCTCCCATCCTTCACGAATACATCTATAATCTTGCCACAGCGGCTGGTGTTGATGTGGTGGAGACTGGTGGGCCTTCTAAAGAAGAGAAGATGAAAGCTCGTGATAAAGAGCGTATGAAAATCCTTATCCAGAAAGCTCTTGATGAACCTGATACTCCATCTGAAGAAGAGGTGGCTAAGGCTGAGAATATGCTTGAGGGTGAGACTACAGAAGAGCCTGTTGAACCTACAGATGAAATGGGCGCATCTGCTCCCCTAATTAGTCGGAGGGCATAATGGGAGATTTTGCACAAGGTTTTATCCGTGGTTTTGCTGGCACACTTCAGAAGGGCATTGAGACTCGTAAAGAAGATGCCCGTAACTACTTTAACCGTCAGCTTGAGATTGCTCAAACCACAGGTGTTCAAAACCGTCAACGTGTTCAGCAACAAGTGGAAGCTAGTACACGGGTAGCTAAACAACTTCAACAGGTAGGTGTTCCTAAGGACATCATCATGTCGATTGCTGCCTCTAACCCCGAAAATCTAGGGGCCTTCTCTCAGCAAGTTGCTGATGCACAAGCTAAGGGCATTCCGATTAACGAACAGTTCTTTCGTGACTTTGTGGATGTTAGTGCAGACTACAAAGCCCCTGACGAAGATTTCGGCACATTCTTCTCTCGTATGTATGAGCCCATTGCTAGTGCTGCCCAAGCAGACCCTGAGGGCTTTAAGAACGACCAGAAAGGTTCTATCTGGGCTGCTATGCTTGGTCTTCATGGTCGTGAACGTGCTATGGATCAACTTGCTCAGACAGAGGTTGTTGATGGGATGAGTGCTGCTGACCTACTTAAGTATGGTGACAATCCTGTCCCCAACACTCAAGGTGGTCCGACAGTTACGTTTGACTACGCTATGCTCGGTCAGAAAGAGCGGGAAGCTGCTGGTACTGACCTTAGTATTGCTGAACGCAACTCTATCAATGCTCGTATCGAAGAGCTTGCCAGTACAATGAGCACTAAAGCTCAAGACAACTTGAAACTTGACACCTCCATTCCAGAAAATAATGCCTTGCTCGAACAGGAGAAGAATCGACTGTTGTACGAACAACTGGCTAAGGAGTATGAAGGTGTCCCCGGAGTCACTACTTATCTAACTTCTCGGCTTGGCATCGAGGCTCCTACAGAGGAAGCCCCCGTAGACGAAGCTGGAGGGGCTACAGAGGGCACTACTGACACCTCTGGTGGGGGTGGTAGCCAAGAAGCTCCTACAGCCCCTGTAGAGCCTCCTACGGCTCCTACGGGTAAATCCACTGAGCCCCTCTCCCCTGAAGAGCGTATGGCCGCTACAACTGGTCTGACTATGGGTGATTTGAGTGTGGATGATGTGCAGGATAATGGAGATGGTACATCAACCATCACCTTGTCAGATGGCACCACTAAAGTTTATCCGAATGACAAGTTCCGTGAGGTTCTTGAGTACAAACTGGGCTATCGCCCGCAATAAGGAATCTACCCCTTGATCAACAATGTTATTTCAGACCCTTTTGCAGACTTTGGTATCAATAAAGAAGAAGAGAAGCCTGTTGCTCAGGGGGTTCTTTCCGACCCCTTCAAGGACTTTAATATCGAGAGTCCTGCAGCTAAAGCTACCACCACTGTTCCTCGTGTTGGTGTAAGTGACCCCCTTAAGGATTTTGATGCGGCCCCTCCGCCAAAAGGTTTGACGAAGCAAGACATCATCAACGATCCTGAAAAGATGTCTGTTATTCGTCAGGCTTCAATCGCTCGTTGGGGTACAGATTACCAAAATAAGCCTGACGAGGAAGTGGTTGACGACTACGTTAGACATATGCGTTGGGTTAACTCCAATGACTTTGCTCTTAGCGGTGAAGCTTACGCCTTCTGGAATGCTGACGATAAAACTCGTGCTGCAATTGGTAATGGCTATAAGGTCTATGAAGAGCTTGGCAGCGTCTTTTCTAACGATGATGCTGTTGGTGCTATTGGCGGTCTAGCAACTTACACGGCTGGTACATTACTCTCTCCGTCTACATATATTGGTGGGTTCATCGGCAAAGGTGCTGGTAAAATTGCCACCAAAGTTGCTGAAAGAAAAGCTATGGCAGCGGCTGTTGAATCAGCCACAACCACGGCTGTAAAGGCTGCTGCTAAAACGGCCCCTAGTAAAGCTGCTCTTCAAGCCACCGCCATGCAGACTCGTCGTGAGCTTGTGACTAATGCCGTTAAGACCAATGTTCGTGCCAAGGTTATTGGTGCTACAGTCACTGATGCTGCTGCTGGAGTTGCTCAAAATCTTGTCTATCAAGACATGATGGTTGAAGCTGGTGTTCAGGAAGATCGTAACTACTGGGAAGCTGGTGCTGTTGCTCTTATGGGCGGGGTTGGTGGTGTAATCTCTTACATCCCGCATGGTGCGGCTGGTGTGTCTGGCCTTGCTAACACAGGGGCTAAGATTTCTGCTGCTAAGGCGGCACGTGCTGGTAAGGTTGCTAAGGCTGCTGCCCCTGAAATCGAAAAGATGATGAAGCGTCTTGCCACAAACTGGAAGGAAATGGCTGCTCGTGGTGAGAGCATTAATCCTAACCTAGAGCTTCGTACTACAGCCGTTGAAATGTTCTTTGACATTGAGAACGAGAATAGCTTGGTTCGTATCCTTCAAAGGGCTGGTGCCAACTTTGACTTTGAAAGCAAGGTCACTTTGAGCCAACAGATGGTTGGTTTTGCTAGGGCTCTACCTAAAGACATTCAAGACAGCCTTAATAAGAGCTTTGAACCTTTTGGTACTTCCTTCCCTGAGATCATGGACATCTTTGCCTCGGTCATGCGTAAGGCTGGTCAAGATCAAAGTAGTGCGTCTATTGCCAAGAAGTTCCTACAAGAATACGCCAACATGTCTGTTGCCAAGAAAAACTCTCAGCGAGACACCATTGTTGGTGCATTTAAAGCCGAAAACGAAGCTGTAGACAAAGCTACACGTAAACAGGTGTTTGGTTATACCACCTCCCTATGGAAGCGTATGCTTACATCTACCCCTGCCACTACTATGGCTAACGTCAAGGGTTATGGGTATGCCATGATGGCTAGGTCTATGGCTGAGATGTTGTATGGTGGTGTTGTTGGCACACAAGGCTTGGTTGCTCGTATGCTTGGTTCTACCACAGCAGACTACAAGCTTGCACAAAGTGCTGCTATGTTCAAGAGCCAATGGTTTATGGCTAAAACCCTTGTAGACCCCTACACCACTGTTGAATCCTTCATGGAACTTCTTGCTAATGCAGGCTCTAAAACACAAAAGAAAGCCCTTGGCTCCTTCTTTGGTGGTGTTGAGGAAGGTGCCCCTGCTATGTATGGGCTGTCTAAAGATGCATTCATTGTAAGGAATGCAGAGAAGGTTGCTAATGCGGCGGCTAATCTTAGCTTAGTGAAGATTCAAGACCTTTACACGAAGTCTTTCTCTGGTATTAAACAGCTTGATATTGAGTCTCGTAAAGCTTTTGGTATTGGCATTGATGAGCTTATTAATACCAATCGTACACATGAGCTTACAGACGAGATGTGGGATAGGTCTATCAGTGTCATGCTTCGTGACACCTTCTCTCAGGACTACACCAAAGGTGGTGGTCTGGCTAAGGTGGCTAAACTTGTGGAAGATATCTCTAATAACCCAGTCCTTGGCTTCGCCATGCCGTTCGGTCGTTTCATGAATAACACAATGGCTTTTATTTCTTCCTACAGCCCCATCGGTCTTCTGCCAATCATGTCTAAGGCTTTTAGGGTGAAGGGTGCAGAACAAGACCTTGGGATGGCCTTAGCTAAGGCTACTGTTGGCACAGTAGCTCTTGGGTATCTTGTCTCATCTGAATCTGAAAAGATGAAAGAGGGTCTTCAATGGTTTGAAGAACGAGACGAAACTGGTGAAGTTGTTAATATCAGTAACGTGTTCCCCCGTTCTCTCTACAATCTAGTGGCTCGTATTGGGGCTATTACGAAAGAGAGTGGCGGGGTTCCCCGTGATCTTATGAATGAGCTTAAAAAACAAGTTGGTCCTTTTGACGTTATTGCTAACATCGGGGATAACGAGTTTCTTACAGACTTTGTGAAGTTTATGGGTGAAACTTCGGAAGAAGACGCAGCATACAAAGGTGCATGGGATGCAATCTTCTATGCAGCAGAGTCCATCACTGGAACTGTACTGTCTGGCTTTACCCGTCCTCTTGACCCTATTGACAAGATTGTTGGTATCTATGGTGAAGCACATGGAGAGCTTGCTAACGTCGCTGTTGACCGTAAGCAAGCTGAGGGTGTAGATGCAATCTTGTTAGGTTTGTCTCGCTACACCAACTCTGTGTTCTCGTTGATTGCTGGTGATGAGACGGAAGAAGGTGGTCGTCTGTTTGGTAACCCTGCCTACTCGTCTACGCAGGAAGGTCCGAAGAAAGACCCCAACCCTGTTAGCTCTATCTTTGGTAGGAAGGTGGAACCTCGTCGTACAAATATCGACAAGGTTTTAGGTATGGCAAACTTGCCCCCGTTCCGGGCGGATAGCTTTACTACAGGTGTTCCTGAGTATGATGCGTTCATGAACGATACAATCTATCCTACACTAGAACGCAAGGCTACAGGTCTCCTAAATGGACCTACGTTTAAGAATGCCTCTATTGCCAAGAAGCTTGATATGGTCAACATGATTATCAAAGACGCTAGGTATGAAATCCTAGACGCCATTGAACATAACTATGTTGGTGATCCCAATGCCATGCTTCTGAATGAACGTCGTAAGCTTATGGTGTACGACCAATCTCTCCGAGCCGAGGCTAAACAGGCTCTGGGGATTAAACAAGAAGACAGAAAACTCAACCTCTTTCAAATCCAATTGATCCGTGACTGGATTGAAGTGGAGAAGGAATCTCGTAAGAACGAGGTTGGACAATACTAACAAAAAGGCCCCGCTCTCCCGTAAAAAAGGAGGCGGGGCTATTTTTATTTCAGAGTCCTTCTTCGTAGAAGGCTGTCACCCAAGCTTTACAAATCTCACCACGAACAATATCATCAAGACCAAACTCGATAATAGACGCATCCATGTTGTATTTCTTAGCTAGGTGAATGGCTTTGCTCAAACCACTTTGCTCTTTGATATCACTTTGCTTGATGTCACCATTAAGCACCAACTTACAATTCTCTCCGATACGAGTGACTAGCATTTTAAACTCAGCGATAGTCAGGTTCTGAGCTTCGTCTGCAATCACAAACGCATCTTTAAAGGATCGTCCCCTCATATACTCTAGGGGAGCAAGTTGAATGTTACCATTTTTAATTCCAGTCTCTACCACACCTTGACCAAGTTGCTGGACCAACACATCCATGACAGGAGCCAACAGCGGTTCTGCCTTCTCATTCAAGCTTCCGGGCAATGCACCTAAGCTCTTGCCGACAGACACATTGGGACGAGTAATAATGATCTTGGTGATCTTTTTCGTAGCGTAGAGATTGGCGGCAAAGGTAGCGGCACAGAATGTCTTACCAGTCCCTGAAGGACCAAGTACGATAATCTGATTGCTCTTCTTAAGGGCTTCTAGATAATGTTCTTGGTTCTCGTTCATGGGGTATAGAGTTACAACTCTCGTATTCCCCTCTTCTGGTGCATTCTTATAACGACTAACTCGTTTACCTTTGGGCTTTTGTGGATTTTCATTAAACATCGTTCAACCTTGCAAATTCCCCGTAAAATTTACGAGCGAATACGTTGTAAGCTTTAGCAGCCTCTATTTCATCCTCAAACAGACCTAAATACTTATAGTTATCCGTTTGTCTGAACCTTGCCACCCACTTTTTAGCGGTTTTGTGCCAAGTGACCCCAGTAAATTTTGAACTTCCACCTTTGCGAGAGGAATTTCTTCGATTTTCTACCTGAGTAGCCTCACGTAAGTTAGCAAGGGCATTGTTGCCAACATTACCGTCTATGTGGTCCAAACAAGATTTTGGCCAGTCTCCTGTTGCCAATGCCCATACAACCCGGTGCAATAGATACAGTTCACGCTTTAGTTTTACTCGATAGTAACCTTTAGCACCTCTGTAGCCAGCCTTGTCACCGACCTTAATACGGGGGGTGGGGGAGGTTTTCCAAAATAATTCTCCAGTATTTTCGTCTAAAGTTAACCAGTATCGTAACTCTAACGGACTAATTGGAGTTTGCTTTTCAAGCATCTATTGTCTTTCTTATTACGTCAGTTGACGAAGTTTGTAGATGATGTAGAGGTTAAGAACTAAGAGAATTTCTCCGAGGTTAGATTGGATCATCTGTAAGATCATTGAAGTGCTCCACTAGGTTGTCGTAGCCACCAATGTATTCGGCTTCTTTCCAAATTTGTGGCACGGTTTTGAGATTAGCTTTGATTAGCAGTCGAATAAGCACTGGGCTGTCGTCGAGGGAGGAGGCCACGTAAGCCTCCCCCTTCTCCGTTAGTAGTTGCTTAGCCCGATCACACCATACACAGTCTTTACGGGTTAAAACATAGTACATTACACTAGGTCCACAATCTCGCAGCTACCGCCAGCGATAAGTTTACACAATCTAACAAAGTAATCTTCGTTATAGTGTCGCTTCATCATATTCACATCCTTATGTAACCACTGGACATTATCTTTTAGATATCCTTTGCTGCTATCAATTCGGTCTAAAGACGCTGTTTTGTGTTTTGCAGAAATTGGTAGCCCACTCAAAGCACACTTGTAACCTTGTGACTCTAGCAAGTCAGCTATAAACTCCAGTGTAATCTGGAAGTCTATGGGTTTTCGACCCTTAGCTCCCGCAGCACCCCTTTTTAGAGAGTTCCAATAGGTCTTACCAACACCTTTGTACCCCTGATAGTTAGCAGAACCCCTCGTAGACTTACACCCACAATTTGTAGTGTGACCCTGTATTAGGTGCGTACCAAGTACAGTTTTTAGGCAACCGCAAGAACAACTTACAGAGTACCTGTAGTGACCGTTTCTAGATTTTTCAGAGATGCCGTTGACAAACAAATCTCCAAAGGTTAGTCCTGTTAAGTTTTTCTTCATTATAACAGATCAACGACCTCGCACGACCCGCCCACGCAAGCAAAAGTACTAGTGCCTTTTGAGGTATCCTCCGTCTCATAAGCACTAAGCTTAGACCAGTCAATCTTCGGAGGCATAGCTGCCAAAGCTTTCTCATAGGTTTCTTTATCCACCTCTTGATACGGAGCTTGTTGATAAGTGTGGTCACTATGAGGCAAGAACGATACACCAGATACCTCATCGAAGTGTTCATACACCCATGCACCAACAGCCATCCATTCATGATCACGGACAGTGATTGTAACAGAGGGCTTATGTTCACACCAATGACGTTGGTAGGTGAGCCACAGTTCAAGCTGTTCGATAGCAGTCATGTCGTTACGAGTGATGGCCCCCTCGGGGCTCTTCATCGGGAATGAGAAGACAGTGGTAGTATCAGGCTTCATGACATCAGGCTCAGCCGGAATACCTTGATCCTTCATAAACTGCGTCAGAGGGTCTTTATTATCACCACGGACAGTGCGGATGTAATAAGCAGAATGACGAGCATGAATTCCAGAAGCAGAGTCCACCAATTGAGAGACAGTTCCGCTGGGCTTAACACAAGTAATAGCAGCACTAGTAGGAATACCAAGAAGTTTAGCCCACTCAGCATTAGTAGCAATAGCGACATTCTTCAAGTCCTCCAAAACTTGTGCGAGGGTCATTTCGTCGTCAAGGGTGTGGGCAAACGAAATACCAGCGTCTTTGTCAATCTTACCGTTTAGAAGCGGGCTATCCATGATACCCGTCAACGACACACCAAGCAGACGCTCTTCTTCAGTATTGTCTTTCCACACCTTACGCAGATACGGGAAATGCGTGTAGGTGGATTGGATAGTCCCAAGGATAGCAGCAAGTTCTACCTTACGCCGTAGGTCTTCAAGTGAGTCCGTAGCTCGAACCACGACCTCTGTGAGATTGCAGAATTGATACGGACGAAGAATGATCTCACTGCACGGGTTAGTGCCAAATTCATAAGACGCGTCACGACGTCCATTTTCTGCGGCTTTACGTTTGCTTGCAGGGCGGCTAAAGATACCTCGTTCTCCGCTCTTGCTTTCAACGAGAGAGAGCCACTCTCGCATGAAGGTTTCCATATCAGGCTTCTCTGTGTAAGCCACAGAGTTATTAGCCAAGGCACGTTGTCCATTCTTTTCCCACCAATTGCCAGACTTAGCATGACGCATACGATCATCACTAAGATTGGACAGAGAGATCATAGCAGAGCGACGAACACCGCCAACAACTACAACCTCACCAATTTTACACATAATATCGTGGCATTCAATCGAGTTGAGCTTACGACCTTGAGCACCTTTGAAGCGATCAACCACATAGTTAAACAGATCAATCAGTGGAGCAGGACCAGAGGCCCGACCGCCAAAGGTCTTGAGTTTTGCACCAGCAGGACGCACCTTAGACACATCCCACTTAGGAGCCTCACCAGCATAAAGCAAGCTGATAAGTTGACGAAGAGCCTTAGCCCAACCCTCTTTACTGTCCTTAACGACAATGGTAGTGTCGCTGTTGTAGATGGTGGGCACCTCAGGAAGCTTCTGAATGTACTGACGCTCAACAGAGAAGCCAACACCAGTCCCACACAACAGAATGAACATAGCCTCATCAAACGATTTGGGGTCGTCTACAGGCATGTAAGCACAATTGTAGCCAGCAGTGTTGTCACGCTCAAGGGCAGGTCCAGCGGTCATGAGAGCCCGCATAGATGGGGCAATCTCAGACCCTAGGATAGCTTGTTCGATCTCATGAGCTGTATCTGAATCTGTTTTACTTTTTACCACATTTGCAATGTAACGTCCAACAGTTTCGGGCCAAGTCTCTCGACGATTCTCCTCGTTAATCCATCGTGCGTAACGACTAGTGTGGATAAAGGCCCTGTAATCATTCTCTAGGTAGTTTTGCATCACAACTTATCTTTCACTTTTTTAATTATCTTAGAGATGTGAGATTGGTCCACACCAAACATATCGGCAATCTCCCGTTGAGTCAGCTCAGTGTCAAACCAAATTCTTGCTATAACAGCATGATCGCCGGGCAACACTTTTCTAACATCTTCCCAACGAGTCTGTTGGTTGTTATTTGTCAGATCAATGTAGCAATTCTTTTTAGAGTACGGTCCAATATCTCCATAACGACACATACAGAATTGCCCCGATTTACGTCCACGTTGTTCCCACTTTCCAGATACTAGCCACATTTCTAACCAATCTTCGTAGGACAAGTCCCACTTAATACCCCGGCTTGCAGCGTGTCTTAGTTGATCGTCGTAGGCTTTCTTTGGCTTTACCGTCAAACCGGGGCTCCATAATATTCATATCCGGGAACATCCTTAGTTACAAGGTCCTCTAGGTCAGCGGGTGCATAGTTAGGCCCCTTAAGAACCTTACCGTCTTCTCGATAGATAGGTTTGCCATTTTCCCCAAGCTTACTCATATTGCTCTTGTGGATACGAGTGAAAGCCACTTGAAGGGGTAGGCCAAACGTCACTGCCATACCAGACAGCACATATTGAAGGTCGGCCATCTCTTTAAGCATACGCTCTTTTGTTTTGTTACTAACCTTCCCAGAATGATCAAGGTCAGCAAGGGCTGCTGCAAACTCCTCTTTGAGTTCAGTGAACTCCTCGAACAAAAGTCTGTAGCGAAGGGTTAGGGTTTCGTGGTCCATAGGTACATCCACAGCTTGTCCAAAAGCTTTGTGAAATTCCGATACCACATCTTCTCGGCTAAGGTACATTATTCGGCCTCGTTAATAATCATACGACACAATTCCTGTAGACGGTACAGGTCATAGACAATATCTCGTCGTTGAGTTGCGTTAGTTCCTGCACGGATTGTGCCATCTTCTTTTTCAATCAAATATACAGCGCGGACATTCCCATCACGCAGACCTTCAATAAACTCTTGGTACTTTTCGTCTTCGTCATCAAGTCCACCAAGCTGTACGATTTCAGCGACCATCTTTGGTCCTTCCATAAAATTCTGTAGGTTTATTATTGTTTTTGTCAAAGAAGTACCAAGAGTAGTTTTCTACACCTGATGCTGTTGAATCTTCAATCCACTTTACACGACCGACAGATACAATCTTCGTACACACATCCAAGTAGGGGGTGAAACGAAGGTTGTGAGCAAAGTCAGCGGGTAGTAGTAATATCGTCGGTTTAAGGTCGATCCAGCGATCCATCAAAGGTTTTAACCACACCCACTTGAATGGTGGGTTAGTGATGATGTAATCACAAACTTCAACACTCTCTGCGTTAAGGTTCACTGAGTCTCCGTGTAGAACCCATTCAACTTGAGGTTCAATGTCTAGGGCTAGGAAACACATTGCATCAAAGTGCTTCTCCAAGAAGTTAGCGAGTTGACCGTCACCAGCACAAGGTTCACAAAACGAGAAGCCCTTGGGTAGGTGATCTAACAGGGGTAACACAGCTTTCTCAGGAGTTTTGTAAAAGTCTCTTGGACGCCTCTCATAGTTAGAGGTTTTACCCATCACTCTTCCCAATCATAACACAGATATAAGAAGAAACCAAGTGCAAGTAGTACAAGAGCGGCTTCAAACATCTTTAGCTCCAATTAATGTTGGGAATGCAGGAATAAGAACTTCTTTAATAGCACGTGCTAAAAGGACATGCTCCCACTGAGTTACACCCTCATCATCACGAACATCGAGGTAGTGTAGCCAAGAACGTGCTGTACCATTGACATAGAGGCGAGACATAGTAAGACCTTCAGGAAGGATTACCCTAGCACACTCTTTAGCTACACCAAGTTCACGCATAGTTCTGTAGTCGTCTCGCGCCCACTCAGCCACTTGTTCAGAAGCAGACAACACCCGATCCAAAACATCCTCTGGCAAATCATCCACACTATTCTGTCGGTTCTTGGTATCTTGTCTACGAAACTCGCGCTCAGTAAACTCAATTTCATCACTGTATCGTTGGCTAAACTCTTGGAAAGAGAAGCTACGGTGACGAAGAAGTTGACGGGTAATGTCTCGTGGTGCTTCCACCTCAACAACAGCGTTAGCCATTTCAAACACAGACCAGTGCTTGTTACGGATGCAGTAGTCAAGGAGCTTAGCGTAGTCAGGGTTATCTTGATTAGCTGGATTACTCACCCTTGCACAGTAGGCAATCAGTGCCTCCGCATTAGCTGCGGGGACACCGATCACAGGTTGAGTAACAGCAATAAGCTTTGCTGCAATTTTAGTCAACAAGCACCTCATCTACTTCTTGTTTAAGGCGGGCAAGGGCCTCGTCTAGAAGCCCTTGATTTTCTTTAGAGGGGTCTTTTTTGAAACGTGCAACTATGCCATTATAGTTCTGCACAGCTCCATTAAGCTTCTTAATTTTTTTCATTGGATTACCAGTCCTACAATTAAGGAAGCTATTATGACAAACATAATAGCTTCTACCATTAATTCACCAGATTGGTGATCAGATTTTCGTTTTTAGGAAGCGTGGTAAAACGACCACGACCCCAACCGCCACAATCGTTACACTGATAACGATGATAACGTCCAACATTAGTGTAAGCATAACCTCTCCATTGAATGTGCTTACTGCCACATTTGGGGCACAGCACATCTTCTTCGTTATCTGCATAGATAGCAAGATTGGGATGCTTAGTGTCATAAGGACGAAGCTTATAGTAAAGCTCTTCAAGAGCAAGCACATCTACAATATTGTAGTCACGCATTTCCTTCCAAGCAGCATCATTACCCCGAAGGCATTCCAACCACAATTCAAATCCGGGAAATTGTTTGTGCCCGTCTTTCTTCGTCTTACAACCCATTACACCAGTGAGATACTCAAGAGAGTTAGACGGAAAAGCAAACTCATTCTTGGTGATCTTCAACGTGTCAATGATCTTAACAGGCGAAGGTGGTTTAAGCCCATGAACTACAGCACGAGAGCGGATTTGTTTTAGGTCAAACCGTTCGCCATTATGAGCAATAACAACATCGGCTTCATCGAGAAAATTACAAAGCTTCTCAACAATACGTCTGTCGTCGTCTTTGCGATTTTCTTCATAGAAGATTTCTCCCTTATCAAGCCACTTGGCTGCAAAAGACATAATGTGTCCATGCTCTTTGACTTGTTTGGCTGATACATTCTCTTTAAAGAAACGCCACACATATGCAAGCTTAGGGGCAGTTTCAATGTCTAAGACTAGGATTTTAACCACGAGCTTTTTTCTCCTCGAACTCAATCAGAAGTTGGGCGTAGTGGATAACCTTTTTCAAATCCTCGATGCCATTTTTCTGACGATACCTACAAGTGTACTTGATAATATTGCCTTCACAGAAGTTTAGATCGTTGGCAAGGATAAACTCAACAGGTTGAATTTTCATACCCTTGTAGTGATTACCCCCGACTTGTTCGGTGAAGGGGTCTTTTGACCCCTCCGTCATACCGCAGCCTCTTCAACAAACGGGTCGTCAACAAATTCGACACCCTCAGTGACAAGGGTTTGGACAAACTTGACGCCTTTCTTACGAACAAGGGCAGTCATTTGAGCAATTTCTAGTCGTTCTTCTGGGGAAAACGTTTGTGCATATTCACCAGCGACCACAGGCCCTTGGTCTTCGTAGATGTTATGGAACATAACAGCACGATTATAGATACGAAGCGGGCGGTGGGCGATGTCAGCAAAACGGTTAAATTGGTTCTTCATTATTATTATCCTTTTTGGATTGCCTTGCAATCGTGCGTTCTTCTTTTGATTTCAAGTCATGACAAGACTTGCAGAGAACTTGTAAGTTTTCACATTCGCAGTAGAGGTTGTTGACGAAATCATCCCACCCACTAAACCCTGTAGTTGGGTCTACGACTGGGTGGATGTGGTCACAGAATACGTTCTTGACCCTCTTACCGTCAACGACAATGGAGGCAGTTATTTCCTGCTTGCAACCATTACAAAGGTAAATTCCCTTTCTTACTCTGGCGTTTTTGATTGTATCTGAAATAGGCTTCCAAAACCTAGAGGCCCTACGCAAATGGCCCTTGACGAATGACACAAACTGTGCCTCCGTCATGGTGCCAGATGATCTTGGCTTACTTTTTACCAACGTTTAACACCATACTCTGCTAAAAACTCTTCTTTATCCATGAAAAACATTGTGTTTTGCACTTCAATATCTCCAATATCATCTACCTCTAAATCTAACCAAAGATCACCTTTTTCAAGCACAAGTTTTTCAGAGCTCCACACAATTTGAACTCCACGTTCCAACAACCAAATGTCTATGATCTGTTCAATAGGCAGACTTACAACAGTTTTGGGGGTTTCCATCTGACCCTTTCTCCATTCTCATCAATCTCTCTGACCATCCAAAGTAGATCAGCTTGTTCCCTAAACTTAGTTTTCCACTCATCCTCCCAAGTTTGTACATACTTCTCAGCAACTAACTCGTAACACTGACGAATAGACGTAGCGTCTTTCAGAAGTTTGTAGGCAAAAGCAGGACCACAATTCTTAATACCACCAATATTGTCTACGTTATCACCAACTAAAAGCTGATAGTAGAAGAACTTATTACCTACACCAAAGATTTTTGGTGGTTTGGCCTTGCCCTTGGAATCAAACTCCCCTGCATTCTTATGCTCTAGCCAACCTAACTCGTCTACTAAGATGGGGCCAATAGCTGGCTGTTTACCAACCTCCCAACTGTAGTGCCAACCTTGACACTGACGTAGGTCTTTGTCACGAGAACAGATGATTGTGTCTAGTTGCTCTCGTCTAGCATGTTGCATAAGACACATGGCATCATCAGCCTCTAACCCATCCTCGTTAACATGAACATCATAGGATGCAAGAATGTAGTGTAGGAGGTTGTAGAAGTGGAAGGGCTTAGTGGCTTTGCGACCCCCCTTGTAGTCTTTCTCTTTCGCAACTTCAACACGAAAGTTTTCGACATACTCTTTAGGCTCTTCACCAGAAAGTTTCCTTCGTTTGTTTAATGTCTTATTAATACGTGGTGTGTTAGTTAGGAAGAGAAGAGGGGGCTCATCGGCCCCCGCTTCGTCACAAATAAGCTTGATGCGATTGTCTAGCAGCTCTTGAGCAAATTCCCAAGAGGCAGGTTCAACCACACCAGCATCATTCTTTTCTGACGAGAACCCAATCTCGTAAAGGAAAGCAAGATGTCAGCATCAATAAGCGGCTTCATCTTGTATCCTCCTTTCTCTGCGAGAGGCAGTTTAAGGGTTAATCTTACCACTCTTTTTCAGCCGATCTACGACAGAAGCTTCGTAAAACGTAATACCTAATTGCTTTGAGAGAGCTTCGATACGTTTTTGTTCGGCTTCCTCTAGTTGCTCTTTTTGAGTAAGTTTACGGTCCCCTACAATCCTGACCTCAATAGGTCCGGGACAGGTGTCGTATGGATCAAGTGTAGACTCAAAAACTACGCGAAGTTTAACATACCCGGCTTGCTCTGCCTCATCCAGTTTACTGTAAAGCTTTTCAAAAAGTTTGTGCAAACCGGTCTTGTCGTATTCGTCACTTACATCTAGGTAAAGACTTTTACCGAACTGATCTTCACGCATTACCAATCCTCTTTTTCATCCTCATCAGCGTCATCTACAGGGGCCTTAGAAGCCTTCTTCGGTTCAGCCTCACCCTTGTCTGCCTTCTTAGCAGGAGCCCCTTCTAGGGCGCTCTGAAGGGCGCTGCCATCATAGTCTACAGCAGACTTGATCTTCTCCTGAATCCATTCGGGAAGTTCTTTGAAAATGTCAACGTCAGGTTCATAAAAGTCGAAGATACGACCGGGGTTCTTAAGTTCAGGGGCCTTAGCAGCTTCCTTAGGGCGCATAGACGAAACCGATGCAACCTTCTCGTAGATACGATCAACTCCCGGACGTTTGTCCGTCTCGGTGACTACAGTGACCATACACGGAGCACCAACAAGTTGGGCCCAATCACCATCTGCACGTGCTTCGGGGTCAAGAGCGTAGTAACGCTTAGTGCTCTTAGCCAAGTCAGCTTTGAGCGACATGAAAGGAATTTCCTCAGACAACCAACGAGGTTTGTCTTCGAGGTCATTGCCATCATCGTCTTTCATAAATTCATCAAGCATCTCGTAAGTGAGACGGAGGTAGAGGCGAGGGGCTCGCTCTTCACCTTTGTACGGACGTTCCTTCTGTACACCCATCAGGATAACCTGAACAAGACGGGCGGGGTAAGTGCCCTCTTCAAGAGGGTCAGGACGTTTAGCGTTACTAGAAGCAGCGGCGGGAAGTTTTTTGGCGTTTAAGCTCATTGTTGTTATACCTTATTTAGTGGATATCTGCGTAAGATTTTCCGAATTGTACAGAGATATCAAGTTTTACATTTAGATTCAGTTTTTCGTTTGTTCTGTCGATAGCATCACGAAGAAGTTTTTCTGCTTTGTCCCTGCTACCCTCTTTAATTTCTAGACCAACTTCGTCGTGCATTTGCATAGTTAGTTGTGGACGGACTTTTCTAAACTCTCTAATCCAAGTATCAAAACAATAGACACCAGTGCCTTGGTTTGTGGTTGACCAAATATCTTTACGACTCCTGAGTGAGTACCAAAATTTGGAAACTGGGTTATATACCCACTCTTGTCCATTAACACTCCTGATTAAAGCCTTTTCTGCGTAAGCTTTAATAGCCCAATTCTTTTTCCAATATGCATCCAGAAGCTTTTTTGCTTCTGGTACAGGCACCTTTAACTCCCTAGCAAGTTTTGGGGCACCTACACCATAGGTCGCTGAATACACAGTAGTTTTACCTTTATGTCTAGCAGCCTTGATCTTTGAAAAAATCTTTGCTTGCTCCTCTTTAGGAAGAGCCTTCATCTCCTCTAGTGTCACTATGTAACTCCAAGTAATTAGCTGCGGCTCTTAAGTAGTCTGGATTATCTTGAAAGAGGCCAAGACCCCTATTACAATTGTGGCAAAGTAATGCCCTTGGTTTGCCAGTGGTGTGGCAATGATCTAGATTTAAACCAGAAACATGATCTTCACGCATCTTAAACGGTGTAGTTTTACAAATAGCGCACAACCAATTTTGTTCATCTAGTTTTTCCTGCACCCATTTTAATCCAACTCCGTATCTACGGCGATAGTGTTTGTCAGAATTTACTTGCCTTCGACACATCTCTGAGCAATATAAATGGCTTGGGCCCTGCGGCGTAAAAATTGAATCACACCAACCGCAATTTTTATCTTTAAACCAACCTTGTGGGTAAGCTTTTGGTTCAGCCGACATAGGTTTAATTTTTAAAGGTGTAGTAGTGTAACTAGTTATTGTGTCTGATACCATTTGTAAAAATCTGCTTCTTCTTGTGTGATCAATCCAGATAACACACACATTTCTATGTGCGGGTCGTAATCTTTTTGATTTTTTTGCTCAATATATTTTGGGTCAAGTTCGTAAATATAGTGATCCCCAGTCTTGTTCTCAAGGGCGACCATATCTGAACCGCAAAGTTCATAACCGTCACGGGCAATCAAACACCTTCTGATCTCGTAACCATAAGGCTTTCCAACACCCGGAAGATTGACAATAGTGCTATGTTTAAACCGGAGAGTGTTAGTCAAACCTTGAACACGAGCCTTTAAATAACCCTGTTCATCTACATTCTCAGCAAAACCTTTCAGGATACCAAGTCTGTGTTTGACAATAGACAGACCCTCCAATTCTAGGATGGCTGGTTCTTTTTCTGCAAGTTCTAGGACAGATGGGCAAATGTCTGGTGAGTTGGGTAATTTGATTTGTGGAATTTGTCTCTCAGTGCCATCCTCCTCTTTGATAAACTTGAATGTAATTGGCTCCCAACCAATCGAGAATAGCCAATCTTTGATTTGATCTGGGCTGTTTGGGTTAGGGGGTTCTTCCTTCCCGACTACATATATAGGGTCTGTGTGGTCATTTGTCAAGCCTTGATCACGTAAATATTTTTGCCATTTGACACCTTCTACAGAAAGTGTGCCATCTTTTTTGTAAGGTTTGGCCGGAGGAACTTTCTTTACAAGCTTCTGCACGACAGGCATTACACGTGCAAGAGCTTCAATCTTAGGCTGTTGTTCTGCCTCTAGTTTAGCAATAGCTTGGTTGCACCAGTCAATATCAAGTTTCCACCTAGACCTCTCTTGCTCTGCCGCACAATCCAACTTAAACATCAGATACCCGATGATAGGAAGGCTTTCCACAGCATCAGATTGATATAGCAGAGACAGATAGCTTCGTTGTTTCTCCCACAGTTTAATGTTGATACGTACGTCTTCTTGACAACGATGGGTATACTCTTCTACTGTCAAACTATCCCAGTTGTCAATCTTAGGTTTCTCTACTCCTAATTCTCGTCCCCACCATTCTAGCCCATGTAATTTTCTCTCTGGATAGAGGTACCACGAAAGGGCTAGAGTGTCGATAAGTTTTGCTTTAATTTTGATGTTAAGCAAACGCTCTAAGGTGGGGATGTCGAAGAGACGAATGTTATGTCCAATGAGAACTTTCTGAGATAGAAGCCACTTGGACATATCTTCGTACTTGGTGAAGGACTTAACATCTTTACCGTCTTGGTAGGATAAGACATGGATTTTAGTAGCATTAAGTCCGTCACACTCCATGTCAAATACTGGCATTAGCTACCTTTCATATAAGCCCCACAAGTTTTAGAAAAGTCTGAGAAAGCTACAGGAACATTATCTGGATCATGCGACCACCACTCCCTAGCTTGTTGGTGCAGCTCATCTGTCCAATGCCGAAAACATGTAGGGTTCTTACAATCAGATGAACAGAAGGTTTGGTCTTTATAACAAATGGCCATTAGCTTTTCCTCTCGATGGCGCGAAGGGCGGCGGGCAGGGCAGCGATGGCGCGGGCGATTGCCTTGGCGGTCTCACCGTTGTTCATGCTCTGCGCGATAGCTACTGCATCGCTCTTGCGGATCAGGTCACTCACAATTTGCCTCCAAAGATGAACCACATAGTCAAGAAGCCGAGGGCAAAGATGACGATGCCATCACTCATGGCTATTCTCCTTGAGGGCGGCGCGGGCTTGCAGAAGCGCGACGGTCAGCTTGGTCCATTGCGGGCCTGTTTCAGCGCCACGGCGAGACACCTCGGAAGACGCTTTTTCCAGTGCTTGCAGCGCCGCTTCCAGCCGCTCGGCGCGGTCGCGCTCCCACTTTGCGACACGCTCCGCTTCGGCGCTGATCTTCGTGTGAACGTCCCGCTCGGCCAGATCGTCGGACATGGCGCGGGACAGGGCGGCGAGGACTTCGGTGCGCTTGACCCAATATCCAATCGGAACATCCTCAATCAGCGCGGCGGCGAAGGTTTCAGCGGTCATTTGTGTACCCTTCTCTAAATCGTTGAACAACTTTTCTGACATTATCTTGAGTGACACCAAGATGCTCAGAGGTTTCTTTGTACGAATAGCCAAGTACTAAATTAGCCACCAACATCTTTTGATGTTGTTTATTAGACACCTCTTTGAGAATGTCTTTTAGACTAGTGTCTTCGTAATAAGCTAGGTCTTCTGACTCCAAGAAGTCAATGATGTCCATCATATGTGGTGTTCTACGAAGGGATCGTTTATAGTCCCACAAGACAGAGAAAAGAACACTATTAAACCAAGTTTGCAGTTTTCCTTTCTCTGGCTTATAAGTTTCAAATCGACTTAGTGCCTTAGAAAAAGCTGACTGAACAATGTCTTCACACACATCTACGTTATGTAGATACGGGTAAACCTTTCTGATATACCGATCTTTATTGTTACGGTAGAGTTCTTCTAAGGTCATAGTTCTACAAACTTTCCTGTTTCTTTATTCCAAAAGATTGGAAATTTTTCACTAAGTCCGAACTCACGATCTTCAAGGATACGAATGTTACGGACGTTCTTAATTTCGTCTGGCAGATCGGGGTCTTTATTACCCTCTAAACCAATCATTAAATTAGCACTACGCATCATGGCACGAGAGCCAGCAAATTGAGACGAGATAACATCTCCACCCATTTCGTGAGAGCAATTACCTAGACCGATGTATTTGCCCTGTTTATACTTCGCTGCTCGTTGGTCGGCAGAGATGCCACCTTCTGGGGCTTTTAAGTGGCAGAACATAAACACTGTAATGTCTAGGTCAAGAGCCATAGCTGAGATATCTTGTGCAATACCTTGAAGCATAGTGTTTGCATCAGCAGAGTTAATACCATTTGTAAGGTTAGTAATGGGGTCAATGAAGTGGGCTTTTGCTCCCCACTCTGCCGCAGCGAGTATATCTTTCTTTAGCGAATCCCAACCGACATGCTGATATAGATTAAGAACTGCCAAACGGTTTTTGAGAATTTCACCAGCGCGGTCGTAAGCTTCGTAATCAAATTCTTTTTCTGGGTCATGGAAAATCTTTCCCTCTAGTTTACCAGCAAGAAGTTTGTAGGTCTTAGCATTAGCCTCTTCAGGAGAGGCCATAAAAACTTTGATGTCGTGGTTCTTCATGAAGTGTGCAGCAAGTTCATTCCTAAACTCACTCTTACCCATTTTTCGTTTTGTTCAGGTGCAGTCGTTAGTTGCACCCCGCAGTCTTACCTGCTGCTGCATATCCCTATGCAGACCAGACTATATCATCACCCATTTCTGGGGCTGTGCGCTTCCATCCACTTGGATGTACTCCCTTTCGGGATAGTCGTTGCACCTTCTCTTCTAAACACTCGGTTAATATTTATACCGATACAAGACATCTGAGATACGTGATTCTTTATATCCCAGATGCTCTGCTATACGTTTTCTACTCCAACCTTCTGTACGAAGGGCTTTTATAAGCTTAACAGTATCATGGGAAAGCCTCCTAGGCCCCACCCTTAACCCTGTTTGGAATGCGTGTCGTGTATTACTTTTGCAAGTAACCCACTCAAGATTTGTATAATGCGTGTTTAATTTTACACCATCAATATGATTTACCATTGGCAGGTTATTGGGGTTGTCCACGTAGTGTATAGCCACCAATCGGTGTACAAACTCCCTACGTCTCCCAAAAGCACTACGCCAAAGTGTAACTCGTTTATATCCAGTGTAATTCAGGTCTGGTTTCAACACCTTACCTGTGTTACGGTTTATTACGGTACCATCCTCGGCAATGTCGTAAAATTCGTAACCCTCAAATTGAATTGGTTTCATCACCACATCCTCTCTGAGTATTTAGAAGAGCTTGGCTCAGGATTCCCTGTTCTAGGCTTCCCCTGAGTTCACACAGTTCTTTAGATGGGGTTACCCCCAAATGGTGCTATAAAGCTAACACCAGCTCCAACATAGATTGTTTCGCCATAACGAATACCACGAGTGGCTCTGTTCATCTTGGGGAACGGCCAAGACAGCTCTCCAAACTTAGCGGGCTCTCTTGCCTTATCATGGATAGCCTCTCCGAAGACGAGAGAGGTGTTCTTAGCCACCTCTGCGTGGTAAGCTAGGGCATTGTATGCTGCTTTAGCTTTACCCTCTACAAGAGCCTGATTTGCGTCTTTAGTGGGAAGCTTAGCCGACTTGGCATGAGGCATGACTAGCATAGCTTTTTGTGTTGCTACACGACCAGCTTCATCATCATCAAAACACAATACAACCTCTTTGAATAGACGACGAATATCTTCTGCATGTTTTGTCAAACTCTTCTTAGCACTAGCTGAGCCATGAGGGAGAGAGACGACAGCAGGATGATATTCTTTATCACCATGCATCTCGTAGATACGATCTACAGAGGCCATATCTTCTGGACCCTCTGTGATGATAAGACGATATGCACCAGAGGCTTTAGCGTTCTCCCAATTAAGGAGATCACAATCTCTAGTGTCACCGATGTTAAAGGGAGGACAACTCTTGTCCAACACCTTCACATGATAGCCAGTGAGTTTACCAGCTTTAGTAACAGGCCAATAGATAGCAGTGGGGGTCTTACCATCTTTCTCAGACATAGACACCTTTGCATCGAACTTCTCTAAGGTAGAAGCCCTTAACTTACGAACAGCTACGTCTACGGTGGGATAGCCATCAACTTCTGCGATCTCTTCTTTGATCTGCTGATCAGTCTTTTGAGGACGAGCAGGAAGATCAACAACCTTTCTGCCATCCCCATACGGGTCTTTCACAAAGGTGTGACAAGCAAAACAAAACCCATCCACCTCTCCTGTATCTTGGGCAAAGACCTTAAGCCCACCCTTTGTACCGCAGGTATGCGGAAGGGAATCAATTTGAATGCCTGACATGTCACCTCTTATAAATATTTATCTAAATTTAGTGGCTCATCCACCACTATGTCAAAAACATCTGTATCAAATAGGAAAGTGTTATCTCCAGCATGGGTGTATACAACAGTTGTAAACCCCTCTCTTTTCTTTACCAGAAAGGGTTTAGATAGATCAACACCCCTAATGCTTGCCCATTGCCAGTAGGTTGAATCTCTACCGAGTTGACGAGCTTTATCTTCGTTGTACAAAACTCTCATAAATAGTCATCCAGATTAAGGGAATTAACTAAATAGGGGTTAAATACGTCTTGCCCAACTTGTGACCAAGTTTTTTCGTTTCTAAGCACTTTGTAGGTTTTTCCACCAAATCCGTTAGCAACTCCTACGCATTTGAGTGGTTTACTCAAGTCAACACCAGCGTTTTTAGCCCAACCTATATAAAGACCTAACTGGCCTAGTTTTGAAGCCCTCTGAGTGTCAAAGATCACGTAATCTGGATGTGACATAGCGCCTCACATGAATTTGTCTAGGTCAAGTTGAATGGTCACTGGCCTGATTTCCCTTTCGTCCACGTAGTAGTAATACGAGTCTGGCTTACCTCGCTTATTAATCATGCTAATTTTATACTCAACCCTACCACCCCACTCAAAAGGTAATTTATTGGCATGTATGATTTTATAGATGCGCTTATCTCCGCGCATAAAGCGTTTAAAAGCAGCTTCCCAACCACGACGCCGTGGGTTTGCATATATCTCTACAAGGTCTCCAACCTTCATTACATGTACCTCTCAAGGTCTAATTTAAAATCGACAGGCTCAATTTCACTAAGTCTTACATCCCACTGATTACTGACATACCCGTCCTCTTCTAACTTATTTTTTACGTAATCTTCCCAGAACTCTTCTAGAACAATGGAGAGTTTGTATTTTCCTAGTTCACGAACTGCGGTGATAATGCCGATCTTACCGTGATATCCAAGTTTTTCTTGGGTAATCTGACCATCGTCATCCTTAAACCCAAGGAACCTTACTCTTTGACCTTCTTTAAACATATCACTCCCTTTCACTATATAGTGGATATTCCCCTCTTTGTCAAGAGGCAAAGAGGGAAATATTTTTGTCGAAGATGTTAAGATTGATCTCGTCCCAACGACGGGAGTAGATTGCGTATTGAATGTTACGGACTCCGATCCGAATACGGTCCTCTGTGATGGCGTTACGGAAGTGGCTAAGGTAGGGAGCAAGGAGCTGCTCGGCAAACGGAACAAAACCTTGTTCGCTTGCTCGTCCAAGCAAGTCGGTCGGATTATTGACAGTTTTTGCAAACTCTTTAAGAGTGTAGAGAATAGACGCCCAAGTTTTGATACGTTCAAAATCGGTTGTAGATTCGAGGGCACGAAACTCCACCGAACCGTACTTGAATAGCGAAGTAACATTAATGCTTGCATAGCGCAAGTCCTCGGTATTGAGCAGGTTAAGCTGGCTAGACATGATCATGGAGGTAATAACGTCCAAGCTATAACTTGCATCCGACATACGAAGACAAAAGTGATTGCCAGCACGAGTGGGGTCACAGAAAGTAATCAGCACTTCCTCAAGCATGAGATAGGTTGCGATGTAAGTAACCAGTTGCTTAGGGGTGAGGTCTTGCACGTTAACATGTACATGCACTCCGGCACGATAAGTAGGACGCACACGAGTATTGTTACTAGCCATAGCCGCAGAAAGTTCAGCAAAGGCACCATCCAATTGTTTGACAGTGAGCGGTTTCTTAAGCACAAACTCACCACTCTCACCACGGAGAGAGGAGTCATGCTCAAGACGCCAGTGTTTAGAGACATGTTCTGGATGCGGAATGTTGTCAGCTTCCACCTCGATCTCAATACCAATGTCGCCAGCTTGTTCACGGCAGCCAATGAGTTTAGCGATGTTAGCCATATTACCCCACAGATTCAGCAAGATGTTGTTCGAGGAAGAATTTATCGGCGTCAAGCACAAGCTTTCCACCAACAAGCTTACCAACAGTGTATTTACGGTACATCAGAGCGATGTTCTTACCGTTGTTGATAAGACCGAAGTCACGAGAAAATGCCTTGGAGTTGTTAATCCTGACAGAAACAAAATCCTTGGCCTCTTGAAGAGTGGGGTACTTACCCAACACTGTGTCACAGATTTGGAGGAGATGAAAGTCTCGTTTGTCAAGGCCATACGACACAAGACTGTTGACAGACAAACCTTGTTTCCAATCCTTACGCATGGGTTTACGACACAGATAGGCCATGACGTTACCAAGATTGGCAAATCCCAGAGGGACGGGAGTGAGGTCAATATCTTTAAGATTTATATGTTGTTCCTCAGACTTGGGGTTGAACCCCACACAGATTGTATCACTGCCCTTGCGAACAACAGCAGAGATAAAGAAAGGTTCGCCATTCTTCTTACGAACAAGCGTGGAAGAAAGACGACGTTGTGCGTACTCAATGTCGTCGTAGTACATAGTTATGCTGCCTTCATGTTACGATAGGTGCCACGGTGAGGAATGTTACCATACTCAAGAGCATAGTGAAGAGCATTATCCCAACCGTCTTTCTTGGCGATAATGTCCCGTGCAGTCAGACCATAGAACTGCGTCGTACCAACATCAGGATTGTCGAAGCAAGCTTCGATAGCTTTGATGGTGTTGTTGAAGACACACTTACGAGACCACGGATCATTAATCCACTTGTTAGAGAGGACACGATACTCCATACCATAGGGCTTAGGACGGAAAGCACCAGCAGCACCATAGAGGGAACGGCGACGGTCGTCACGATCCCATGCCATAGAGGGAAGACCAAGGTAAACATCCAAGGCTTTAGTGAGGGTTCGGCAAGCTTCCAAGTGGCCCTCATTGTTGATATCAACAGGCTCTTTCGTCCAGCCAATATGAACGTGACCAGATGCCGTACGGAAGGGGGTGTCTGCATCAGGGCGAGGGTTTGCTTCTTTGGTGTAGGCATTGAAATCGGGGGAGCATCCAAGTTCACGTGCCTCCTTAGGTTGTGAACGAATATACTCAAGACCAAAGTCCGCAACAGGTTCAACAAACACTTCATATCCGGGGATCATGCTGACAATCTTGTCAAGCACGGTGGTCATGTGATCCTCGAATTGATCAAAGGTCTCGGCAGGGTCGATGTTGAACTCAAGGGCCATACCATCCACTTGAACAGCACCCTTGTCAACTTTGAAGGGACGGTCTTTTGATCCGGGCACAAGGCCATGTGCCGAGTGGAGCTTACCGAAACGCTTGACGAAGAACTCAGGATCAGCGCCAATTTTAAAGTCGATGCCGTTGATTTTCATGTTACACCTTTAGCTTGCGAATTTCATAACGTCTTTGACGATGGGGAGGTCTTTACAGTCTTTGCAGAAGTAGGTGGCCGATGTAACCCAGAGAATATCATTACGATCTTCCCACTTTGCAGCACGGTCACAATTACCACAACCACACTCTACTTTATCTTCGTAGGCAGAACGGTTTAGGAAGGCACTCTTGTCATACCAAGGGGCAAACTCTTTATTACTGGAGTCATTATTGATAGCCTCAATAGCAAAGGAACCATTGGCTGCTACACGCATCTTAAACTCTGGCTTGAGTTTTGCCCAAGAACAATCATACCAATTGCACCAGAACTTATCAGGATCAAGGGCAGACCTATGAATTTTGGTAGCAAAGTAGTAACCTTGACCAGACCGACCAGTGATCTTGTCTTTGGCCTCCTTATATTTGGCTACCGGAATGTTGACAGTAAGTTCCGAACCATCTTCCAGATACCCAAAGGCGGCTGGCTGCATGGCGTTATCATGAAACTCTGTGATACGAAAGTTAGTGGGTCCAGACTTGGGAGTAGCTTTGGACTTCTCTTCCCCCTTTTTCTCGTCAAGATCAGGACGACGGAAGTAGTCCCAATAGTTGTCGTCGTAGGCGCTGCTCCTTCCGTAGCTTCTTCCGTAGTTTTGCTGATAGCCGTAGTAACGGGGTTTGGCGACAAAAGGGGGCAAGTCACGCTCTGTGTGATAAACACAGCCATTTTGGGACAAGCTGGCATCACGAACAATGTCGAAGGTGTAAAGACGGTTAGGCGTCAGCTCGATGATGTCATGCAGTTTGAGGTTGTTACGAAGAGCGGAAATAACAAGCATCCAAGACTCAGATGCCCACATAATACTCTTGTCGTCTGCCGTATAAACAACATACAGAGGACGTTGAGAGTTTCGGATCATGTTGAGTTTTTTGTTGACCTTGTCATACCAAACAAGAGCCATAGCACCATCTGCATCTTTCCACACCTCATCAATACTCTGGGTATGAGAAAGGTGAGAGTAGATGATCTGGCTGTCCACATCTAAGTCTTTCCAACCGTGAAAAGAACGAAGCGAAGACATATCAACAGTGCCATTGTGAGCACCAACAACGTTCTCATACTCAAACGGATGAGCATTCTCGGCAATAACCTTGCCTTGAGTGGCAAACCTGTTGTGACCGATGTAGATGTTCACAGGTTTATAAGTCAAGGTACGTTGACGAATGGCCTTGTTATGCTCATAGAAAAAGTCTGAGGGGGTGCCCAGAGACTTAAACAACTCTACCTCAGGTTTGTCAGACGCAATACCAGAGATAGCCGCAACACCAGTAGAGTCTTCACCACGAAGTACGTCGAGGTAAAGCATGTCATTGAAGGCTTTCTTGAGGGGTTCACCTACAAGGTTTGCCATTACACCAACTAGACCGCAAATATTACTAACTCTCCTTTCTCCGACTTTCGTCTTATCTCTTACTTAAGGCCAAGGAACTGTTCGAGGTAGTCAAAGTAGAGTCGTTGACATGGATGATCAAGACCTACATACTCAGGGTGTGGTTGAAAACAAAGAGACTTAGTGTCCTCGTAAAAGACAACTTCGATATCCGGTGTAACTCCACCTTCTTCACCTTTGTCATACGAATATTTGTGTCCCGCAACATTAGCTACAGCTAACACCTTACCGTGTGCAGATGGGATCATCATCTGATGGTGGGTTGATGTAACTAAGACTTCCTCGCCAGATACTAAGTCTGTGGCAATGTGACCTTTACTCACAGCATGACCTGTTACGTGTTGCCACATCTTGCCGCCATTCATGACGTTAAGAAACTGTGCACCACGGCAGATGCCCGCCATTGGCGTTTTTGATGATACTATAGAAAGAACAAATGACAGAACCCTATTGAGTCAGCAATTTAGACTTCTTCGTAGCTCTGTACCTGGTGAAGACGTAGAATTAGAATTTCGTACGAATAACCTTCTGTTAAACCTAGATTTTCATTATGGTGGCTCAGCGCCTTATCGTGACTGGGAAAC
>OGWN01000007.1_pt1 | contig 35957 bp, 54 predicted proteins | sample 1575921 | NCBI WGS metagenome assembly OGWN01 (sample SAMN07581531, study PRJEB24739) | freshwater metagenome
CGTTAAGTTCGTTAAGGCGACTAATAGCACCAACTTGGTCAGTGTCGTTGAACTTGTCAGCAGTGAGGAACATATCTGCGTCTGCAATATACTTCCACTTGGCATGGGCGTCAACCCATTCCTGTTCTGTTACACCATCAACCTCAACGCCGTACACCATCTGATCAAAGATATCAATGATGTCCAGTGGCTTTTTACCTGCGTTTTTACCGACAGTGGTATTGTTGTTAATGAAGTTACCACGGATCTCGCCACGACTTACAATATCGTAAACGTTAATGGGAACTTCAATGTCCTCAAACTTTTCGCCGAGGCCCACAGTTGCGATCAGGAACAGTGCAAGGCTAGTGTGCTGGCCGTCCCATGCCCCGTAGCCGCCGGTTGCAAGTTCGTAGACTTGAATAGGCTGTGCTTGGTATGCACGGAAATTTTCAATGATTGTAAGGATCCATTGAAGGTTTGGCTCTCGTTGCATAGTAGTGTCAATCTGGATGTCTTTCAACTTACCAGTGAGACTCTTACACAAACGGAACTTAGAGCGATCGTTAATGCTCTTAAGGCCGGGATTGTTCTTTTTAAAAGTTGCAAGCGCCTTGACAAGTTTTGATTGCCAGTTGCGTTGAGCCTGTGCAGGCAGAGTTGCAATCGTGTTTTGCAAACGATTTACAAGGTCAACTAGGTTGGAAGAAGAGTTTTGAAAGCGGGCATTACGGATAGCCGCGTAAGTGTTGGCAGTCGCCATTTGAGTTTCCTTTCATTCGTAACCTTGTGCATTGTAAAACATAACGACCCCATGTCGATATGCCACGTTGCTTAAAGGTTAGCTGGTAGATTTCACTACCATACCTGTATTATAAGAAAAGCCCCGATTATGGTCAACCGGGGCTTTTAATGGGTGTTGTATTTTTACAACACTCTTACAGCTACTTTTTGGTGCTTGCTCACGTAGCCAATATATTCATATTTGACTTTGTGTTTCTTGCAGTGCTCTTGCCACGCTTTGAATTCGTCTTTTTGCCAACCCGGGTAGTTAATGTATTCATCAAAGATAATTACAGTACCTGGAACAATGTTATTCTTTAAACTTTCCAAGATAGTAACAGTACTCGAATACAAGTCGCAGTCCACATGCAGTAATGCAATAGGAGCATCTTGCTGAACGTCTTTTGTAAAGTTTGGCAAGGTCTTGTCAAACCATCCTACCCAGAGTGTGCAGTTGCTTCTAACACGTGGCAGACTACTACGTGCAAAGAACCCTTTACGCATACGACTGGTCCAGTCCTCGGGTAAACCAACAAAGCCATCAAACCCGTGTACTAGACTATCACTTAACCAATATGCAAACTGATTTAAGGTGCGCCCAGTGGCAACACCAAATTCGAGCACAGTACCTGTGTCTAGTAGTGTCTGATCTAGCTGTGTAGTTGCTACCCATTTATGCAAGTCGTAGTCCGTGTCAAAGTTAGGTACAGCTCGCATATTGTCTACAATATATTTTGCTGATTCTTCACTTGCAATTCTCTTGGCTGTAAACTCTGTGTCAATCACATCGGTGTACATGCCAAGCAGTTGTTTTTGATATTTTGTGGGTTGCGGATAACGCAACCACTCTTCAATGCGGTCTTTGATTCTGTAAAAGTCGATCATAATGTCTAGGTGTTAAGTTGCAGGGTTTCAAGATACGCATTCAAGTTGCCTGCATGTAAATTTAACATTATAGCATCTTGCTCGCTAAACACAATGATTGCGGTATTCTTGATAAAATACGGAGCAGTAAACAATCTTTCCAATTGGAGTAAATGTTTGCTCTTAATCGAATCGGCGTCTAACTTAATAGTAAAGGTTGGCTGCTTCATAGCCTTGCTAAAAAACTTTAGTCCAAAGTTTGTTAGTCTAAGACTGTTTTTGTTTGTAGGATTCCGCCACCATATTTTTGTATGGCTCTCATAGAAGTTAGGATCGAGGCCTGCTCCAGAGATAACTTGGCGCTGATAGTCGCGCTGTCGATTAGGGGTAGATTCGCTCACCTTCTTTAAGCAGTACTACAGTGAATTTGTCTGTTTTGAACAGAGCATTTAGTTTCTTGCACAAGTTGATAGCATGGCCGCTATTACTAAAGCTTACCTTTTTGTACTTCGGGCCCGGGTAGCTGATTAGCACGTTAAACGTTTTCAAGTTAATAGGCTTTCCATCATAGTGTACAGCCCAGATGCCTTCACTGGCTAATACTTGATCTGCCTTGTACGATGTTTTATTGACGTGTTCGATTAGAACAGTTGGCTTTGGTCTTGACATTTCCTATTCCTTGATAAAACTATTTATCACCGTTATATGTGTAGTTTATTTAAAGTTACCGCCGTCAAGACTAACTTGGATAACACCATCATCTTGAGATAGTTTACCACTTAGTTCTACCACCAATGTCATTAGATTAAAAATATCAGCCTGCAAACTTCGTGCATCTTGTGCAGACATAGTGAGGTCTCGGCTATTGGTCTGACTCATGGCCTTGACCCTGTCATTAAAGTTTTTTAGATGTATTGTTTGTAACTGTTCAACCATTTTTAATTTCCTCTTCGCTTTTAAACGGACCTTGGTACTGGTACCTGTTTAGCGTGATAAGTTTTGGGCAGTACTCTTTGACCCAAGTGTTGTTGTATTTGACAAGATAGTAGCCTGCACAGAAATAACTTCTGCTTTTAGATGTTTTAGTATAAATTGGTAAGCGTCGAGAAACATCGTAGATCTCGTTGAAACTCTTGCTGTTACATGGGTAGCCGTACACATCATTTGTTTTAGTTGTTAACGCTTTATCCGCTTTAGCGAATTCAATGTTATATTTTTTGCTAATCATTTTAATACTAGCAAATTTTTCTCGATGGTTATCATGCACAAAACTAAATCCGCCATCGTCAATGGCTTGGATTGTTGCTACCTTGTTACCTTTTTCTTCAACAATCCAGTATTTGTTCTTAACAATAGGTTTAGCAAGTAAGTTCATATTAGCTCCTTTATTTTTTTAAGTGGTGCATTGTAATAATTTTACCAATCTCTGCACCTAAGTCTTGGCCTTCTGAAATAACATATAAGTCAGTTTTTGATGCGATGCCTGGGTCAACTTCGCTTTTAATAGAAATAATGGTCCCGCCGTTTGCCGGGAGAATTCTAATTGAAATGCCTCGTTGATAGTCTAGCTCGCATCCTAAGGTTAATGTTGTCGCTGACATTGATTGTATTCCTGATAATATCCCGGCCCCGGCAATTGCACCCGAGCCTTGAGCCCCACTAATTGCAAAGCTCATAGTCTAATTAACTCCATAGCAACAATTTGCCCAATACGATGTGCGATATCCTCTTCAGAGTCAGGGATAATATAAGTTTTATTGTTGCTTTCATCTTTGCGGCGATCGTATGTTCGCATCTGAACAATAGTGCCGCCTTCTGCGGGCATTACTGTAAAACGCATACCTTCGATGTCAACATCCGAACTTTCGCGCACAGCGATAGAGTTTGCCAACTTGGGTTGGTCTTGGGAGAATATAAAGTTGTGTAGTTTGTGTCGTAGCCAATTACGCATTTTGTTCTTCCTCTTCTACTAAGGCTGCAATTACCTTGAGTTTTTCTTTAGCAATTTCGATGTTATCTAGTGCATCTTGCATGGCCGGGTGTTTCTTAGCCAGTTCTTCGTATTTTCTTTGTTGCAACATTTCGTGTTCTGCCCACTCGAGTACAGCTTTTGTTCTTGCTGTTAAATCGATTGTGGCCATTCCGCCGCCAACTGATTGCCAGCCGTTGCCATCGTATACTTGCATTTGATTATTGTTATAACGGACTATTCCAGTCATTGGCTGGGTTGGGCTAATGTAAGGCATTGATCCTTGACTTGAATGTGCGATTAACCAATCGCTTGCTGGGGTATAGACATTATTGATCATGCAAATACTAGATATAAAACTAAGAGGTATGTTAGTTGATGAACGAGTTGGTCAAAACCCAACCAGACCCAGAATTCGGGCGTTTCAACTGTGTAGTTCTTTTTCTTGTTAATGTTAATCTTTGCCCAATCAGTGTGGTAGTGGATAACAAAATCTAGTAGGGCAATTAACACGGCTTCGACAATGAACCCTGTGCCGGTGATTAGTAAAATTGCAAGCAACGTTCCTAGTCCTTGCTTGGCACTATGCCAAATTCCTAGTACATTGCCATATATACCTTTACCATGGACTTCGGCCATGGTCTGGTTAACAAAGTCAATGTACCAATGTTTAATTTGTAGCAATACCAATAAACCTATTGCAGCTTCTAACATTATTTGACTCCGAACTGTTGTTTAATCTCGTAATAACATGCAATTGCGGGCTCGTTTCTTTCAGTAACATCCTCGCAAATTGTCAAGCATTCCTTAACAATTAATTCGGCAAACTTTTCTAAAAGTTCTCCGCCCACGTCTGGGTAATGACTACCACCTACTTGCAATGCAATATCATGAAACTTCTTGTTCTTCATTCTACTCATAGTCTGCCTTTAATGTGTTAAATGTTGTTTGATGTTGTTCGGCAATATAGTTTTGTGCTACCCTGAGCATGTTCACCGCATGATCGTAGCTCACAGGAATTACAATTTTCTCGCCGCGTTCTATTTCTTCTAACAGAAGTAGACGTTCGTAGGGCGTATGCGGAATCATTTTACCTCTGGGTAACTTGCAGACAAGCAATCAACATATTGTTGAGCTTGCTCGCTCAGTCGATTAAGTTCAAACTTACCACAGAACTTTAGGAACTTAGTACCAATTTGTGGTACAGCCTTCGGTACACTGTTAGTAGCAATGGTTTCAGCAATCCATACCTTAACGTGATCTGGTTGTGCAGACAGATCAATTAACGTTTTGTTTCTTTGGTAGTCGTCGTGGACAGTGTGTTCCACACCATTGTGATCCGTCCATTTCTGCAACATAAGGTTATTCCAGTTGAAACCTTTAGACCCCCTGTCGGAAAAAGCTTCGGTAAGTCCAATTTTATTTTTAGTTCCTTTAGTGCGGACTCCAGGGTACGCCGAGAAAACGTTGTCAGTTGGATCTCCCCGGATGCACTTTTCAAATAGGATCCATTCAGGGTCTGGAATAGTTTTTGGTTCTTTAGTCTTTTTATCTTTGACTGGGGCACCCTTTTTGTCAAAGATCCCTTTCGTGGTGTGGAGTTCATCGCTGATCCCGTTGTATTGAACTACGTTGTCTGCTAGCAATTGATGGAAATCACTGTCGCTACTAACAATTACATGCTGGTCCGCAGGGTGACTTTGGATCCATCCTGCCACCAAGTCATCTGCTTCCAAGTTCTCGTGCCGGAGAACAGTACAATTGGTGTTGTCTGTGATAAAGGTTTTGAGACTGTCAAAAGTTTCCCAAAAGAGTCTATCTTCTTCTTGCTCTGCTTCGGTGAGCGCCGCTTTTGCAACTGCACGGTTTTTCTTGTACGGTTCATAAAAATCCTTGCGCCATGAACGGCCTTCTAAGCAGAAGACAACGTGATCTGCTTTTTGATCACGGAACGCTTTTGCTACACTACCAAGAGTTACGTGGATAGAGAATCCAAGTTTGTCCCAGGTATCGCTTTGGCGATGTGCGGCGTGCCTTGCACGAAAGAATGTGTTAGCTGTGTCAACAATAAGATACTTCATGAAGTAATAATAGCATATTATGCTAATTGAGTCAAATGCGGAACAAGGAATTCTGCCCATTTGATATGGGCTTGTGTACCATAATGGTAATTGTTTTCACTAACAGTATTGAAGCCATGATTCTTTAACCAATAATAGTAAGTGTAACTATTATTATAAGGATCAATATATGAATTGTGCCAATTATGTAAAGCCGGTCTCGAATCTGTGGTTGTTAACTGATTATGAACTATTGGAGCAAAGTCGGTATAGGTATTAAAGAATAAATGTCGGATACCCCTACTACGCAGACTCAAATGGAACTGATAAATTTTATCATGCCAGTGTAGCATTTTTTGCTCTCGGCTAGCATCATCTTGTTGAACAACCCACTCTTTGTATTTATCATGTAAACTTGCTGGAACTTGGTCCCTGCCACTGGCATTTACTTGGTAATATGTACCATCGTGTAACCACTCTTCACGCTCCCAGGTTGTCCAACCAATGAGAACAAACAAGTCCTGTATGTCAGATGTTTCTAAGAAGTTCTCAGTAGTTCGGATTATACGATCATTGGACCCACCACTCTCAGCTTGATTGATCCAATCCCATTTTAAGATCTCGGCGGCCTTAATGCCGTAACTTGCTAAAACGTTTTCCCTGTAACCGTGGCGATGTGGTGTACCCCAGTGCCTTCCCTCGTCGTTTGCAAAACTGTAAGGTGCAACAGCGTCTGCGCCAACACTGTGACTATCGCCGTTTATATAAAGTATCATCTTCTGTAATTAAATTGACAATCACTTGTAATTTTTCCAATGCATCAGCAACGGCTGGTACATCTTTATAGATCCAAACTTGATCGAGTAATGTTTGCAACTCTAAGTTTTTTACAAATGACCTATCTAAAGCAAACACATACGTCTTGCCATCACCGATTAACCGAGTCATGTGGGTTGCTCCCCGTTTAGCGTCAATGACTTCAGTGACTATAATTTCGCTTCTGTTGTCTGGGGGAACAGAGAAGCTGATCTTGTTGGTACCGATACTGTAATCGATGCCTGGCAGCACAGCAACACCGTCAATATGTACTGCGTTCATTCTTTATAAATTGGGTTAGGAAACTCAAGCTCAAACACATGATATGTGCTGCCGTCAGTGGACTTGAGCGCTTCAATAGTACGATTGTGTTCTGCTTCGTCTAATGTGCGATAAAACCCCGAACCAATATATCCCGCAGTGGGCGCCACCCCCGCAGTTGTCAGATTGAATGTAGTGGTTGTGGACATCTTAATAAGTTGGTAGAACTTTAACGTCCGCGGTGGTTTAATCTGCTCCATTAACTTACTCCGGTTTTACCGTCTCCGAGATCTTCAAATGTATTTGCTCTACCCGAGCCCGGTTGGTTTGCTTGCCATTGCTCAAAGTTTTCGGCTAGGATGTTGCGGCACACAGTCTGGAACCAGCGATCTACGATAGTATTTTCTGACTCATTTGGTTGTGCTTGGTAACCTGCCCTAACCAATTGAGCGATGAATTTATCGTTCCAATCTAATTCAAATGCACCATTTCCTACATTCTCTGGATCTAGTTCAACACTAACAATGGATACATAAGGCTCGCCGTTAGCAGTGGCAATTTCCTTGGGGGATTTGCCTTTGATCTTCAGTTTAGGTTCTTCGGTAGACTTGCTAACCTTTGTAGCCCTTGGCTTGCGTATTGGTGTTACTTTTTCGGGTTCTGCTTTTTTGCGTGGTGGCATATTAGTCCTCTAATAGATAAACTGGATCTGGGTCCACAGCACATGTGAGGGTGATCCTTGGGTATATTTTAGTATGATTTGCAACAGAATGCAACTCACGTACTCGTATAATAGTTGGTTTAGTAATGGACACTGTGCCTTCGAGTTTACAGTGCTCGGGCGGGTGGAATGCGTATTTGATACCGTTTGGTAACGTTTTTACTATCGGATCCCACTTTAATGAACTGTAGAAATGTGTCTCAGTTCCTTCGCAATTTAGTACCGGTAAATTAATTCTTGCAAGACGATCTGGGAACCCAGGTATAAAGTCTTTGTCCTGGTGGATATCCGACTCCTCGCCATTAAGTACAAGGAATGAAATTCTCAAAAGGTTAAACCCTGCCTTTTCAAAGACAGGACTTAACTGTTGATAGCAAAAATCGTGCTTTTCTTTTGAAAGAATATTCCAGAAAGCACCGCCCTGAAGGATCTGAGTTTGGTCACGTACAAACTTATGTACTTTTAATGTGGGACCTTTCCAGCCTTCAAGATCAATGTGCTTAAAGTATTTCATTAGAATAAATCAACCTTTTCCCAGGGCAGCGAGTCTTTACCAAAGTGTCCGTAGTTAGTTGTTGAGCTATAGATAGGGCGGAACAAATTAAAACGTTCGATAATCCCCATCGGAGTCAAGTCTACTGCTCGTGGAATAAGCATTGTTAAGTCTCTTGCTAAAGCTCGATCTTCGCACTCAACATAGAAGCTCATTGGGTCTTTCATACCAATAGCATAACTAATTTGACATGTTGCCCAAGACGCACGACCACTTGCTACAATGTTCTTGGCAATGTAGCGCATCATGTATGCGGCACTGCGGTCTACTTTGGTAGGATCTTTCCCACTAAAAGCGCCACCACCATGAGGACTATAACCGCCGTAAGTATCGACGATAATTTTTCTTCCAGTGAGGCCAGCGTCGCCATCAGGACCACCAATAACGAAGCGCCCAGTAGGATTGATATAAAACTCGGTATTGTCATCAATGTATTTACTAGGTAAAATGTCACGGATGATGTTAGTCACTAACAAACGCAATGTATTAATGTCGGTATCTTCGGTGTGTTGCGTAGAGCAAACAACTTTAGCAATACGCTTAGGAGTACCGTTGTCATTGTATTCGAAAGTAACCTGACTCTTAGCATCAGGGCCCAAGTATGTTACTGACCCACTTTTACGCAGCCTTGCAAGTTCTTCGACAATGCGATGACTCCAATAAATCGCACTTGGCATATAATTGTCTGTTTCGTTACATGCATAGCCAAACATCAAGCCTTGATCACCTGCTCCAAAATTATCAGTGCCCAAAGCAATGTCGGCACTTTGCCCGTGCAACAAATTGGTGATCTCAACAGTGCGCCAGTCAAACCCCGTTTGCTCATATCCAATGCTTTTAATAACTTTTCGAACAGCACTTTCAACTTCTTCATTATGAAGAACTCCTTTGTACTCACCGGCTACTACTACACGATTTGTAGTAACTAATGTTTCACATGCACAGCGTAACGCAGGGTTTTCTTTGGCCATTACCAAGTCTAGAACCGCATCGCTAATAGCATCTGCTACTTTGTCCGGATGCCCTTCGCTTACGCTTTCGCTTGTAAATAGATAACTCATTTAATTTCCTTTTAGTTTCCAGATAATATGTTCTACTTTATCATGCCACCGGTGTTCAACGACGTCGTCACCGGGGCCAGTTAGTATGCTTGTTCCCTGATATGCAAACTCTAGCCAAATAAGTCTATTGGTGATGTTGCAACGATGTGGGAACCAAGCGAATGTTAAACGCCAGCCAACGCATAGTCTATAGAACCATTCGTCGTCTGAGTTATGAATTACTTGCCCCACCCGTTGCCCCACAAGTCAACGTGTAGGCGCGGGCTATAGTTGTAGCCTTTTGTTAGTGCCCAATCAGCAACCTTAACACGGTTCTGTGCATACGGAGTAACAACACCACCTTGCGGCATTACGTATACTTTGCCCTTAAAACCTGCTTTGCGGTACTCGTTTACAGCCTGCTCGACTTCTTCAAAGTGTTGTTCTGTTTCAACAACAAATTTTAAGTACGTATGGCCAATGAATTCATAACTGCAAATAATGTCGGGCTGGATGGCGTCTTCCCAACGCTCTCCACTTGCACTTAGCTTGGGACTCACGCTAAAGGTTAGGTTATTAGAACCACGTTTACCTCCGGGCGTTCCTCTCGGGCTTAGTGTCCAATCTAATAGGAAGTGTCGGAAATCTTTATGTAGTTCTTGAGTGCCATTTGTTTCAAATGTTAGATTTTGCAAGTCGCCCATACCTTCATTGCTTAGGAGCTCTGCGTATGCACGTTGCCAACCTAGTAATGGTTCTCCGCCTGTAATAACTAAATGCACGTCATTGCCGTTATCTTGGGTCCACTTATGATTTGGTGTTAGCTCAAGCATATCTTCGACGAGCTTGGAGGTTTCGACAGTTGGACTGAGATGTTTAAATGCAGGATGCCAGCTAGCATAACTATCACATCCAGTATTGACCAGTGGCAAGCTAAGAAAGTCTTTGTAAAGGTGAATATTCTTTGCAACTTCGTCTGCTTCCTTACTCTTTTCACCTGGCGCACAACCGAAGCCGGAACACGTAAAGTTGCAACCATAGGTGCGTAAGAAAACACTAGGAACGCCAACAAAACGGCCCTCGCCCTGTGCGGAATAGAATAGTTCACTGATTTTCAGTTTCATAGATAGTCGACCATTTCTTTAGTTTTTCGATTTTTGCCTGCTTTGCAGTTTCTAAATTAGAAGTTGTTACGATACCTTTTTCGGTTAAGATATCAACCATTGCCAACAGGTCGCCAATTTCTTCTTCTAGATGTTCTCTATTAGTCTTTGGTTTACCGGGCTTAAAGTTATTTAGGCCGAACCTATGAACCTTGCTAATAGCTTGAATTACTTCTGCACATTCCTCTGACAGAATGTTCATTACCTCATGTGTTTTTGAATCCATGTTACCAATGTCTAATAACACCAGCCACAATAAAGCAGTTAGTGATGATGTATGTTAGCACAATAGCTGTGCGAATGCAAGCAATACGGTCAGCTTCTGTATCCGTACTGCCTGCTTTTTCTCCTAAGGCCTTAGCCCATAATCTCCAGAACTTACGCAAAGAGGTCCTCGTTCCATTCACGGTGGCCTTCGCGGAAAGCCATGTTGCTTTGAGTTTCGCGTACCTCAACACGGTAACACCATAGGCGTTCTGCTTCTGCTGGGCCCCACATCTCAGGAATGTAAACACCGTTAACATACTTGTACAGCATGTCTGCTAGACCTTCGCAACCCAGGCGGGGCAACACAACAATCTTAGCCATTTTCTTTTCTTCTAACAGCTTGTATGTTTCCATTTCTGGATCGTCTGCTGCAACAATAAGAGTATGGTCAAATTGGTCTTCTAGTACCTTTTTAAGCTCTTTAAGACCGCCGTAGTCAGCAGCCCAATTGCGAACGTCTAAGTCATCAGTTCCGAAATAGAATTTCATACTGAAACTATAGCCGTGAATTAGATTGCAATGACTGTCAGCTCGCCATTGACGGTAAGCACAAGGAAACTGATCATGGTACTCTTTGGTACTAGTATATTTGTAAGTGATTGCTGGACGTGATTCCATCTTATATTTTTTGATGGTGTCGTTAATAATAGTCATGGTTTTTCTCCTATGTTAAAATTTTAGCATAGGCTTGCAGAATTTGTATAGCGGGATGAATGCCAGAAAGGCCGCTGTAGTTGAACATTTATTTATTCAGCTGTAAATATAGAGTTATATGCATCAACTGAAACAAAAGGTCGGTGTCGCTTATTGGCTTCATCGTTAATGTTACCAATTGGCTTTTCGCCTAGTAGTTGGGTGTGTTGGGCAATCTTCTCGCTCTCCATCGATTCAACTTCCTTGAACGGGTTAAATGATTGGAAATCGTAATTAGAAACATCCCATACAATTAACATAAGTTTAGTGTGATCTAAATCTACGCCGTATTTTAGTTTAAAGTCACGCTCGATGATCAACCAATCTGCTCCGCTTGACCCGTCAATGCGCTTATCTCCCCAGCTAAATGCATGTGCTAGCTGCCGGTATACTCTTTCTCCCCAGACTTGACTTGTGCTATTTGGTGCGCTCATACCAATTTTTACGGTTATGGTGTCATCGTACACAAAACGGTACACATATTTTTTGATCTTATGCCGTTTGAAAAAACTGCAAAGGTCACTGGGTGCCGTGAGTTGCTTGCACAAAATATAGTACGTGGGAAATGAATCCCAATTAAATTTATTCATAATTACTCCCACCAGTTTTCCCAGGGAAAAACACACCACTCGGGGCTTACATCTTTATTTAGAGTATGCCCAACATAGTTAACTTCTTTAAACTTACTTGCCTCATTATTAATTAGAACTGCAAAGCGAACATTTGCACCCCAGATATCATTCCATGCAGGACTATTCGGTAAACAACCGCTTTGCCAGTCGTTCTTAAGCCAAGCTAATGTGGAGCCTTGATCATTAATGTCATCGACGATTAAAATGTTGTGACGTTTAAAAACGTGACTCTCACCGTTTTCGTAACCAAATGCATCCTCGGCCATCCATAAGTTTGACTCAGGGCCCATTGCACTGTCACGGAGGCTAATATTGAGAGTATTTAGTGGAACATTTAAGTAGTGGCTAATCATTAATGCAGGGACTAATCCTCCCCTAGTTAGTCCTACCACGTAATCGGGTCGCCAGTTATCTTTTGCTAAACCTTGTAAAATTTGATTTACTTGGTGTTTAATGTTTTCATTTGTATATTGCTTTTTAGACATAAAAATCTTGGCCCATGTTATGCTGTTGTACGTGCTCGTTGAATTTGATTAAGAATACGCTTGCGGTACTTGCATCGTCCCCGTGGAAGTTAATACGACAACCTCCTGAACCATCTTGACGCCAGTAACTTTGCTTACCCTTGCCGTATTTTACTAAAGGTTTGGGATGCTCACGGCCTTTTCGGTCCCACTCCATTTTATGCGTTACTTCACCGCCAATCATCTTAAACCACTCAACCATATCTTCGGTTAAGTTATCCACTTCAATGGCGATAAAATAGTTAACAGTGACACCTGGGGGTAGTGCTATCATTTGTTTACAAAGGAATCGATTGCTTGTGCCAATTCAACATACATACCATCAAACATATGTGTGCCGGTAAAACACGGGTGCCCATTAGTAACGGTAGTTGGCGAAGTAATAGTTGAAAACTCGATTCTGCTAGTACTAACAGTCTTTAATTTTTCGTAATTTCGTTGTGCAGTAGAGTACGGGGTATCGTTACATGCATCGTACTGATGGTGGATGAACTGCACTGGAACATTAACAGTATCGGGCAACTTAATAACATCTCGGGCGCCAGATGCAATAATCCCGTCAATAAGATGTTGCTCGTTTGTCTTTGCTAGGTGCGTATAGATGTTAAACGCCGTAATGGTTCCGTTGCTATGGCCCCATACCCATACAGGTTTCTTAGTTTTTTCCTTAATGTATCGGATAAGGCTAGCGACTCGGTTAAGGTGGGCATCTGTAAACCTGGCACTGGGATAATGCTGTAACCCCAACGAGACATGGCTATCAAGGAATGCAACGTTCCATTTGCCACTTGTTGAATTTGGGTCCAGCAATGCAGTAGTTACAAGACCAAATCCACGTACAGGCCTGGATCTTGGTCGTGTTAGATTAAAACTACCATCACCACCAGGAAGTGATATGATTGTGCCTTTGGTATCTGGGTTAAACCAAAACATGGCCCTAGTTGGCGCACTAGATGCAAACATGCCCGACTCTGGGGACGGTAACTCGATGAACTCGTCCCCGTAAGAGTGGGCAGAAAATGCAAATAAAAGGATTAAAAGTAACTTTTTCATGCTAATATTATAGCACTAATGCCTTTTAACTCAAAATCAACGTGGGGCGAATTCTTGTTGTAGCTTAATATTATCAAAGAACTCTTTTTTCACTGACGGATCGTCCTTGAAAGCGCCGTGGAGTACGGTAGTTTGCGTGAGTGAAGAATGCGCCATAATGCCACGGTTCTCGCAGCACCCATGTGTCGCTTGAATGTAGACAGCAACATCTGTCGAACCAGTTGCTGATTCAATTTCTCTAGCAATATCCATGCAGAGCTCCTCTTGTAGTGTTCCCCTACGAGCACACCACTGCGCGATACGGCTATACTTGGATAGACCGATAAGTTTTGGCCCAGCAATAATTCCAATGTAAGCCACACCCGAAACAGGCTGATGATGGTGGCTACACATACTCTTGAGTTCTGAACGTACAACCAGCATGCCTTCGTACTTGCCGTCAGTATCATTTGGGAAAGACGTAGCGTTTGGTGATTCGTCATATCGTCCTGCCATAATTTCGTAGACATACATTTTAGCTAGACGACGTGCTGTGCCTATGCTGTTGGGATCAGTGTGCCGATCGATAAGTAGACTGTCTAGTACGCCTTCGAACTTTTCAGTTAGTTCGTCGACTAGCATGTCTTTTTCTTTGTCAGTGATAAACTCACTGATGTTGTCGCCTGCCCAAAAACGCTTGTCTGCATCTTTAAGTCGTTTGCGGATTACTTGTGATAGGTTTAAACTGTTGTCTGTCATATTAGTCCGTGATAGTTATTGTACGTAGGTCCGGGTACTGTACGAACTTTGGTTCTTTAGGGTTTTCCTTTAGTCCCTCTAGTAGTGCGATACCCAACTCTGCTTCTTCGATTGTAGGTTTATAATGGTAACCTATTTTAAATACCTTTTGTGTTTCCCAAGGTTTAATATTTAGGTCGCGTCCATCATATCGCATACGAATTATTTCATCATATGCCTTCTTGTCGTCTAGTAGTATAGCACCACCTCGACCAATATGTAAAGGCTTTCCGTTACCAAAGCTTAGGCATTGCATCATACCTTTTTTATACATATTTGGTTCAAGTCTGCGAGCACTGTCCCATATACGAGTATGAACAAAACGATATTCGCCTACCCACTTTTGTTCTTCTTCGTTAATGTAATATGCTTTAATCCCGAGCTTACGCATAGTCATTGGAATGCTGAGATATGTATACGGAGTGAACGCAACCTCCCTTACACGATCGTGCCTCATGCACATCTCGATTGCGTGAGTACAACAATCGGTCATAATCGCATAAGGCGCACCCGTATATTCTGCTAGTCGCTGCTCAAATTGAAAAATTTTATCGAATCCCACTGCTGTACCACTTATATGCTGAATCAATAATTGTTTCGATGTTGCTGTATTCTGGTTCCCAATCAAGTAACTCTCGTGCAGTGGAAGCGTCTGCAATTAGTTCGTCGGGGTCACCTGGCCTACGCTGACCAAAATTAACAAACGATAACCCGTATCGTCCTTTGACATAGTCAACGATTTGTTTGTTGCTAACTCCGGCATTGGTGCCTAGGTTGAATACCAATGCTACTGCGGTCGTGTTTTCGTCTGTTACGGTATCAATAAGTTTTGCACCCTTGACATGTGCTATTGCAATATCCCATACATGAACGTAGTCACGAATACAAGTACCGTCGGGGGTATTGTAATCGTCGCCATTAATGGTAAATGCTCGACCTGCAAGACTTGCTTCTAGTACACGGGCAACAATATGTGTAGCACCAGGCTCTTGACCCAAGTCGTAGTTAAAGGGTTCTGCACCTGCGGCGTTAAAGTAACGGAAGCAAATACTGTTAATACCGTACGCCGCACAATAATCACGTAGGATTAGTTCTGTCATGAATTTTGTGTTACCGTAAGGGCTAATTGGATCTTTTGGATCCAGTTCCCCAATTGGCAAACGTTTAGGGTTGCCATATACGCTAGCACTGCTACTAAACATAATCAAGGGCTTTTTATCCATGCCTTTAATAATATTAAGCATTGAAATAGTTTTGCGTATGTTATTGTCGTAGTACTCGGATGGATTAGTCATTGACGGACCAACTAAACTTGTGCCTGCACAGTGAACAATAATATCTGGCTGTAAGTCAATTGTTGTTGCTAACGACTCGTCTGATGCAAAGTCACTAATAAAATACCCATCAATGTCTTTTAGTGTATGCTCACGCATTACACGATCGATAACAAATACCTTGTTATCGGGATTATCAAGTTTAAATGCACGGGCAACATGGCTACCAATATAGCCGGTGCCGCCTGTGACAACGATTGTTTTACTCATCGCCATTCCAGCTTTCGCCAGTATCTTCATTTTCTAGTAGTAAAGGGCCGTATAGAATAGTTTCAGTCTCTGTGTTAACCCATCCGGCTTCTTCTAAGCCGCTGTACCCATCTTCTTCCCAAAGCTGTTCTACTTCATCACGTTCCTCTTCCGACATGTCTTCTGGGAAATCAAATTCTCCCCAGCAGCCGTCGTCCAACATGTCAAACTCCCAATCTTCCCACAAAGGTTCGAACCCATCGGGATTCTTAAGATCAACGTCAGGTCGTTCGTCGCTTTCGCAAACAAACGTGCCCCAACGAAATCCTTCACTGTATGTAAAAGTCTTGCCGTCCTTGGACCATTCTTGACGTTCGACAGCATTCTTTTTGTGATAGTTAGAGAGTTTCCAGTTTGCCATATTAGCTTTCGATTTCCATTGTGTTCCACTCTTTGACCACAGCAATCATTTCTTCTTCTGTGTTGCAAAGAATCTTAGCGGTCTTCCAATCGTTGTCATTGTCACGACCGCCTACTTCGACCATCCAACCGTTGTCATAACGGTTAATGGAAATGTTCTCATTTACTTTTGCGAGTTTTTTTAGCTTTGCCATTTGTTTCTCCTTCTACAGTAGCAATTGCGGCACGTACTTCGGCTTCAAGGGCAGCATCGTCCCATTCGAGCTTAGTACTACCATCGGGGTATGTAGTAACTGTTAAGTGATTGCCTTTTACTACAGTAGGCTCAATATCGATTACATCAGTTACTGGTGCTTTCTTTTTACGAGTTGTTGCCATTTTCGATTCCTTTGAGGGTTTTTAACATTACATATTGATCAAATACTTGCACAAGTTCTGGGTTACCGCCAAGGTAGTACTCGCTAGCAGCCCGCATACTTAATGCCATACAAGCCGCTTCGCTCATTGTGGGCCACTTTGCTCGGCAACATTCGACCCAGATTTCTTGTTTAGTATTTAGACTCATGTGTGTGGTTACGATAGTCAGTGCTCATGCGTAGCCATTGCTCGCCCTTGCCTTCGATGATATCGCAAATACGATCCACAGTGCCGTTGGTCCAGTCACTAATCTTGCCCATGTTAGCATGTGACTTTTCTAGTAGATGCTCTAGCTTGTTCAGTGCGTCCTCTAAACTCCAGGGGATGTACAAACGTTCTGGATCATTTGCAAAAGTTTCAGGGAAACTCCTGTAAGCAGGATACAAGACATTGCAACCAAGAGTATCCGCTTCGGATACGGTGTTACTAACCCAGTCTTGAAGAGCGCAATTGAAAAGCACACGGCTATCATTGAGGAGATTATAGTAATCATTTTTTTCTAGGTCCTCATAGATTGTTAGTACACCTTTTGCTTGCAGGTCCCGTGTGCGTTTCATATAGCTATCGTTATTACTCTTAAGTGGAGCACCGCTAAACACAGCAAACTCTACATACTTGCTAGGATGACGCTTGTTCCATTCTTCGGCTAGGTCCATGTAGAAGTTGGGTTGCTTCTCTTGGTCCCAACGTGCAGCAAAACCAACACGATGCTTACGGTCAGTAAATGGCTTTAGATCACCAACACGACCACGAACTTCTTCTTTGCCAAATGCTAGCCCACTAATATTGTAGATCGGACAATCCCAACCTGCAATCTTCATGTTCATTACCATTTCTTCATTAGAAGCGAGTACCGCTCCATTCGTCTTACGAACGATCTCACACACCATCTGTTCGTAGAGCCCCATCCACTTAGACATTCCCCATACGTGAACAAAGTCGTCAGGATCAATTGACTGTGCCAAACACCGTACATAAATGCGCGGTCGCATTTGTACAGGGACCTGATCAAGGATATAGCCAAGACTTTCAAAGCCCGGTTGGAACATGTCTTCGAAGTAAACAACATCTTCATTGGTAACTTCCCCTTGTTGCATTAAGCGAACAAGGTTCATAATCTGACTCATGCCAAAGTAACTACGACCGTGTGCATCAAGTACTTGACCAACAACAATCTTTTGTCCGTTGTCCAGTGTAAGTCCCGGAACATAACTAACGTTATATCCACGACGTTCAAACACACGCTTGTTCCAATCAGTTAGTTGTAATGTGTATCGGGCTTTGTAACTCTCCAAGCCCATGTAGTAGAGTTTTCTCATTTTTTAACTATTTTCTTATATGAAGCAAGTTGATTCTGTCTCATTTGATCAACAAAGTCTTTCTCCCAGGTTTGCCAGGTTTGTGGAGTTGCAGTAGTATGCATTAGCTTATACTTTTGCAGTTCTTCCCATTCGTACTTGTCGAACTTGACATGTTGATTAGACAATCTGCGAATCTCGTCTTCCATCGAGTGCATACGACGATTCATATGGTGCAAGTCGTCAAACAATTGTCGCAACGGTCCCTTGTCACCATCACCTGCCTGTTCTCGACTCTCAGGCTTGGTTAGCACAACCATCATCATTAGACTTCGTAGAGCGTTTACTACACGTTCGTCTTTGCTAGTCAAAGCTTCATCAAACATGTCAATGAAACGCTCGAGATCGAAGTCTGCTTGACCTTTTTCTCGAGCGGCATCCATTATCGTGGCTTCCAGCTAACTGCACGATCACGAGGCTTAAACTCGCGCTTTTCCTTAGGGAATGGACTCCAGTTGTCCTTGGGATGTTTGCCAGCCTTAACACGCTGCCATTCCCCCCATGGGGTTTTTTCATTGCCTAAGTGGCTTTCGTCGAATACATACCCTTGAGCTTTGCAAAACTCTAGGTACTGGTCCAGTTCGTCATAGATTGCAGTGACTTCCTTGGACATACGAAAGTACTTTTGCAGATGTTCATTAGCCATTATATATTCCTTAATTAAATGCTAATAAGTTGAGGGCGGTGAGTTTCATACTTAATAAGTGCGCCGTTTTCACCATCTTCGGCCACTTCAATCCAAACCGCACGGTTGGGATATTTGTTTGCGATTTGCAAATACAAATCGTCACTAATCATTTCACAGCTTTTGAAGTCGAGCTGTAGTGTTCCGTCTCGGTATAGGTTTTCGAGCCAGCGTTTGAACTGGATAAACTCAACGTCGCGGTCGTTGTGGAATACGTCGATCCATACTCTAAAATGGAAGATATGGCGGTGAGGCACACCAAGAAAACTAACATCATACTCATCACCGGTCGCCAGAGCGGGATCAGTTGCTGCGGCTGGATATTTGTGAATGCCTTCTTTACGGAATGTAACCCAGATCTTGCGATCTGCGCGGTCCATAATGCGGTTAACTTTTTCTCGTTCATTTAATGTCATAGTGGTTCATCTTTAGTATATTCGGACCATTCAGTAAATACATCGCGGTCCATTAATGAGTGTACAGGGTGACACCATACACCATGATTAGTGCTGTCAAAGTCTCGATCGTCGAGCTTAATTGTAGCATTATATCCTAGCTGTTGTATATAGGGCAGTTTAACCGAAATCATTGGGATGAACTTTCGATATTCGCAAAGGCAGCTTTCTAGAAGTCCTTCTACACAGCTAACGTCAATATCTAGTGTACAGAAGTATCCTCGTTCTAGAAAGTAGGTAACCATACCAGTCCAGGCGCCCCATTCTTCTGCGTCATTAACATCTAGTTTTGGGAAACTCATGTTTGCACCAAAATAGATATGATCGCACCCTTGTAAATGGTTAGCAATATCTCCCGGTGTCTGAACACCTACTACAAAAAGAGTTTGTTTCCCGAACGCTGGAGTCTTTTCGATTTCTTTCCCGGTAAAGAAAGTGACATCCTCGTGGCCTTCTCTAATCATTTCTGTCCTTCTTCTAGGTTGTCTAGTTTGGTTGAATCAAATTCTGAATCATCTTCTGGCACAATCTCTTCATCGTCATCGTGATAGAATAATGCATTATACATGGTATTTGCATTTTTTGTTTTCTTACCTTTGAACCCGCGAGTGCCAACAATTTCCATCCAGTAACGGTCGTATTGCTCAATAATTTCGAGCGATGCTTCCTTAGTTGGTGCAGCAAAAATGGCTTCTACAATATCTTCAAAATATTCGCCGCTTGGGGCACTGTAACGCATCATAGCAGGATGTTCGCCTGCATCAAATCTACGGTTAGCTTCTTGCACGGCTGTTAAGTGCATCCAAACGTTATGTCCCATTAGCAAGGCATAAGAGAAACTGTCCCAAGAAGTTTTGCCTTCCTTACCATTCTTATTTAGGTCGCCGGGCTTATAGATGCAAATATCCTTCATAGTTAACAGGTCGCTAATTGGACTGTCTTGCCAACGTGGATAGATACCGTCTGCTACTACACCTTGCGCCCAGGGTCGGGTGTCTGTTGCGTACTTTTTGTCGTCTGCGCTGGGGGCCATTCTGTACGACCACTTGCCATCGTGCGGAAAAGCGTTTTCAAAATAAACTTGCCCGTTCGCCGTTGCAAGGAACGGACTAGCACAATCAAAACTAATAGTAAAAGCAGGGTTGACATATTTTCTCACGGCTCTCTGAATAACAGTGAGCAACACTGCCCACTCTAGTTTACTTGTGCCTAAGAAGTGCATCCAGTCATGTTTGCCCTCTTGTAACAAGTTATCGTGACGTAATGCTACTAGACGCTTGAGTACTAAGTGTACATCGCACATGTTCTGACCGCCCATAGCCCAACCGTTAAAATGTGTATCGGGATACTTTGCAGGATCGCAATAATCCTTCATAATCTGATACCAATCTTCGGCCTCGGTATGATTAGCACCTTGCAGAACGTTTAAGAACTTAGCACCACCATTCTTAACACCTTTGCGATTTGCCATGAAGTATTCGTTGTTAAACTTTGTGGCATCAACAGCTTCTTGGTGCGTAGTGATTTGACATGCTTTGCTTGCCTTTGGATCCTTAACAACCCAAGTGGGAATATCTAGGATCATTGCGTAGTCGGCAATATTGTCTAGCCAGTTTAATACTGACTCTCGTTTCTTCTGTGCCTTAGTGCAACCGCTATTTGCCTTCCAGTCGCCTTCCCAAAGTCCCTTAGCAATCTGGAAGCCCCCTGAGTCACCAAGTATGAACGTGCCGGGTTCTCGGGTTCGGACCATATCTTCGGACCAGTCTTGCTTGGTAAGGTCAAGGTTTGCGTGACCACCAGAATAAAGTGACCACCTATATGGAAACAAAGACTTCCCTGAATTGAGCCAGTTAAGTTGTTCCATATCCGTAAGGCCGTTAGGAAATCTTGCCGGATCGACATATTGTTCATTCCTTTGCTTGCCTATAAATGTAGAGTAGAACCCAGATATCGCAGGTAGAAATACTGCGTAATCTAATTGTTTTGACGTTAAGTTATCTTGACTCATTGTAGTAATTATAAAAATTGGTTCTGCAAATTAGTGCATAATCGTCGCGGTACTTTTCGACTACCTTTGCTTTATACAGAGGATTTTGACTTAGCACAAACTCCATCTTTTTTGCAATTTGTTTGGTGTCGTAATTATTTTCTGTAGCGTTACGATCTAATTCTTCGTTAGAAATAAGTTCAGTACCTAAGTAGCTTTCCAGGTTCTTTTTTAAATCACGATTTAATGCAAAGCATGTTGTATCTAACGATGTATTAAGTTGATTAACAAATTCAATTTGTGGTGTGGTGTGGTCGTCAAACACTAGTTGATCGAAAATTACACGCTCTGTTAATTCATTAAAGTCAGTATTGAAGTTATCACTTCCGTAACTGGGACCAAGTATCCACGAGGCTGAATAAGTTGCAAATCCACTAACCCACCGTTCAACAGGATCTCGTAATACAAGTATTTGTTTGACGATAGCACTATCGTTTATGTGGGTGTGACGCCACCCATTATTCACAAGTAAGTTTGTTAAGTAGGTGCTAGCATTTTTTGGAATATGCAAACAGAATACACCCTCGGGCGAAATAATTCCGCTACCTGGGGTGTACCCTCTACCTACTAGGTGTTCAAGCATTACTTAGTTTGAGCTGGCAAAATATAGTTGTATTCAGCAATTCCACTGTCAACAGTAATCATTGCAGCACCTTCATCGCTGATTTTAAATGTTTTCTCACCACTTAGACCTAAGATTGCCATCACAGCAGCTACAGGCCAAGACCAGCTACGAGTTAAGTTGCCGTTGACGTTATCTTGGAATACAAAGTTACCTGCGTGACTACTAAAGTCACCAAAGTAGAACTTTAGGTTCCCATCTTCAGTTTTAGCAGTAAAGGTTGTTTCTTCACTGTTTGCGCTAGCTTGGAAACGTAAACGTTGAATGTTCTGGTTAGTGGGAACAATATCAACATGCCACTTGACAGGACGCATTTTTTGATTTTTGAGCTTGTCGTTAACAATCTCAGCCGTCATAAAACGATAGTCGTTTTTAAAGTCTCCTGCTTTGTTCTCAAAGTGGATACCAACGGACATTTCTTCGCCATTGCGTGTCTGCTTGTTAATGCTTAGTTGGGCATCTTCTTTGTATTCTGGAATGTTAAGGATTGTGTTTAGCTTTCCTAGATTTGGCATACCAAATGTACCAATAAACTCTGGTACGGGATTTTTAAACTTAGCATCTACGACCACGCTTTTATCTTCGGCTAGTGCAGTGACACGGGTTTCATTTTCGTCGCCAGTGATTTTAACTAAGTCAATATTGCCTAGACTGTAGGTGTGTTGTACGATATCTTTTAAGTAATCTTGCATGTAATTCTCCTAATAGGTTGATTGTAGATGATTGTATTTAGGTCTGTCAACTAAAGTTTATTCGATTTCTTTAATAATTCCAAGGGCTTGGTGACCTTTAACAGTTTCGAGTTCACCTGGCTTTTGCAGCTCTACCCAACTAACGGCTGGTTCGTAATCCTTTGTATGAACTATCTCAAACCCTGCTTGTTGACATACTGGTAATAACATACTTTTTGGTACGTAACTCATAAAGTAACTCTCGGCATACGCCGCGCCTGCTGGTAAGTCTCCGTTGTTGTAACTGAACATAAACACGCCACCGGGACGTAACAAGTTATAAACTTGCTTTAGCGTTTCTCTAATAGAATCAATTGACTTGTAGTTAAGGTGATTCCAACTAAAAACAAATCCAAATTGTTTCTGCGGAAGGATACTGTAGTCGTTGTTTTTAATTAGGTAAGGGCGAGTCCTACGTTGATACTCTGGTGGGTAATCATTGATCGCACTATCAAGAAACTCTTGGTGTACATCTGTTAAGTATAACGGATCACCTGCAACTAACAACTTAGTCCATTCCCCGTCCCTGCACCCAATTTCAAGTGCCGGGTACTTCCAACTTGTACGCAGGGCGATGCGAGACTCAATTTCAGTCCTTACGTTGTCTGGTATGTACATAACCCGCACACGACGAATATTTTCGGGAACCTCGTAATGTAGTTCCATCTCGTAGTTATCTAAAAAGAATGGGCTGGCCTTGGTGTTGATTTCATTATTAATGGAGTCAATGATACTTTGCACTTTTTCAGTAGGCGCAGAAATACTAGCCCTGAGGTCTCTATAGCTCTGGATAACCTCGTCAATATCCTTACTGTAGTTAGCACCAACAGTTTGATTAACTAACCCTAGATTTAACCTAAGGTTATCGATGCTTTCTTGTACAGGAGTCAAGTAAAAAGCCTGTTTTAACCGCTCACGTAATTCAACTAGTTCGCTTAATTTCATAATGTATTTTACTCGAATGTAAACAGGCTGTCAAATGTTGATCGAATATCAGTTGAGTCCGAGATTCCCCACTCTAGCACACCAAGTAAGTTCTCCACCTTTTGGTCAACAATTGTTGTTTCCATTAGGTCTTGGTCAAACGGTAAGTCCTTAAACCAGTCTGGAATTTGGCTAGCATCAGTGGGGTAACCTACACTAGTGTAACCTAGAGGATTATCCTTTAGCTTACATACAATAGTTTTCATACCGTCAACAATTTGCATACTGTAATTGTCGCCGTACATCCTGCGTAGACTGTTCCAGTTCATAGCGGCACGAACGTGTCCGGGCAGGTTAGCTTTACCGAGCTTTTGCTCTTCGGCAGTGTACTTGGTTAAGTTATTCACACGCTTTGGTGTACCCTTTTCCCAAGCTGGTAGATCTTTGAACTTATATTTAAATTCCCTAACTTTTTCGATAATCTCATCGCGACCACTGCCAGTTAGCACATCTAGTAGAATCTCGCTTAAGAAATCCTGCACAAACTTAGGAGTGTCACTGCGCTTTAAGTCAAGACCCATGGCCTTAACTTTACCAGGCTTACCGTCTTTATCTAGTCGGTTACCTTCTAGATCGTAAATTAACACAGCATAACGCTTCTTCTTAATGAACAAGCCTTTCTCTGCAACTAGTTCACGCCCGCCTTTAATAATGGCACCCATTTCACGCGGACAATGGCAAGCACGTTCCATAAATGCAGGGAAACTTTCGTTAACTTGGTCAGCAATTCCGTCATAGACTTGGAGGCAAATATCTTTGTTCCATTCCATGCGTCCTGCTTCTACTTCTTCTTTGACCGCCGGCCACGCACTAAAGTATACTGAGTCTGTGTCGCCGTAGATAATGCTTGAACCAACGTGGTCATACTTGCCTGTAATTGCCTCATTGACGAACGAGTCCATGTGTTTGGCGATGATGCGACCAGTAAGCGTCGTGCTCTGGCCAATACGTTGGTCAAAGAACCTGCACCCAGGGTTAAGGATGGCGCCGTAAAGGCTGTTAAGGTTAATCTTTTTAACGAGCTGTCTTTTGTCCCAGAACGCTTTGTCTTCAGGCGTTTCTGCGGTCTTCTTTTTTCCTTGCATTTCTTTTCGTTCTGCATACCATCTCTCCAATAAGCCAGGAACAATACCTTTAATGTCGTACTTAAAGATTGTGCCGTTTGCACTCAAAGTCCAAGGTTGATTTCCTTCGAAAATCAAACTCCACACTTCGTTTGCCATGTGCGTAGTACTATTACCATCTTCCCAGTCGATAATAATCTCAACACCTGGCTGGCAATCCATTACCGCTTGATATTCTAGCGTACCGAACATGTTTTCCCAAGCATCAGCAAAACTTGATCCAGCAGCCATTTTATCTGCGATATATTTGTCGGTCATCGTTGCCCGGAATTGTCCAACGATCGTTTCTGGTCCCATGTTAAGGGCACGAATAGCCGAGGGATAGAGCGAGTTGATGTCGATTGCTCCAATGTATTCGTGCATCCCTTTTTTGGGATAAGCAACATAGGCACCTGCGGCTTGCGTTTCTCCTTGATCATCTCTACTCTTTCTATTAGGTACAATCATACCACGACTGTGCGCTTCATTAATGATCGCTTGCTCTGTTACAGCGACCGCACCCATTGTGGTCTGTAACAACACAGTATTATCGTGAGCAAGTTCGTTGGCCAGATCTAAGAATCTTAGTTTCTTATCTAACTTAGCCAACAGCATGGTATCTTGTCTGTTATAGTCAATGAACTTTGGAAAGTCCTTGTTATACAATTGGTCTAGAGTACCTTCGTAGGCAATCTTACGCTCATCTAATTCGTATTCACCAATTGCGTCTAGACTATAACTATGTCGTTCTTCATATGTGTACTTGCGGTACAATTGCATATAGTCCATATGAACACGACCGATTAAGTCGAATGTGAGATTTTTAGCACCAAAACGCTCAAACTCTCGTTGCTTAGGTGGTTGACCCCACAAACAGAAACGCCTTGTATCGTCTCTGCTTAGTACCTTAGTAATACGCATAACAGTGTACGGAATATCGAAACCTTCCGAGTTCCAGCCACTTAGTACGTCTGCGTCATCGATTAAGTCAAGGAATGTGTTGAGCATGTCTTCCTCACGCTCAAACAAATAGCAGTCCGGGTACTCTTTACAAATCTCTTCTGCGGTTTCCCACGAGTAGCTCTTAGGTGGAATTACCAATGTAACAAGTTTATCCATCCAGTCCAAGTATACTGAAATAGCAGTGATTGGGTTAAATGGATCTTCAGGTCGACTGTAACCACGCAGAGGATCAAAGTCGACCTCAATGTCGAAAAATGCTGTTTGTAGTTTTGGGGAATTTGCGCCTAGATAGTTGCTTTCAAGACAGCGGAAGATAGGATTAATATCACTTTCCCAAAGTCTCTTATTGCTGTTAATGCGTAGTTCTTTTTGGTACTCTTTGTTATTGCGAGTACTGAATCTACTTACAGGCGTGTCGTAAATTGTGCGGAACTTACCGCGAGGATCATCGTAGTAAAAGATGTAATCGGCGGGGTATTCTCTGTATACCCTCTGACCGTTTACACGCTCCACGACGTGGATGCGATCTTTTGCTCTATCATAAAGAGCATCAACGTAACTCATAAAACTCCTTGTGTAATTTCGAGCTTACACTCACTCTACATGCCGCTTATAGTCCGGCGAGACTACATTATACTTATACTAGCCACATCCTTACGAGAGCAGTTCCGTCGATTAAGAATAGCAAACAGTAATTTGCGAGCATACCAAAGGAACCCCGGCTCAGCGCACAAGCAGAATACATTAGTGTACTAGTAATCCACGGAATATACAAATATTTTAATGGTGGGTTTGGGACTGTTAGTGCCATAACTAAGGCACACCCGATGCTAAGAGCCCAAGCAGTGACCTCTACTAGAAACCGGATACGGTTGCTCTTAAAGTCACTCTTGACCCAAGCCCACATATTAACAAGAGCTTCGTTCACAGAGTCTTGCCAACAGTTTCTAGGATAGTGTTTAGCTCGTCGTTGTCTCGATTGTTTTCGCCCAACTTGGCTTTGTGTGCAATACGGATTGCTTTCTTCAGAACACCGGGTTTAATTTCGAGTTCTTCAGCAATTGCTTTAACTGTATCGCTTAGGCCTGCATTAAGGTCTTCGACCTCTTGCATTACTCGCATACCTTCGTTAATAACTTGGGTGAGTTTGATTTTGGCTTCGCCGTTAAAGCTTCGATTATAGTCAGTCATGTTTTCTCCTGAAAAAAACTATTGTATGAAAAAATTGTATGTAATGCAATATGCATTAACCCCTAAATTCTTCTAACTTTTGCCTGCATAAGTTAACGAGTTCTGGGTGTTCATTATCGTGGTACCCAACACAGTCGCCGCCTAGTAGGAAAGGTTTTCGAACTTCGAAGTAAAGGTTGTGGTCGTAAATCGGAACGGATGTAATTTTAACTTTCTGAGTCTGGTAAGCAGAGTCGTGGTCGAAATTATAAATGTACTGTTTAATCTCCCACTTGTGTGTTGCGGGATCATTGTTAATGATATGGGTTCTAAGGTTAGAGTAACTCCATTGCTGGAACTTAGCTGTGTTAAAAAATGTATTCTTTACAAAAGATTCTATTTGTTCTTTTGATAAAGGGACATTCTCGTGCTCTCTATTTTTCCTTCTTAGGATAGCACGCCAAATGCTGAACTCCCATTTGAAATTCATGTAATGCCACCACCACCAGTCGCTAATAGACTCGATACCGATTGATGGTAAAGATTCGATATTCTTTGCAATCTTAAAGTAATACCATGTACTAAACCCCGGAACATTGAATTTTTTTATCATGGCTTCGCCTTGACGTTCAATGGACTCTGTAATTAGTTTCATGTTTGATTTGAACGGCTTTAGGTACTCTCCGGTGCCCACTAAGTGCTTGAACATAAAAATACTAGGTCCAAATAAAGCATCAGCAGGATCACCATTTAGCATAATGCATTTATCTAAGGTTGAAGCATTAATAGAGTACTCTAAATAAGAAATACATTTGAACTTGTTACGTATATAAGTCTCATAGAATCTTGGGTTTTCGAGCACAGAATCGATGCTCATAACTATCACAATGTTTTCAAGATCCTGTGCAGGTAAGTTCTTTAAGAACGCTACTAAGACTGAGGTGCTGTCAATGCCCCCGCTCCACATTATGTATATTGCTTTATTTTCTTTTTTTGCAATTTGATTAATTTCAATGGCACGTTGATCCATTAGGTCTGACAACTTATCAGGTATAACCTTTAATTCGGGCATTGCAAAAAGTGGATCGAGACTGGTGTTCCACGGAGTATTAAACTTGCCGACCCGTGCCTTTAAATCCGTGACTGCCGGCACAATGTACCTAATAGAATTCCAGTTCCTACCAAAATTATTTGTAATAGGTACCTTCCTTACATTGACTACCCTGCTGTTATTGATTATGTTAGAATAATCCATGATCCCTTAATTTGCTTTCCATGTATTCTTGCAAAGATTCATAAACGTAGTAATGGTCGCTAGGTGGATGCCGGAACCCTTCTCTAAACTCCTTGCGAATTTTTTCTAGGCTTAGTGTATAGTCAATCCCGTATAATATCCTATATATAAATCCTTTATGCCCGGCAAACGCATCTTTGTAATTAGAAATTTCCTGCACTTCGAGATCAATAGTTTTACCAATAATTGGATCGTTAGGAAAAACCAACGCATAAAATTCTTTGGCAAAGATCATATCTCTTTTGATGTTGTTACTTTCCCTATCAATTATCGCTTGCTTTATACCATCCTCTTCTACGGATAATACTGTTAGTAAGTATTCTGCCTTTTTAGCCAACTCAGACGAACTATCAGACAACAGGACTACACTGTCATCTCTAGGTACCATATGTAAGATAAAGGTCTTTGCTAGTATTAGTTGCACAAACTTCAGCAGTCTAGCATCACTGCTAACTAATACAGTTTCGTTGGATTGCGTGACTAACGCCCAGGTTTGACTCATTCTTTATTGTAATTGAAATGTATGGGAAAGTAAATGCTCACTTTGCTCAGAGAATGGCGTTTATCTGAGATCCGGCAGCAGCCGCCGACACCTTCGTAACTAAGTACGGTCCTAAGGTAGGTGTTATTTTAGGCTGGCACGTAACATCCAGCCATGTTTACGATGTGCATCCATGCGCCCAGCAATGAAATCACTAAAGCCGTGCTCACCAGCTTGTTCACTTAAATCAAAACACATCTTAAAGATTACTAACATTTTCTCGTTGTCCTCGTACAATTCGTTGAGCATCTGCTCAGCTGGTAGAACTTCGAGTTCGTCATTAATTTCACTTAGGTAGCTAAATCGAGTGTAGCTGCCGGGCATATAGCTGCCAATGGCACGAATCTTCTCGGCAAAGTCATCGATACTATCGAACACTTCTTCGTAAATTTTACCAAACAACTCATGGAATTGGAAGAAGCCGGGCCCTTCAACGTTCCAGTGAAAGTTGTGTGCTTTTAAGTAAAAACTAAATTCGCTTGCGAAAGCAATCTTTGCGGCTTCTGCTAAATTCATTTTATATCATACCCTGCACGTTTTAAACTACGGATGTAAGATTCAATGACGTCTTCATTTGTTGCACCACCCACTGGACTGGTAGTGTCTGCGCCCTGAGTAACTACATCCTCTTTTGTTTGATTCTTTAAATCGTTGATAAATTCTTTCTTAGTAGCTTGAACAATACCGTGAAAACGTTTATCTGCTTTAGCATACTTACCTGCTTTATCTAAGTCGCGGGCTGAAATTCCTGCCGCTTTCTTGTAGTCACCTAATAGTTTATTGCTTAGTTCACTAAGTTCTACATCCTCGTTGGCATGTTTGAAGTACTGTACTTGACGCTCACGCTTTTCTGCACCTGCTTTAGTAGGATAAGTTCCTAGATTCTTACCGGTATGGCTTACTAATCTGTAATCGCCATCTACTTTACGGATAGTTTCGTCAACGCCTTGTTCACCTAACGGGTCCCATTTGGTGCCAGTTAATGCATACTCAATTTCGTTGGAGTGCAGAACACCAGACTCTAGGTCTGCTATCAAACTTGCTTTTTCTTCTTCTCTACTTTTCTTTAGTTCACCAATAGAATCTAAATAATCCAGATAGTCCTCTACCATGTCATCAAATGGATTGTCAGTGTTTCGGGCTGCTTCCGCCACACCTTGCTTTTTAATAATTTCTTTATAAGCATTAACAATGGCTCTTTCAAATTGTTTGTCAGAAATATCACTGCCAGATAGTTCAGCATAGTATTTTGGATAGTGCTGGTCTACTACATCGATCATTTCTCTAAAACTTACTGCCCCGTCGGAGCCTTCCGCCACACCTTGCTTTTGTCTGCGTTTCAATTCACGCATGGCTCGTTTGACGCTTTCGCCTTGACCGTAAGTCGGGATACCACCAAACCAATGTTTACGAACAAATGCTTCAAGTTCTTGAGTAGGAATACTGCTCAAGTCTTGATTTTTTTTATAAACTGATGCTTCATCAAGTCCCTGACCAGTTAGTTCAGTGTAGGTGTCCCAATAAATGTCTAAATCAGCCAGCACAGATTGAGCAAATTTTGAACCATACCGTTGATCCAACAGGCTCCACAGTTCCTCCCCAAACTCATCACGATCATAATCGCTTACTTCACTTGCTATGCGTTTTACAACGGGCATAACACGATTGTATTCTCTATCGCCTAAAAAGCCTTCCGCCACACCTGTTAGTTCGGGTTGTTTAACTGATTTTCTCGTGCCTTTTGGTTGGTAAACACGGTATGTGCCCATGCCTGTTCTTTCAACATAGCCGCCATACATAGCAGCAAGTTCTGTGGCAATGCGCTTGTCGTCGATTGTCACTAATTGTGGACCAGATCCATCACCGCTAACATTCATCAAGTCGTGTAGATATAAATTATTTTCATCCTGACCATATTTGCTTGGCAAGAATTTGCCTTTGCTAACACTGGTATGAAATCCATATTTGTCCGTGCCTTCTGCCACACCTTGCTTGAACGATTTGAATACACTGCGAGCAACTGATTTGATCTGTTCTGGTGATAGTTTTTTGCCCAATTGTTCTCGGGCCTGTTGATAAATGTCTTTAATGTCTGGGTTTTGGAAATTGTTTTCGTAGTCCCAGTAGGTAAACGAAACTGTTTTGCCATCAACATTCAATGTAAACACCTGTTGATCTAAATCACTGTCTTGATCAACAATTTCGACGCCTTCCGCCACACCTTGCTGTTTGGATTTTTCAGCAGCTTGGATTTGTCTCCAAAGGTTATTCATTGGACCCTCCATGCTACGAGCTTTGCGCTCACTATCGGATAAGTTTTGTTCTCTGTCAGCGTATTGCCAATTGCTTCCACCAAGTGCTTTATACTGGCGTTGCATTTCTGCATACTCAGATTTAAGTTCTGGCAATCTCGCAACTAGGTCTGCTAGTTGTCTCTCTTGTTCTGCTTTGCGAGCAGTCTCATCACGTGCCTTAACACGGTCTAAACCACGCTCGCGTTTTTTAAAAGTTGCAAGCTCTTTAGCACGTTCTTCAGGGCTACGGCCAAACATAGCACCCATGCCTGCTAATGCTTTTTGTTTTCCTGCTTTTTCTCTATAGTTTCCTAAGCTAACTTCGGATAATTTAGATTGACTCTGTAAGAATTTGATAGCCTTGCTGGCAATTTGTGCCATAAGTGCAGGATTGTCTTCAGCATCGGCACCTTTGTTGCTAACATAATCATAGGCTTTCTTCAAATCTTTATCGCCACTGCGACGAACATCATCAAAGTAACTACCTAATTCGTCGGCGATAACATCAATCATGTTATTGCCAGCATTGGCACCGTCATTAATGGTTTGGAATATTCCTATTATCGCGTCTCGAAGATCGCTTTTAACTGATTCGTCTAGAGATTCTGTGTCTCTTACATCAACTCTAACAGTTTTACCGGCATATTGACCACGAAGTAACAATTCAACTTCCATGCTCTCTGGGAAGATATCAATTACGTCGCCTTGAACTTGCTTGCCCTTGATATCTGCTTTAACAGTATCACCGACTCGTAGACCATACAACTCAGCTGAGTCTCCTTCTGTTACACCATAATGTTCAGGATTTTCTTTGCCACTGTCATCTACGTTTTCTGCACCAATGCCGTCGGCATCGTGGGCAACTTGTTCTACTTTTGGCCATACACGCTCAGGAACCATCATGTATTCATTAGCGTCAAACTCAACTAGATCACCAAAGCGAGCTATTACAGCTTCGTAAGCACGTTCTGAATCTAGTACGAAACGCACCATACCAGCTGGCGCACCCTCTGTTACTTCTTGCTGGCCAGAGTTGCCTTCAGCCATGTCAGAATAGTTAGCATACCACTCATCGTAAACATCATCTTTGCTGTGGTCCATACTCATATCGGCCACTCTCTTACCGTACTCAGCATCTAGGTACGAATACAACTCATCTAAGAATGTTTCGCGATCTAACCCAGGTTTACTAACACGTAAATCTTCGATGGCGTTGCCTACGTAGTCACTTGCCCCTTCTTTTAGGGATCTAGTAGCTTGCTTTTTTCTATTTAAAATATCATTTAAGTTCATTTTACTTGTCCTGCGGGCGGTGTTGGTGCAGTAGGTGTAGTAGTCTGCCCAGTCTTTGAAGGTTGCTCTGGGGTCTGCGGGGTTTGTGTTTGTTTTTGTTTTTCGGCGGTACTTGCCTGCGCTACTAAATCTTTAAATTTACCAGCTAATGTTGGGTTAGTCATAATCGGAGCTAGAACTGTGCCTGCGCTAGCGATGTTATTTCGGTCAGCAGGGTTTAGCTTTTGCTGGTCGTCGACTTTGTTAAATGCTGTTGCAAGTTGCTGTGGATTTGATATTGCTGCACCTGCGGCTTTTAAACTATTAACGCCTTTTTGCAGCATATTTTGCTCTTGCTTTTGCTTTTGGGCAGCTTGTTGTGCCGCCTGTTGTTGTTTTTGTAATTCTTGTTGCTGTTGTTGCTGTTGTTGCTGTTGCGAAACGTCTGCACCTAGTGTAGGTTTGCCTGGTTGTGTTGGAGGAGCAACCTCTTGCATTAATTCGTGCCCGCCCTCCATAACAGCAATTTCTAATTCTGTAAACCTAGGAGTGGTTGTTTCAGAAACATGAGTGCAATTACAAGGGCTTTGTCCACAAACGCCGCACCAATTTGCAGTATACTTCTTGTATTCTTCTTTTATATCTCTATTAGGCTTATTGTGCAATGTTTCTTCGAGCTCTTTAAAGATGCTTTCTTCCATACTGCCGCCAACATACTTATCCTTGGCTGCGCTGGCAGGGTCAGTGCCCTTCCATTTGCCAGTGAACTTTGGCCCCGTTGGTTTTTTCTTAGCGGCGGCCATTGTTCCTTCGCTTATAGTGTTAAGTTGTCCTAGCAGCTTACGGAAATCCATTTTAATATACGCCTTTACCTAACTTTGGCTCTTTTGTTTTCATTGCATTTGCGTAACGTGTGCTTTCTTTCTTAACCCTGCGTTGCATAGGGGCAGCGGCCCCAACTGGACCTGTTGAGAACCCACCTGCTACACTAGCACCGCCAGTTGCAGATTCATTGATATTGGGTGCGGGATAGTACTTTCCGTCATCAGATAAAACTACTTTAATAGGTTTAAGACCGCGTACACCAATTAATGCGATTGGTACAGTTACAGTTTGGCCCTGCACACCAGTTGAGTCTGCATCTCTACCTGCAAACTTATATTCTTTACCGTTGGCCTTGATAGTGTAAGGGGCCGAGCTAAAGTCAATTCCATCAGTGTACCTGCCTGTTGCTTGCTGAGTCATGCCCGGAGCTTCACGGGGAGCTTCGTCGGCATGTGCAGCACCACCACCAAGTGCCATACTAGCTGCAAGAGCGCCGCCAGCTAACACACTTTTCCAATCTTCTTCGAGGTCCTGATCTTCCATAATAGTGTTAACCAGTGCATTAGCAGATTCAAATTGGAAACTCGGCAACGAAGTCTCTTCTTCTCTATTTTCGTAATTTAAGTATTCGTGTACAGTGCGTAGGTAATCATTGGCTAGGGCAATCTTTTCCATTACCCATTGTTCCATGTCTGCGCTGTCACTATAACCGCCTAGTATTTTATGCAGTTTAATTGCATAGTCGGCAGCGTTATACAAATCGGAACGTGCCATTTGTACTTCTTGGTCCCTGTGCATTTCGTCGGCTTCGATTCCGATTAATGCATTGCCTTCTGTAATAAAGTCTGTAGATTTCATTGGTTTTCCAAAGTTTTTAATATTTATATTAAACTATTTCGAACGTATTTTCGCTAGACGCTAAGACACCGTCTAAGCGTAAATTCTTAGCAGTAATGATCCCTAAATCAGGGTCAACGTTTTCGATTCGAATAGTATGTTGTCCGGGGTGGACGTTAACAATTATGTGTTCCTCAACATACTGTTTTACTGATTCCCATGTAAAACTTCTCTCAGTAATTAAGTCATTGTCAACGTAAATTCGATACCTCGGACTTTGCCCACCGTATTGGCAATGAACATCAATTACCAGTTCGGCTTGTTTAACAATCATTTTAACCCCTTGACCTTTAATAGCTCGTGCTCAAGGTTCCCGACTCGTTGTGCTAGATTGCGAATTTCATCTTCTTCGTGGCGGTTATCGCGCTCTTCCTTGTCGGCAATATATAAGACCATAGCTTCTTCATCGCTTTTAGCTAATGGATGTGCAATTCTAGCACGTCTTAACATTTGTTTGCTATGGATGTTAACATCAACGTTTGTACTCTCTGGTAGAGATAAAATCTTATCTAGTATTTTAGCAATACTAGGGTCAGCGCGACCATACATTTGAACTAGATATTCTGTACGCTTTTTGGCATTCCTGGAAATCGACTTCCATAAGTTACGGTTATCGGTGCCGTGACTGACATCAAAAGTTTGATTGCCAATCTTAATAGACTTTTGTTCTTCGGGCATAACAACAACGTAGCCATGCTGGTCAGCAGTTACAGCAGAATCAAATCCCTGCCATGACTTAAAGTAGCTTGGATTACCGTCTTTCTTTGTAGTATCGGGGGCTAGACGTTTAGCGTCCGGGGCACCTACAGCGGTGATAAAAATTAGTTCGTTCTTTTGGGATTCAAATTGTGGGGGGATATTGTAGGTATTAGAGACTTCTATAATCCTATCTGCCGGTACACCAGCAGCAGTCATTAGTTGCACCTTGTCACTAAAGTTAAATGGGCTGTCTGATGCATTTGTTTTATTGCTGGTAACAATATAAACGCTATCTCTCCCAAACTGCGCCGAAAGCTTATCAAACACTTCCTTGTGGCCCATATGGAATGGCTGGAAACGTCCGGGGTACGTTACTAAAATCTTGCTAGCACGGGATTCAAAAAGTTCTGTTATAAACATAATAAAGTATTTAGTTAAAATAGAAAAGGGCCATATGGCCCTTTCCTTATTAGAACACTACTTTTAAATTTTCTCTAGTAACCAGAGGTAAAATGGACTTGTAAACTGCAATTCATAGGTGCCATTTACACCAAAGTTAATACAATGTGGGATTTCTGTGCTACCCGGAGCAGGGAAATCCTGTGGTTCATCGTACTTATACACACTTAGCATCTGGTGCAAGTTGCCCAACTCAATGTCGTCAGCTTCGATACTATGTACATTTAATAGCATGTCCTTAACAATCACGAAGTTTTCTGCTAACGGGTCATCTTTAACAACATCTGTGTGCTCTTTGTTATCCAATCTAATTTTTAGAGTATGAGTTTCTTCTTCTGCAACTTCGCAGTCAAACTCAATGAACTCAATTTCGTCGCTAGCGCGGGTAATAAACGCATTTACGCATTCGGTGTCGTTGACGCTGATTACATAGTGCGGCTTTTTATCCCAGTAAGTGCCACTTAAACCGATTTTAAAGTGGATTTTTTCAGTTGACATATTATGCCCCTTGTTTTTTGGCCATGTTAATGGCGTCTTTTAATGCAGCAGGTGCTTGTTCCGGCAGTGTGTTTGGTTGTACAGGGTTACCAAACTGTGGCATCTTGCTCAAGTCGCCTTGGAACTCATAGTGCCCAATGTGGTTCAACAATACCTTGCCGTGCGCCCAAATCTCGCCACCAAGATCTTGCCAGCGTCTGCAGAACAACCAATCCTCGCTTAGGTAATGACCACGCTCGTCAATTTTACAATCAAAGATACTGTACATCATTGGTTCATATTGCTTGCCTAGACCAACGTCGTCAACATACTTACAATCCGGATGTGCATCAATTAGCTTCTCGTATACATGGCGTTTGAATAACAAGAAGCCTGTGCCCATGGTATCTACAGTAAAGATATCGCCCTGGATCTTTGTTTCGGGCTTTAGGTTAATAACGTAGTTAACTGGCAGCGCCTTCTTAGGGTATAGACCGCCAATTACGTCCTTGTCGCAAGCAATCATACGCAAGATAGCATCGGGTTCAAAACGGATGTCTGCG
>OGWN01000008.1_pt1 | contig 35812 bp, 58 predicted proteins | sample 1575921 | NCBI WGS metagenome assembly OGWN01 (sample SAMN07581531, study PRJEB24739) | freshwater metagenome
TCTTGCTTACACCCTCAGGAACCTGCCACCATCCAGATGATGTAATAACTGCCTCACCAGCAGAGTCACCATAGATGATGAATGAACGATCATAGTATTTACCCTGCTCGTCCTGCGCACGCACAGTAAAGCTGGCCGATGCGCCGGCTGCCATTGTAGGTGTTCCAGAAATCAGACCAGAAGATGAAAGTGAAAGACCAGAAGGCAATGAACCAGAAGCAATCGAGAAAGTAGTTGCTCCACCCATTTCGCCAGCAGTTGCTTCAAGTTGCTTTGAATAACTTACTCCATAATTGGTTGCAGTTAATTCACCAGCAGGAGTTACCCAGACCGGACCAATGTTTGCATAAGCAGTAAATGTACGGTCAACAAAGTTTCCAAGGCTGTCTGCTGCGCGGATGCCAACTGTGTAAGAAGCGCCGTCTACAGTAATTGCACTTGTAGTACCAGAAATTACACCAGTTTCTGAGTTTAGCGTAATGCCATCAGGAAGAGAGCCACTAACAATTGTGTAATCAACATCAGCACCTTCGGGATCGGTTGCCACAACAGTTGTAGAGTAAGCCAAGTCTTTTGTAATAACAGGAAGGCTAGTTCCAGTTACCCAAACCGGAGCCTGGGCACCAGTTGCAACTGCGTTTGAAAGAATGTTAGAGTTAGTCGCGCTAGGCTGAGGCACGCCAGAGTTCACAACCTTGATAGAGTAAGGGCTGTGTTCTTCTAGGAATACGTCTGGGCGAGTCGCACGAAGTTCAGTAGAGGATACTCGCGTAACCGATTTTGCAGGAAGATCTACGCCATTTTGGCCCACGAAGAAAACATCAAGGTTTTCAGCAAAGTTTCCACCAATTACAGTGACTTCATCATCAATAGTTCCAAGAATTGAAGGATCGCTACTTGTCAAGAACGCACCAGCAGCGGTCTGGTTTGTTTCAGTTGTCGTGGCAAAAATAGCCTTGTAAGTAAAGGTTAGAACATCGCCCTGGGTTCCACCGAGCACAGTGACCTTGGTGAAGCCTTTAGTTGCATTTAGTGTCTTTGTAGCAGTGTAGCCAGCAAGAGATCCATCGACATTGAAGGCATAGATATCCATTGCAGCATCTGTTTCCTCAGAAACAATTGTGTAGATACCAGCTGCGTACTCTTTACTAAGGGTCGCAGATGTGTTTACGCCAGTGATTGATAGGTTGAATTCATTATCGCCAGAGGTCGGCTTTAGACTGCTTACGGCCATTCTTAGTTCTCGCTTCCAAATGCGCTAAATGACAACTGGTCATTTGATGAATAAACTGAAATTACGTCACCTGCTGCAAGCGTGAAGCCAACTGTGATGTAAGTGCTATCGCGACCGGCAACAGGTGTTTCATAAGCAACATAGTGCTTGTTTGCAATTGCTTCGCCGCCAGGTCGAATAGCCACGCGGAAGTAAACCTCACCTAGCGAGCGGTTAGCAACAGCAATGGTAGAAACAACTGTTTCAAAACCAAGCGGCACAGTGTATAGAGTTGTGAGTGTTGTAGCCGCTGGCGCAGCCTGTCCTAGGACCTTTTTAGCCAATTTTTGCTCCGATCAAGCGTTTAATTATTACAATTGTACCAAACTGGTACTAGGCACCCATTAGCATTAGGATATCTTCGACGCTGCCTCCGCCAGTTGCAACAACCGGCACATTGGCCCAAGTGGTACCGTTCCAGATCCAGGTACGGCCCGCAGCGGTAAACTCATCATCAACCTGTGGGTTAGATGGAAAAACAATAGCAGTCATGGTTATATTCTACCTTATGCTAAACGACCAGGGTCGCTGCTTCTTCTTCAGTAAGTGGCTCACCTGCAACTAGTTTTGCACGAGCAGATGCCTTAAGTGCAGCAAGGGCCTCAGCCGCTGCCTCTTCTGCTGCAAGTTGTTCAGCAAAAATTGCCGCTTGGGCGGCAGACTGCTCATATTCTTCTGGGGTGTACTCAACTAGGCTTTCTTCGCCAGTTGCACAGTCATGAATAAGGTTGTATTTTTTCTCAGTAGCCATTATTTCCTCTTTTATGAGACGGTTGCCCCGCCTGATCCCTTAGTGATTGTGTAAAGCGAAACGGTGCTGCCTTGGGCCCAGTTGTCACCATAGGTTGAATACAGTTTCAGACTAGTAATGGGGCTTGAGGTTGAATAAGAGCCAGCCATTAGCATCAAGAACCAGTCGTATTGTGTAGTCGTGTTATTTTCTTGGGTCGCGTCTGCACTAATGATTTTTGTGGTTGTGCTTGTGTAGTTTGGAATGTAGATTTCCGAGTTGCTAAAGGTATTTGATGTGGCTGTTGGCCCTGGTGCAAATCCTGGGTCTGTAGTAGTTCCGCCAGATGTGCTGAAACTTTGAACTAATGAAGTAGTTGCACGCAGATTCTTTTTTGAATAGTTTGCACCAGAATCACCGTTTAGTCTAAAACCTACACCAACAGCAGATACTCCTGAATAAGTTCCTCGTAATGAGTATTTGAGAACAAGGTCTGTTCCAGTTTGCGGAATAGAAGTAAAGTCAATCGAAGCAGCCCCACCAGCCCCAACAGTTACGCTAGACACCAAAGTCATCGTCATGCAGCCACCCCATAAAGTGCGAAAGTCGAACCAACCACAAAATTACCATCCGTTAAGTCCAACAAGATAGATGTGATGGCAGCAGTCTGGTTCCATCGTGATACTTCAGCCGTGGTTCTCAACTTGTTATCGTGTCGAATTAAAACTGTCTTATGCTTATCAGTTGCTGAGTAATCCATGATGTTCATGACAACTTGCGAGTTAGCGGTATTGCCTGAATAGGATGTAGATAGCGGCCCAAAGTCCATAGTTGAGGGGCCAGATGCACTAGAAGTAGTGGCACTTGTTCCATCACCAGACATATTGACCATTGGGTAAAGTCCGCCAGTATTAAAATTTAGTTTTGTGTCATCCGAAGCACTTGTTGTTACCGATGAACGACCAACAATAACTAGCACTAAGTCCCTGTAAGCCTGACTGATAGAACTGAAAGTCACCGAAGCGGCAGACGAACCAAGAGTAATGTTAGCCAAAGGCGTGTAAGTAGGTGTTGGCATTATTTACCCTTTTATTCCGTAGATGCTGATGCGAGTGAGGCTTGTAAAAGGAAGCGAGCTGTTGGCAATGAATGAAACACTTGAAACTGCGCTTGTGCTCGTTAGAAACCCGCTTCGCAGAGCAACGGTGGTATTAGAGTTCGCTGAGTCCGTGACACCGTAAAACGTTCTTACCGTCTTGTTCTTTGATGTCGAGGCATAATCAAGAATGTCAATTACAAACGCGCCGACAGCACCGGCGGTGCCGTTTACAGACGGAATGGTCCCCACGTTTATCTTTGTGTCAGCTGTTCCGCTTGACGAGGCTACAGAGGAACCGTCGCCATAAAGCTCGTGCCAGGCGTAGCCCGATGTGGCACCGTTTAGGCGCATATACATTGCGGTAGAGCCGTATTGCGTGCCGCTTCGAGCAACGCCTCGAATTTGAAGGTGTTTGTAGTCCGCCGGAATAGAGGAAAGCGTAATTGTGCTACTTGAGCCTGTGCCGTATGCGGTGCTAATTAATTCAAATGCAGGAGCCGCACCAGCACCAGAGGCTGCTACAATTCCAATCATTAAACTCATGCAGCAATGTCTCCAATTAGAATTACCTCTGCACTGTCTGATACCCACTTAAGCGTTGCAGCAGAATACTGTCCAGTAGTCTTAAGTTTATTTCCTGAAGATACTAGGGTAATTCCAGGACCAGCTGCAAAAGTAATCTGCCCAGTACCGTATTGAACAACATCAATTTGTTCTCCAGCCAAAAATTGGTCAGTGACCGTAATGGTTATTCCAGCACTTGCCATTGATCTGATTAGTATTCCACCGTCAGAAGCACCGATAGAATAACTATCATAAATATCTAGTACTTCTGTCTTTGATACTTTTGTATCAAGTTGCGCCTGAATATTTGATGTTACACCGTCAAGGTATAAAAATTGCGCTTCTGTTACTGTTGCAGTTGTAGATGTTGACTTATTTATCACAACAGTTGTCAAGCCACTTGGCATGAAGTTGGTATAGTTGTCAACTGCAGTATTATCTGAGGAATTAGAAGTGTGTAGAGCAACACTTACATACATTCCATAGTCATCTGCGCTATCAACTACAAAATTAATGTTATCGATATTCAGGCTATTTGCAGTTGTACCGGTCAGGTATATTGTGTCACCAACATTTACGTTTGTTGGAATACCAGGAGGAGACCAAATCTTTAACTGTACTTGACCAGGAGAAGATAGTGGATATAGGTCGCACTGGGATAGAGCGTACGTTAGGGTACTAGAGTTTGTTACACTGTATGGCAAACTAACCGCAGCATCTAATTGCGACTGAATATTAGAAGTTACCGGTGTCGATCCACCAAGATATCCAATTTCGGTATTGGTAACGCCAGCAACTTTATCCTGTTTATTTCCAAGTGCTGTAGTGATTGTCGCAGCGTAGTTTGCGTCATCGCCAATAGCTGCAGCAAGCTCATTTAAAGTATCTAGCGCGGTAGGTGCCCCATCAACAATTGTTGAAACAGCAGATGCAGCCGCTGCAGCAGAAAGGGAGTCAAGCCATTGCTGTTCGGTTCCAACAAAACCATTTGCAACTGCTACTTCATAGGCAGATGCACCGTCGGCACCGTCTGCGCCAGCAGGGCCAGTCGCACCAGTCGCACCAGTTGGTCCAGCTGGTCCTTCTGGGCCGGCAACGCCACCAACAGTTTCAACCCAAACGCCGCCATAATTAATGTAAAGCACAGCGTTAGCCGAGTCCCACCAAAGAGTATTTGGTTCAGCGTCAACTGGGGCGGTCTCTGAGACCTCAACTGTAGCACCTCCAGAAGCATACTGAAGGGCGTTCCATGCAGTAGTACCATCACCAAACTTAATTTTGTTAGTGTCAGTTTCTAGACCCATTTCACGAGCCGCTAGAACTGGGTTGGTAGAAGCCCATACTGCAGCAGTACTACCGCGGTGCTTAATAATAGTTTGGACAGGCATTACGCTGTTCCTCCATCAATTGAGGCAAGCAAAGTCGAGTCAAATGAGATAGTTGACGTATTACTATCATACACGATTGGCGATGTTGCCGAAATGTTTTCCGCCGATCCAGGAGGGCCCTGGATACCTTGAATACCTTGCTCACCCTGTGGGCCTGTTGCTCCAGTGGCACCCTGCAAGGCAAGTGGGAACCAATGTGTTGCTGAAAGACTAGGAACCTCTCCAACTGTAGGGTCTCCAGAAGCAAACCAAGATGCACCGTCATAGTAAACAGCGTCATTATTTACGTAATCTGTTGTACTAGACCAAGTGCCCTGCCACTCAATACCAGTTGCACCGGTTGGGCCGACTGGACCAGTCTCACCCTGAATACCCTGGATACCCTGCAGACCTTGTGGGATTGTTAGGTTTAGAACCTGGGCTGGAGTTGTTCCGGTAATTGTTGCAGCCGCATTTGTGCCAGCAGCGCCGGTAGAAACTGTACCAATGCTAAGAACGTTTGCCGGACCTTTAGGGATCTCAAAGTTGATAACCTGAGCAGGTGACTCTCCGGTAATTGTTACATCAGCGCTCTCAGTAGATTCCACCTGGGTAACTGTGCCAACGGTTAGTACGTTAGATGGACCAGTAGGGCCAGTTAGATAGAAAGTTCCATTTGCATCTGGCATTGGAGCAACAGATGTAAGATCAACCGTTTCACCACCAGGTAATTCAAAACTGAAGTCTGGAATTGTGCGTACAGGAGTATCTGACTGATCTGTTAGTCGGAAAGTTACTTTCCAGGTCCAGTCCTGTGGGTTGTTATCTGGGTCATCCGTTGCCACAAGGCGCACGCCGCGGCCACCGTGAGTACCGAGTATATAACCTTCTGAGTCTAGCGAGCACTGAACGGTTGCAGGAAGGATTGTTGCTGGAGCCGGAGAGGCTGTTGTGTTCTTTAGAAAAATAGGTGATGGTGTAAAAAGTACGTAGCCTTTTGCAGCGGCACCATCTGGAAAAAGATCTAAATCTGTACTGTCATCGTACGCTAAAAGAAAGCGTCCGGTTACAGTACCGTAGCTGACATTTGATGGGAGTTCGTTAGCCATGTTATCTCTATTCTACCATTCTTAGGCTGTTCCGCCATCAATTTCATTAGAGCCCACCCATAGACCAGAAGAATTTAATTTAAGGAAATTGTTTACAGTCGCAGTAGAAGTACTTACGTTGTGTAACTCATCTAATTCGTACCCATTCTGAACCTTTACAAAAATCTCGCCATTATTTGCGTGAACACGTGTAACTACACCAAGGTAAACCATATGCGCTGGTGCCTGAGGCTTATTTGCTATACCAAAAATTAAAGCGCCATTTGTGCCAAGCCATACTGGATCACCTGCAACTGCACCATCTGTATTTATTCCAGATAGCAAGCCTTCAGTTATAAGAAAGCCAATTCCGTTAACAGCAAGATCCTGGGCAAGGAGGCCCATTGTCTTACTGGATGCAATTTCAGAATTATTTGACGCAGGTGACACAATCATGTTTGTGCCAGTTGCAGAAGATACGTATACAGCCTTGCCTTTAGTAATGGCAACAGCAGCCTTTACTTCATGCTTTACCTGCGAGGTATAGTTATCAATCCACTCAGTGTTGTAATCAACACCATCAATCTTTGCAAGGATTTGTCCAGCAGTTCCGCCGATAGGCACACCAGCGCCATCAACACCGTCTACGCCATCCGTACCGGCAGGTCCAGCAGGGCCCTCTGGTCCGGCTAGTCCACCGTAAGGAAGATCGTTCCAGTTATTTAAACCGTCTCCAAATTTATATTGCTGTGTGTCTAATTCGATACCAATTTCACCCTGAGCAAGCAAAGGATTAGCACTAGTCCACTGCGCAGCGGTGCCGCGTCTAAATTGAATCTTAGTTGCCATTAAGGTGCTCCACAATCAATCGGGTCGATACCGCCGTAAATTTCATCATAAATTCCACACTCAATTGTATCAAGAGGTAAATACAAACTCTCAGAACGACCAGCATCAATATTGCTAATTACACCACCAGAACCACCTTCACCCGGTGGGCCCTGAGGGCCTTCTGGTCCAACTAGACTATCTAGCCACTCTTGCTCTGTTCCAGTAAATCCATTTACCTGCGCTACCTGATAAGCAGATAGACCTGTTAAACCATCTGAACCTGGCACACCGGCAGGGCCGCGTGAGCCTTCCGGACCCTTAGGGCCAAGAGGGCCGCGTTCGCCATCTTTACCCTTGAGTGACCTTAGCCACTCTTTTTCTGTGCCGCGAAAACCATTCGCTAACGCAATTTCATATGCGCTAGAACCATTGATTCCGTCTTTTCCATCTAAACCATTGCGACCATCTAAACCGGGCTGCCCTGGCTCACCAGCCGGTCCCTGAGGACCTTCCGGACCAACTTCACCCCGATCTCCCTTTTCACCCTGGATGCCCTGTAAGCCAATCTCACCGCGTGGACCAACTTCACCCTGTGGACCAACCTCACCCTGCGGTCCCTGCTCTCCTTGCGGCCCTACCGGACCCTCTGGGCCAGCCTCGCCCTGGAGACCAGTCTCTCCGCGTTCTCCCTTGTCACCCTTATCGCCCTTGTCACCTTTATCGCCCTTTGGGCCCTGTTGACCGGCGACTCCGTTTGGACCTGTCTTTTTTTCAAGTTTACCAATTTCGCGCTCAACCTTATCGGTCCACTCTTGTGAATCGATAGGAAGATTGGGATTTGGCCAGATGATCATTATGCTCTATTCTACCATTAGAAGAAGTCGCCCCGGAGAAAACTCAACAGGGCGACCTCAGTTGTTCACACAACAACAAGCAGCGAAGGAGAAGCGCTGCAAGACAATTTTACCATAAAAGAAAACCCCCGGCTTTTGACCGGGGGAAATCTTATGTGGAGATATTAAGCGCCTGCACCTGTTGAGGCAACAGTACCAGTTGGTACTAGGAAGCCACCGGTTGCAACGTGACGAATTCGCATTTCGAAGTCGTCGTTGTCGAATGAGCCATCGCGTACAGGAACTGCACCGCCGCCTAGGAATAGGCCGCCGTTTGACTTTACGCGAAGTTCTGGAGTCTCGTATCCACGTAGGAAACCAAGAGCAACAGATGGGTTTAGTGACTGTGATGGAACTGGAATCAAGAACCAGTAAGCAGAAGCGCTTGAGTTGATCTTGGTGATCCAGTCGTTTACAACGATCTCAACCTGTGAACCGATTGGGTTGCCAGTAACAGTTGAAGTAACAACTCCACCAACAGTAGTCTCGGTACGAACTTCCTGAATTGCAAGGATCTTCTTAGCAGTCATCTCTAGTGAGCGAGGGATAACAAGAGCGAAGCGAGTTACAGGAGTGATTAGGTTGCCGTTGTATGACTGCTGGTTAGCAGCCTCGATAGCAGCCTCTAGAGACTCTAGAGAAAGAGCAGCGTTACCTGAAAGTAGGTTGCCATTTCCTGAGTTGAAGTTAGTGGTGTTTAGACCAGCAGCAGCAACAAGTTGCTTAGTAACTTCTTCATCTTCCTTACCAGCAGCCTTGATAGCCAACTCGATAGGTAGACGCTCTAGGGTAGAGATGTTTCCATCGTTGATGATTGCTTCCCATGAGAAGCGAACACGCTGACCAGCCTTCTTCAACTGTAGGCTCTTCTCAGTTACTGAGAACCAGCCAGCAGTTGGGTACTCGTCGTACTCACCAACGGTAGGAAGTGAACCCTCGCGGAAGGTGTCGCCGGCGTTGTCCTTGCCGTCGTCCTCGTAACGTAGGTTCATGAATTCCTGTGGACGGAAGTCATCTAGAACCATCTTGGTTGCGAACTTGTCCCAAACCTTTGGCTGGGCTGCGTAGTTCTCAAGAAGGATCTTGTTGATAGTTGGAGCCAACTGCACAGGTAGGTCAGATGTGCTGATACCTTCCTGAAGTGCTAGCTTGTCACGCTTGTCGCCGCGTAGCGCGCCTTCAAGAAGCTTTGCAGCCTCTACCTGGCGTGAAGTAATGTTCTCAGACATTATTTACCTTTCCCTTACGCAGCCTGTGCAAGACGAACGTAAACGTCGCCTGCAGAAGTGCCGGCCTTAGCCTTTACAGCGTGACCAATGAACTTGTTACCAGAAGCAGTAACGTTGATAACACCAGCTGAGGTTACGTAAACTGCTGCGCCAACAGTAACTGCAACCGAAGTGGTGAACTTGAATACGCCATTAAGTTTTAGAGTGGCGTAGTAGTTGCCGTCCTCTCCAACCTTAGCGTCGTGCTGTGCAACGCCAACTAGAGCGCCAACCTGAACCAAGTCGCCAGATACTACTGTGCTTGCAACAGGAAGGACTAGCTCGTTGCCGTCTTTGTAAATCTCGTTAAGAGCCATTTACTATTTTCCTTACTTTTTCGCGATGCGCGAGGTGATTGCCTCGAACTCATCAGATAGCGAAGCAGACTTGTTAGCCGCTTCCTGAACAGTTCCAACAACCTCGGCAGTCGGAGCAACTGCAACAGCAAGAGCGTCGGCGTATGCCTTCTCTTCTGAAACAAGCTCATCTACAGTCTTGGTGTTGGTTTCGGACTTTAGTGCCTCAGCAATGCGGGTTAGCGCAATCTTTGGTAGTCCAGATTCGTTAAACTTCTCAGCAACTTCAACTGGGTCGAGCGCAGGAGCCTCATCTTCCACAGTCTCAGTTTCCTCAGCGGCAGCAACTTCTGCTTCTTCAGCAGCGGCAGCAGACTCTACAAGAGTCACTACAGATTCGCGTAGCGGAGTGAGAGCCTCAACGAAGGTTGCCTTGATGTCAGCAATCGCTGCATCAAATTCTTCCTTAGTAATAGACATATCTTCATTTTCCGTTTCTGATTCGGCTACTAACGTAGCGTCACCCTTTGATTTATAACTTTCGAGGAGAGAAACAAATTTTCCTCCTGCTCCAGCTACTGTCACCACATCGACGCTAGTAAAAGGATCTGATACTAGAGATTCGACAATGGAACCTTCTCTGCCTTCGGCTTCGCCGTGATAGGCGACACCCATAGCATGAATTGATAGACCTACGTCACTCGCCATCTCTTTGATGATCGGTGCGTAGTGAGAATAGAATTCAACGTCAGCGTAAAGTGACTTATCTGCTTCGTTGAAATATGCGTCTGTGGTAAGTTTACCAGCCAACTGGTGCACATCGCGCTCAGGGCGATCAACCGCTTCGCTCATCGAAGGGTGGTTCATGTAAACCTTTGTGCCTGCAGTGAAAACGCTTGGTCCGTAAGCGGCCAGCATCTCAGAACCGTAGTAACCTGAACTGCCCCAACCAGACTCGATAACCTTGACGCGCCACTTTTTTCCGGTAGAAGCAACGGCATTAAAACCAATGCTTTCGCTTAGATTTAAGCGTTCCATAAAACTCCAATAGCGCTATGTATCATTACATCAAAACTAATGATACCACAAAGGTTAGAGATTCTGATCCCTCAACTGATTGTCGCCATCGTCAAGTGCACCAACAGTTCCAGACTGACCTTGATCAGGTGTGACGCTTGAATTGTCAACCGCATCGTTGGTCTTAGTCTGGCTGTAGTTGATATTGTTTGGAATCATCTGACCGTCAGGAGCCTTTGGCTCAATCGGAGTGATGTCAAGAATGTCAAGAATTGCCTTACGGTATTCTGGCTCGTGCAGAGTTCCAGTTTCCCAAGCCATTGCAAGAGCCTGAACCATACGGTGAGTAGGCTCAGTCTCAATCGAAGGCCAGGTAATCTCGATGTCGCTTGGTGCGCCGTAGAAACGTAGCACACGCTTGTAGAACAATGACCATGACTGCTGGCGAGACTCCATAGCCTTCTGAGTCGGGGTGTCAAGGGTCTGTGCAGTACCATAAGCACCAGACGAACCTGGGTCGCTTAGAAGGGCCACAATCGAAACTTCCAAACCAGAAGCAATCATTGCAGCAAGTGGCTTACCTGCATCGAAGTCATAACCTGCACCAGCCTTAGGCATTGGAAGCAAGTCGGTGTCGGCACCCATAGCCGCAGTTGCACCAACACGGTTTGTGCCACCGTCAGCAACTGCAATCTTTGCAGCGGCATTATTTACACCAGCACGGGTCTTAGTCGAAACCTTGTAAGCGAACTGTGCCAAAGCCTTGGTCATGATAGTTCCGTTTTCAAGGAACTCGCGGTACAACTTGGCCCAAGCCAAAACAGGTAGCGCGTCAGGAATACCAAAAGTCCAACCGATCTGACGGTTGAAGCCGTGGTAGAACATGGTCTTTGTGGTGTCTACTGCTTCGCTCTTTCCGTTTACAGAAATGCTAGGGGTGACCTTACCAGGGAAAGCGTCGGTGTAGTACCAGCGAACGATCTTTTTGTCAGCCGATGAGTTATTGCGCTGAATCCACTCGCGACGAACAGCCCAAATAACTTCGTTGTTGTCAGGGTCAGTCATAACCGCGGTGATCTCTTCCAAAGAAACACGCATAGGGTTCTTCTTCTGGTCAATCAGAATAAAAACGTTGCCGTCTGTGTAAGCGGCAAGTTCCAATTCTTCCCAAGCCATTGGAGAGAACAAATAGCGCTCGCTTAGTGCGCTATAAACCTTGTTTTTCATCTGGGTGGTCATAACAGGCAATCCCATACCACGAGACCAGACGTATGATGAGCGCAACTTAGCTCCACGCTTCAAAAGCGGGTTGCCAACAACCATCTCGCGCAACTGTGCAGAAGCAGCCTTTAGGTCAGAAAGATCAAGTCCAGATTCCTGAGTGTCATAAACCGGGGCCCAGCCCTGGTTGTCAATCATCATCGAAACATTGGCTAGAGTCTCAGTCAACTCAAAGTTATCGGTCTGCAAACGCAAGAAAGCGTTTTTCAATTCCGCAATTTCAGCATTTTCGCTAGAAAGTAGTGAATTTTCTTCCTTTAATTGCGAAATTTCATCAGTTTTTTTCATAAAAGTATTCTATCAGATAGGCATACCGTTGCGAGCGCCTAAATCAAGCATCTCCCAAGGATCCATTGTCACAACAGTACCGTGATCGTAAAGCGCATACGGATTATCTACAATCGCGCTAATCTCAGCAGAAGCATAAACCGCAGCATCCAAATTGTCCGGAGATTTCATACCGCGTGAGCGCATATCGTCCTTAGATTCAATCTGAATACCGCCCTTAGGCGAGAACTTGAACTTAATCATCAGCATCTCGTCAAGCAACTTTTCATCATTCGGGTCAATATCCAACTCACCCTTAGCCATCTTCTCGCGCATCTGGTCATAGTACAGGGCACGAGCGTTCAGCCAGCGCAAAGTGTCGGGTGACTTACCCGAACCGATCATAGCCACCACTTTGTAAGGCTTACGGTCATAATTGCCGTCATTCATCAGAATATCAATCACACCAGCACCAATACCAGAACCGTCAATACGTAACTCGCTGGCATTAGTGTCAATCGCAATGCGGTGGATGCGCCCAGCAGTCTCGGTCAGCGTTACCTTGTTCCACTTGTCATACAAGCGTAGGCGGCCGTCACGGTAGACATACACGGCGTTGTAGTCATCACCCATACGCGCGATGTCCACGCCCAGTACGCAAGGCTTATCCATGTTCTCAGGTACATCGCAGTCGATAGCCTTGTCAATGTTTGACTGGGTGAAGAACATATTGTCAGATTCTTCAGGGAACTCAGCCAGGATCTTTGCCTTGAAACGGCTGGAATCCTCACCCCACTGGATCTTCATATCCTCAACCCATTGAACCTGTGGCAGCAGCGAGGCAAGCTTCTCGGACACCTCTTCGCCAGTAAAGTTCGGAGTGTCGTGCGCCGAAATAGTCAACTTGGTCCAGGTTGGGTCATTCTGCTTAAAGATACGACCAAACGCAGTCTGGATATCGTCAGGGTTCGCGATAGCAAGGATGCGACAGTTATCTGCGGTGGTGTTAACTTCGGCTGCGGTAAAGATCATCTCAGGGCAACCAACGGCCTCGTCAATCAGGAACATAACACCGTCAGGACGGTGCAAACCCTGGAACGCAGAAAAGTCCATGTCGGCAGGACGGCGACCAAAAGCAATCTGCTTTTCGATGATACGCTTATTGCCCTTATCGTCAATACCCTCAACCGGAGTCTTCCACTGATCATCTTGGGTAATCTTCCCAGGCAGACCGTTCTCAACATAGTGCTTACGGATTTCTTCCCACAGAATGTTGTGCACCTGGTTATATGTCGGTGCAGTAGAAACAACTAGGGAGTTCGGTCCTCTGGTCGAGATCCACCAACAGGCCGCAATTCCCATTGTGTAAGATTTTCCAGTTGAGTGCGCAGACTTGACCGCGGTACGTTTATTTTGCGCCAACGAACGAAGCATCTCTTTTTGCTTAGACCATAACTCCGCTCCCAATACTTCTTCGGCCCAGAGTACCGGATCGTTATAGTAAACCTCATTCCGACTCTTTTTGCGAAGAATGTCAAGAGCGCCATCAATAACCTCATCTATCATTTGAAAGTAAATACTCCGTCAACTTCGGATTCTCGCGTAGAATACTCAACATAGTATCCTCATACATAGCAATAAAGTAATGTTCCCAAGTCGCAATAATCTCACTAGGTAAAACATCCTCAGTATTCGGTTTAATGCCGCTAGAGCCGTTCGAGAAGCGAATAGCGTGGAACAACTCGTGGAAAAGCGTCTGACGCTTACGGCTTGGGTTGCAAGCCTTGTCAAGCACGATAATGTTGCCCTCTTGGATTGTGTAGCCATAACTACCGTCATTGAGCATACCGTCATCGTTCTTAGTACGCTCCTGAATAGTCCAATCCTGGGTACCAATCTTCACGTGCGTAGGCACCTTAATCATTCGCGCCCCTTTCTGCTGCGAGCTCATACTTAGCCTTCACCAACCCTTCAGCGGCAAGTTTATCCAACTCGCTCTTAGAAACATCAGGAAACTGCTTCAACAGTTCCTTCTTCATATGCTCAAGCGCAATATCAAACGCGCGCCCCATAACCTGAGCCTGGTGCTCAGTAACCTTCTGGAAATCAACATCCAGTTTCTTGTTCTCAGAATCCAAACGCTGCCCGATTGTCGAGAGGGTTTGCAAAAGCAAGCGTGCGTGCTGCGGATCCTTCATATCCAAAGCGTTCTGCTTCAGAGAGTCCTTAAGTTCGTTTAGTTCGTACAAGAGCAACTGACGACGCTCAAGCTCGGTCCAGATGTCACGGCCCTCAAGCATCTTCTTGACGTGCATAACCGCCTGAGCCGCAGGAACACCCGACTGGCGCTCCATCTCCTGCCCAGAAGCCCCAGAGGCAGCTAGGCGGAGCAGAATCTCATCAAGAACATTTATTTCTTTTGACACTTGCAACCCTTGCCCAGTTTCGCCTCAATGTCATTAAAGCGCTTGTCAATGAAATAGCCCAACGCGTCTAGAATCTCAAGCACAGTAGGCTGATACTCCGGGCGAGGGATCGGGCTCTCGTCTGCAATCCCGCGTTCTGATTTTTTCGAATTTTCTGTAGAAAAAATTTTTTCAAAGTCCATTATTTTGCCACCTCTGTTGATTTGAAATCTTTATAAGCATTAAGGCACAGGGTGAGGATGTCCCACACCTCAGCGCCGTGGGGGGCCTCAAAGAAGATCAGAACCTCGTCATCAGTGTCCGAATCAAACACCGCAGAATAAACCGACGCTTCCTCATTTGGGTCCGGGTCGACCAAAACCAGGCGGAGCGAATGGGTGTCCTTGAAGTTCACATTGATCAAAAAGTTCATAACCACACCCTATCACATCGAAAAGTCGAAAAATGCCAAAATCGGACGTGTGGGTCCTAGATTCCCCCCAAAGGCCGAAACACCCAAAAAAGTGATTTTTTTGGGTGCCGGCTAAAATTGGGCGTTTTCTAGCTTTGGATTAGACTCCTAACTCGTGGCGTAGTTCGGCAAGTGTTCGGCAACGCGCCAACCAGTAAACTGGTTTCCCTGCCTTGGCGTATTCGACTAGGGCAATTAGCAAGACTGCCCACGCGCGAACCTCGGCGGTGTCGTTGGTGCCGGCGTGTTGTCTAAACTCGATTGTCTTTGCTGGTCGGTAGGTGCTGAAATGTGGGTCGGTGTTGACGGCGTAATACTTGCCGGTGCTTCGCTCTCTCATCACCTCGGCGCGGTGGGTGTCCTCGTTTCGGCGTGCGTAGTGGGTATCTGACCTGCCGGCAATCCAACCCAAGAGGTCGCTGGTGGCGCGATAGGCGCTGATTACATTGGCAACCTGAACCGGCGAAAGGTCGGCGCTTCCGAGGTGAATGTGTAGCCCGCAAGTGTCGTTCACTTCGGCATCTTTCAGGTGGGCGCGGTCGAGTAGGGTTAGCGCCTCTGGGTGGGTGGTGTCCAATCCCCCTAGGCTAGTGATTTCTTGGTATTGGCCGGTTCCGTAGCACTCGCTAGACCCGCAATCGTGGTCGGGGTCGGTGTTGCGGTTTTCGCAATCGTCACAATCGCAATCGTGATAACGGCACGAATCACAATCACACTCGCACTCTTCGCGGGTGTTTTCTCCTTCCACTGAACCGTCGGCCACGAAGTTTAGAACGCTCTCTAATGTCCGGCGTTCGGCGTTAGGGTCGGCGGTTAGCGCCTCGCGATAGTCGGCGTAGAGAACGCTGACGGCGTTTCCGTATACCGAATCCGCGTCTGGGGTCTCAATCTCGAAGCCCCAAGTTCGCGCGGTTGGTGCCGGCTCTGACACGGCTAGGGTTGTGCGGAAGTTTTGCCACTCTTCGCGAATGTAGGCGCGCTGGGTTGCGGTGTCGGTGAACTCTGGGCGCTTCATTTTTTCGCCTTTCCAATGCTTAGGGCAATTGAGGCAATAAACGCCACGGCGCTAAGGGTTAGGGCGGTAATCGCGCTATCTAGGGCGCTTGCGGTTGCTATTGCGCCTAGTCCTACTAGGTAGGTAATCAGGGCAAAGTATCCGAACCCAATGGCTAGGGCGGTCTTTATGTGTTTCACGGTTTCACCTTTCGGCTAGTGGTTGGTAAGGCGGTTGCCTTGGTATCAACATTACGCGACTAGGCACACCGGCGCAACTTATACGGCGCAATTTCGCAAAGTTTTTTTTATTTTTTTTCTCGGCGTGTCGTTTTGACATTTTGCCGGCTATGGTGTAGGCGCGAGCTGCGGATTTTGTCTAGGGGGTCTTGACAATTTCTGGCGCTCTTTGTTAGGACATTAGGACAACCGGACAACCGGACAACCGGACAACCGGACAATTCAGCGAGCCCCGGCGAGCGCGAACTTATCAACAGGCTGTGGATAAGTCTGTGGATAAGTCTGGTCTGCCACCTGTGGATAACTTTCTCAGGAATCTCTCAGGCAACATTCAGCAAACTCTCAGCAGCTAGAACCTTGGTCGGCAGGGGGTCGGGGTCAGGGTTGCCCATTTTTTTTTAGTGCCTGCGCCAGCGCGATTTCCCAAATGTCCCGCGTGCCAGCGTTCGCCCGAATTCCCAAATACACGGCCGTGCCTAGCGAGCGCGAATTCCCAAATCCGTGCCACACCAGCGCGAATTCCCAAATAGCGACACGCCGGACTTGACACGATGGCTTGACGGGTGTAAGTTAGTAATTAGCAACAAGCACAAGTCTCCGTCTGAGACGGGTGATTTGACACTCTGCCCCCCAGCGTGTATTGTTGCTTTCACACACAACGGCGTGTGTTTGAATGGGCGACGGTGCCTGAGATTCGTGGTTGGGTCTCAGGTGCCGTTTTCTTTTCTTCAAAATCAACTTGACATAATCTTTTTATTCGATTACACTATTTATAGATGTCGGGAAATACCCGACGAAAGGAGACCGATAGTTATGTGTTCAATCGCTGGCTTTTCACTATCAAACAATTCACGGATCAATCCTCGCAAACTTGCTCACGCTTTGCTTGTCGAGATGGATGTTCGTGGCAATCAGGCTTCTGGCTATGCGTGGCAGTCGTCTACCGGCTCTGGCGTTTTCAAGAAAGATGTAGCAGGTGCCAACCTTACTACCAAGCAGATGTCCAAAGGCACTCGTTTGGCAGTCCTTCACACTCGCTACGCTACTCACGGCTCTATCAAAAATATGGCTAACAATCACCCTGTTCTTTCGCCTGACAAATCTGTTGCGCTGGTTCACAATGGCGTTATCTATAACCACGACATTGTTCGCACCGTTCTGTCGCACGATTTGCCAGAGGTCGACACCGCGGTTATCCCTGCGTTGCTTCAAGAATTCGATCGCGACACGGCACACTTCGACAAGTTAGACGGCGATGCTTCTGTTGCGTGGCTTGACGATAACGACCGCCTTACACTTCGCGTTGCTCGTGTTTCCCACTCTCCGCTTTGTATCGCACAACTTGTCGACGGTTCGTTTGTGTTTGCTTCTACCGAGTCAATCCTGCTTAGTGCGCTCAACTATGCCGGCCTTGATGCCACCTATATGGAGAATGTTCCTGAGCGCGTCCTTATGACTGTTCGTGACGGCGTTCTGACTGATGTAGATGCTCTGCCAGCCCTTGACCCTAAGTATGAGCAGAAGTATTCATACAACACCAGTTCGTATCGCAATATGACTTCTGGTGGTCACTCTGCCGGTTCTGAGATTGAGCAGAACTCGTGGATGTTTGGCGACAACCAATCAGATTGGGATTACTACTACGCAGACCAAGATAGCAAACTTAGCGAACACGGCTACCCAGAGATTGACGGCTACTTTGTAAACGAGTTTGGCGAGTATTTCGACGAGTCAGGTTTGTTTGTCGGTTCGATTGACGACTTTATGGAAATGGGCTATATCTACAAAGAGGATTTCACTAAGGAGAACATCCAAAAGATTGACTCCAAGACCTCGATGTTTGCCCAAAAGTATGTCAGCGAATACTTCTAAAAATTAGTTTTGGGGGTCACTAGTATTTATTTATACATATACAATAATAATAAATAACTAATAGAGATACCACACATACAAAATCGCCTCATTTGAATAGAATATGGCCGGCTTTTGAGCCATATTCAATTCAGATAGGCTATATAAGACATTTATATAATACGCCCCAAACCAAAAACACTTTCAAAATCCGACATTATTTTCAAAAATATTGTAGACTTTCAGCAGTAAAATACTAAAATTACACCCAACTTGCTTGACATATTCTATCCAGCTGCTATATAATACAGGAATATAGTATACTATATATATCCCCGATTCAATAAGATTGGAATACAATGACCACAAAAACTTGCCGAGACTGCCAGATTGAAAAAACCCTTGATGAGTTTCCAAAAGCCAAACGCAACAAAGACGGACTTCATTCATACTGCCGTAAATGTAATAACGCCAGAACAATCAAGTCGCCAAACTACAAGCAATCAGTTCGCAAAGCTCAACTTAAAAGAAACTACAAAATCACCCCAGAGCAATACGACTCAATGTTTGCTATCCAGAAAGGCCTCTGCGCGATTTGTGGCGAACCGGAGACCGGCAAGCGCGAGTTCCTTTGCGTAGACCACGACCACGAAACCAAAAGGGTCAGAGGGCTTCTTTGCCACGACTGTAATATTGGCCTCGGCAAATTCAAAGATGACCCGACACGCCTAAACAAAGCAATCTGGTATTTAGGTTTGACAAATAAGTAAAAAAGACTATTGTTGTAGATAGAAAAATAAAGGAGAAAAAATGTCCAGAATAGTTTATTTTGTTGTCGGTGTAGACATCGACGAGAAGCAAATATTTATCGACGACACCGTGTTCACCGCCCGATTTGACCAAGGTCTATACGACACCGAAACACGCGAATGGCGCTCAGAAGATTGGGACAACGAATACATCCCAGCACTTGAAGCGCTACACCTATCACTACTACCAGCCACAACCGAAGAGGAGACCAAATGAGCGCCACCACAATCAAGAACCAAATCACCAAGTCAGAGAACCGTATCGCAGACCTAGCCCAGAACCTTTCTAATTGGTTTGGCGAGGAACGCGACACCACACTAAACTCGATCCCAGATATGCCTTTCGAGTCGCTCTATGTCAAGTCAATGCTTGACAAGATGACCGGCGAATACCGCCAACTGAAATCCCTAACCGCCAAACTGACCGAGTTTGAGACCAAGACCAACGAGGAGACTTTCTGATGCTTTCACCTTGCGATAACTGCCAGACCAATACCTACGCCACGACCTACAAGGGCTTTCGGTTCTGCTGGGAGTGCTACGACCACTACCGCGAAGCAGAGATGAGCCACCCCTCATACAAGGCAACAACTAAAAACGACACGCTGACCAATGCTATTGACAAACTAGACGAATTGCTGGTATACATAAAGGACAAAGAACAGTATTTCCAGAAATCTAAAAATAATGTTGAATCGGCTCGCGATAGTGAATATGATTATTACGAGGGTGCCGAGGAAGCATACGGACATCTGGCAACTGTTGTTAGCAGACTAAAAGGAGAAATGCTAAATGGCTAAAATGGCAAGTTTGTGGCACGAGCAATACGAATCAGACCTCACCAACGGGTGCTGGTGTCTGGACTGTAATTGGGCTTCGCAGAACATTACCGATATTTCGTTCTGCCCCGTTTGTGGTTCGGACAATGTTTACCAAAGTGAAAATGCGCGCAAGAGAGGGGTAGCCCAAAGTGTCAAACAGCAGGATAAAGTCAGCCGGCGTGTATCACTCAGACAGTTTCAGGCTTATCGCGACCTTCGCTAGTAAAGCAAAGGCACTCGAATTCCAGAAAGCCTACCCTGACAACACCGAGATTGTTTACTACTACAACATTTATCCGTCTCAGGTTGAAGTGCTTGGTTATGCCCAAGCCTCAGACTTAGAACTGATTATCAAAACAGCAACGAAATGGAGAGAAGCAAATGGGCAAGATACTAATTTTGAAAACTAACAGCACCTACGAGGTGAAGGATTACCCACAAGAGGGTTTCAACGATTCCCTAAAAGCACTACAAGAAGCCGTATGTGGCTACATCCAGCCACTTGACTTCTCACGCATTGGTTTGACTATGGTTGTCAATGAAGAGGGCAAACTGAACAATTTTCCAGTCAATCCGGTTGCGACCTACTTCTTTTGGAGAGAGTATGGGGCAACCGACCAGATCGTTGGTGATGTTGCGTTCCTAAGCAACGACACTAACGCAGTTGGCGACCCTAATGGTTTGACTGACCAGCAGGTTGCTGATTTGATTACCGATATCAACTGGCGACTTGAAGAGATTGACGAAGCCAATTTCAACAACAGATTAGACACACAAGAATACCTAACTGAGAAGGGTCGTATCTAATGGCTATTTGGAACATTGAGCAGAAAGCCGAGGTCTGGTATTCGACTAGCGTTGAGGCAGACACCTTTGATGAGGCGGTAATGAAAGCCGAAGAAGAGGAATCTTGGTATCTAGTAGATGATGCGCTTGGCATTGAATTTACTGGCAAATACTGGGCCCAGAACACGGAAACACGACAAGAATTCACTAAATAAGGAGAAAACAAATGACAGAACAAATTTCAGTATCAGGTTTAGTAGCAACCACGCCACGCCACCTTGTCACACAAGACGGCCTAGCAATTACTTCATTCCGTCTAGCTTCAAGTCAGCGCAAGTTCAATAAAGAACTAAACAAGTGGGTTGACGGCGAGACCAACTGGTATACCGTGACCTCGTTCAAGCAGTTGGCTATCAACGCCGCCGGCTCTATCAACAAGGGAGACCGCATTACCGTGACCGGCGCTCTACGAGTGCGCGACTGGGACAATGGAGAGCGCGCTGGAACCTCGGTCGAGATTGAAGCAACGGCTATGGGTCACGACTTGTCGTGGGGAACCGCGGTATTTACTCGCACCGTCCTTGTGCGCGACACCGACCCGATTCCTGAGGACACCCCGATTCAGGCACCTGAGGCAACAGCACCGCAGGCACGAGCACACTCGTGTAATTGTGGCAACTGTTCAAGAGGGGGCAACCGATAATGCCAAACTGGGTTTATAACACCGTACAGGTCAGAGGCGAAGCGGAGCAGGTTGGTTTATTCAAAGACCATATTGCCCACTTCAAGAACGCCTACATTGAGGACGAGGACAAGTTTTCGTTCCATATGTTCATAACCTTGCCTGAGAGCAAGTTTGAGGAATACAAGACCGTCAGCGGTTTTGTTGGCGGTGAGCAGTCTGGCGACACCGAATACAACTGGTATCGCTGGAATACCAAAAACTGGCATACCAAGTGGGATGCTTGTGAAGCGGACATTACCGACGACGAGTACGGCGTAGAAATTTCATTCAATACGGCGTGGTCTCCGCCGCTACCGGTCTTTGAGGCTATGGCAGAGCAATTCCCTGCGCTTTCGTTCTACTTCTATTGGGAAGAGGAACAAGAGTGGGGTGGCGAAGCCAGAGGTGAATGTGGCTATTTTACAATCACCCAAGAATGGGACATTCCTGATTCCCACGCAGACTACGAAGCCTTAGGTAAGGAATGTAGTTCTTGTTGTGGTTGGTACGAGAATGAGCCAGAAAAATGGTATGACGATTGCCCAGATAAAGCAGAAGCAATCAAGAAACAGAAAGAGGACAGTATGACAGCAACAACGATCAAAATTATTGGTACAGATGTGAATGTAGGCGAGGTTGTCGAATCGTTTATGGACAATCACCTAATCAACGACGAGGCGCTTTACGAAGTGGAGTCGGTTGAGGTCTTTGGTGAGGTCAATGAGTGGAATCGCCTGACCGGCGCTGAGATTACTATTTCAGCAGATATGCCGATTACGAACCGCTACATTGACCCTATCCGTGAGCAGTTCCCTGCCGTAGATATTGAGGTGGTCAATGACTAGGCTCTCACCACGAGCAGAGGTTGCTCTTGAAACCCTGCGCCAGAAGCATAGCGATTATTTGGTTGCGAAACTAAACATCGAGATTGAGGTGAAGCAGGAGATTACTAAGCGTTTGGCTGGCGTGAAACACGAACGCGACACAGCCTTGCGTCTAGCTGCCGAAGCCGGTGTGCCAAAAACGCAACTTGGCAAGGCTATTGGCACCAGTAATTACCGGACTGTTCAGGAAATTATGGCTGGCGCTGGCGGTATTGTTGCTGGCGATGAGGAATCTGGCACACGGATTGATGTGAGGACTTGCGCCACAAGAGGGCATTGGTATGTCTCTGTTTCCAATTTAGGTGAACAGCGCTTATCAGGCGCGGCTGTGGTTGAGGTTCAAGATGGCAACTTGATTTATGTTGAAGAGGACGCTTTTATTATTCCGCAACTGTATCGTGCCGGCTTGGCTGATGTGGTTTTGACAAAGATTGGAGAACTTGAATAATGTCATACTATGACGATAATGACGACGGAATTCGCCCATTTGACTATGATGAGGTAATTCAGGATTGTCGAGATCACGAAGCACAAATGGTTGAAGTGACCGGCGATAGAGATATTGCCGTTGGTATCCACAACTGGGATTCATATGAGTTCGAGATTTGGGCTGACGGTGGTCGCTTTGGTGACAAAACGCAATACTTTATCAACTTTGAAGATTTGCGCGAGGAAGCCAAAGCGCTTTATACGGATGCTGATTGGGAAGAGGTGGGTTGGTAGTGGATGCTCCACTCACACCATACCCTTACCAGCAGAAAGATATTGAGCAGTTAGTCGCTAACGACGGCACCGGCATTATTGCTACCCAAGTTGGTGGTGGTAAGACTTTGGTTGCTATTGAAGTTGCTAAACACCTTGGCACTCGGGTGAACTTTGTGATTGCCCCTAAGGGAACGCACAAGCGAGCGTGGGAGAAAACTATCCTGCGCCAGATTCCGAGCGCCGAAGTGAAGTATGTGAATTCGTCCAAGAAGGGTCAGGAAGTCTTTTCCCAGTTGGAAGCCGGTGAGGCTGGTTGGTATTTGATTAGTCCAGAGTTTTTCCGCAGTCTTCATTGGGCTGGGATCGAACCGGATTTGGCAGTATTTGATGAGGTTCACCGCGCCAGCAATCGCAAGTCTAAGACCGCTAAAATGCTTCACACGCTCAAAGCTAGACGACGCATTGGTATGTCTGGAACTTTGGCGGGAAACCGCGTAGAAGGCTTCTGGGCTATTCTGCGCTGGGTTTATCCAGAGGTTGCCGGTCGTTCATTCTGGGCGTGGGTTGAGACCTATTGCGCTACAAAAATGGATTACTGGGCTGGCAAGGTTGTCGTGGGCGAAAAGAGTCCAGGGGCTATCGTGTCAGGGTTGCCTGTTTACATCCGTCACTTGAAACGCGAAAAGTGTTGTGAATTCCACCAAGAAGGTATGGATGCTGATTTGCCAAATATGATGACAGTCGAGCGTATGGTTAGCCTTAGCGCAGAGCAGAAGCGTATTTACAAGAAAATGGAGAAGGATTTATTTGTATTCCTTGATGAAAACCCACTTGTGGCAGAAGTTCCGGTGGCAACTCGCATTAGGCTTCGTCAGATTACTCTCGGCACTCCGTCTATTACTGACGATGGTGATGTTTACTTTGCTGATGATTGTAAGTCCTCAAAGATTGATGAACTATTTTCAATCATTGAAGACCACCCAGAGGGTGAGCCGATGCTTATACTCACTCACTCGCAACGCTTTGCCGAGGTTGTATCAAATCGTCTTCGGCAGAAAGGCCATACTGCGTTCGAGTGGTCTGGGAAAGCATCGCAAAGACAGCGTGACGAGGCACTAACCCAATTTATTGGTGGAAACATTCAGTTTATTGTCGCGGTGATTTCAGCCATTGGAGAGGGCACCGACGGCTTACAGGAGCGCGCCAGCGTTATGGTTTGGCTCAGTAAGGATGACAATAGATTGCTAAATGAGCAGGCTATGGGTCGACTTGACCGCCGTGGTCAGAAACGCTCAGTTATCAGTTATGAGATTTTGGCAGAGGATACCTATGACGAGGGTCAGTTGTCGAGATTGATTATGGATCAGTTGGCGATGAATCAAAGTTTACGCCTACAAGAACCCCCTCAGGGTTAAAACCCAAATGGAGAGAAATGAAAGTATTAGATTTATTTTGTAAGGCTGGCGGAGCCAGCACCGGCTACCATCGTGCCGGTTTTACTGATGTGACTGGCGTGGATATCAAGTTCCAGAAGCGTTATCCGTTCAAGTTCATTCACGCTGATGCGCTTGAGGTTATGAAAGATTTGGACTTCCTGCGTCAGTTTGATTTGATTGTGGCAAGCCCCCCTTGTCAAACTCATTCGCGCACAAAGCATCTTCGCGATGCCCAAGGTGGAACTACAGATAAGGTTGACTTAATTCCCCAAACACGCGAGGCGCTAGTTGCCAGCGGTGTGCCATACATTATTGAGAATGTCCCAGGGGCACCGCTAATCAATCCTGTTTTATGTTGTGGTTCTAGCTTTGATTTGAAGGTTAGGCGACACCGTTTTTTTGAGTCAAATCTTGACTTAGTTGGTACAGTATGCGATCATAAGAAGCAGGGTAAGCCAGTTGGTATTTACGGCGCGATGAATGATCAGGCGCAGGGAATGGATAGGGCTACCGGTAAATATGTTTTGGGCGGCAAGACTGCTGAGAACATTGAGCAGGCTCGTGAGGCTATGGGTATTGATTGGATGATTTGGACCGAGATTGTGGAAGCAATCCCACCGGCGTATACTGAGTACCTTGGCAAGCAAGCCTTCAAAATTATTAAGGGAGAAAACAAGTGAGTAATCAAGAACGAAATAAAGACGCGCTAATCGCGCATATCAACGCACTAGATACTATTATTCGTAATCGCAATAACCGTATCGCTGAACTACAGTCGCAGTTGGCTGGCGAGGAAGTAAAGCCACAATCAGAGGTTATTCAAAAGAAGATTGACAAGGCTTACGCTAAAGGGTGGAAAGATGCTTACAAAGCAATTAATCTGCACCTAAGAGAGACAGTTTCGATTTATCATTTATCGCTACCGCCACAAAAAGAACAGGAATAAAAATGGAAGTTAAAATTTGGACTAAAAGCAATTGCGTGCAGTGCGAGATGACCAAGAAGCAATTTGTAAAACTTGGGGTCAAATACACCGAGCACAATCTTGAAGAAAACCTAGACCAACTTGATGCGTTTAAGGAACAAGGTTTGATGGCTGCACCAATCATTGAGAGTGAAGCAGGAACCTGGTCTGGCTTCCAGCCAAATAAGATTAGCGATCTGTCAAAGGCAATCAAGGCTCGCGAGGGTCGAGATGGCTAGGTATGGAGATACCTGGGCTCGATGCGCAGAAGATGAGTGCAACGAAGCAGCCCACGGTCAGGGCTTATGTCGCGTTCACTATATGCGCGCCTACCGTGCGAGACTTAAGGAACTCGGTCTAAAAAAATTTGATGGAAAAATGGAGCCATTCAATGTAGATGCTTACTGGGAATGGGTAAAAAAGGAGTTGAAGATTGTCGAAAGAAATTGAGCAGTCAACCACTGATGTAATTCAGGGCTATGTTGATTGGAAGAATGATATGCGTTTTCGCGAGGGCGACTATTCACCTCAGCGCTACGAAGAGCATCTTTATAATCTGAGGAATCAGGCAATCATTGATAAAGCAATCGCCATGGTTGACAAGTACAACATTGGCGGTGGCTGGAATGACGAGATGATTAATATCTTCGGTGATTTACTAAAGAGCAACAAATGATTGCCGCAATTTTTATAACACTCAGTGTTACAGCTTGCGTTGCCGCTGCTCTTTTGGTATTCTTTGGTCTAATCAGCATTATGTTTAGTGATGACGACGACGACCTACTTGGAGACTAATGGCTAGAGATGGCGATGGCACAATCAATGGGCATACGCCCGATCACTTCGGTATTCACAAAGAGGCTATTGGCGCTTGGGTAAGGCTTTCAGAAGGACTTGACGAGACACCGTTCTATCCGTGCAGGGATAATCCGTATTACTACATGGATTATGACGGCAAAGGAATCGAGCAGGATATCGATGAATACTGGCGACAAACTGCATTATCCGATGATGACTGCGAAGCGCTCTGCACCGACTGCCCACTAATCAAACTATGCTACGACTTTGCGGTTGCCAATAAGGAGACGCATGGAGTATGGGGTGGTATCAACTTTGGTGCCGAACACAATAAAAAGAATGGAAAACTATTTTGATCAATCAAGACTTTGACGAACTGGTCTATAAGTATTTTGGCGATAACGCAGATCTTTTGCTTCGCAAGCACCGCGATTATGGGCCGAAGAACATTTCAATGTCACCAGGTGGTGCTATAAATGGTTTGCGTGTAAGAATGCACGATAAGTTGGCTCGAATCAATCATCTGATTGACTCTGGGGCAACGCCAGAAAACGAAAGCCTACGAGACAGTTTTCAGGATATGGCGAACTACGCAACAATTGCCATGATGGTGCTTGACAATAACTGGCCCAAGGAATAGGCTGGAAAGAAAGGAGAAGAATGTTAACTAATCAAAGAGTTCAGGAAATTGCGCTTTCGCTATTGCGTCAGGAATCTGAGCGTGATCAGCAGAAACTAATTGGTGCATCCGATTTTAGTGATCCATGCGCTTATCACTTGGCTAAGAAACTATTGAAAGAACCTGACGCACCTCAAAAGTATTGGCTTGGTGCAAAGGTTGGAACCGCTATCCACTCGCTTCTAGAAGATGCGATCACCAAGGTAGATCTCAACCTTGTGCCGGAACTTACTAGTGCTCTTGTTGAGAAGAAAATTACGCTTGGCGAACTTGAGGGCTATGGCGTTGTAAAGTCAAAGCCAGACCTAGCTATGGTTCGCGACAAGCACCTTGTCGACTGGAAAACATCTACTCGCGATAAGTCTCGCAAGATGCAGCGCGTCATTTACGAAGAGGCGCAGTTGGCGGATATGATGTATACCCTAGAAAAGTATTACAACCAAACCCAGTCTTATGCGCTTGGTCTAAACAACGAAGGCATTGAGATTGATGGCTGCTCTATCTTGTTTATCAATCGAGATGGCACAACCGAGAACGATGTCTGGGGTTGGACTTTTGAATATAACAAAGAATACGCACAAAACGTGTGGGATCGATTGGCAGCAATTTGGGCTGGTTTAGTAATCAACCCGGATCCGGCTCAGTTCGAGCGACACGCCCAATGCTTCAAATGTAAAGTGACGGATCCAGCATGAAACTAAAAACAGCGCTAATCACAACAATTATCGTGACTTTCTTGCTCAGAATGGGCTTGGCTGGTATCTTGATTGTTGCTGCCTATGAACTAGACACCTATGCCCTGCGCCTTGCTTCAATCTGCGCTGGACTATGGATCGGTGTCATGGCAATAAGAAAATTAATTATTTTGCGCAACACGCTTGCGAAAATGACAAAAACTGAATAGAATATGGTAGTATCATTACTCACACAATGAAAGGAGAAGTCATGTCAGAATCGACACAACTTCCTCAACTTAGGTTCGCCAAGTTGATTCACAAGGCGGAAGCCTTGAACGCACCAAAGACCATATTGATTTATGGTGACGCTGGCCGTGGGAAAACATGGCTGGCAGCCTCAGCTGCAGAGGTGGCAGAAATGTCTCCTGTATTGCTGATTGACGTAGAAGGTGGCGCATCTGCCGTTGCTCGTGACTGGAAAGATGTTGATGTTATCAACGTCGCAACCCACGTCGAGTTCGATGCAGTTGTCAGCGACCTACTAACAATTCCGCACAAGTACAAGACAATCATTATCGATACCCTTGGTGTGCAGATGGACCGCGCAGAGAAGTTCTTTGGCGAGAAGCCTGAGAATAAGGGCAACAAGTTCGGTAAGTGGGGCGACCTAAAGATCTGGGCTAACGACACCGTCCGTGCTCTGCACTCTGCACCATTCGTTTCGATTATTCTTACTCACGCAGTAGATGAGAAAGACGAGAACACCGGCGCAGTGAAAACTGTCCCTAATATTCCTGGCGGTTCGAAGAAGGATCTTCCAGGTATTCCAGATATCATTGGCTATATGTCGCTTCAGAAAACCGAAGATGGCGTAAAGCGCGCATTGATTGTAGATGCGAATGACCGCCTGGTAACAAAAAACCGCTTCAACTTGCCACCGGTAATCTTGGAGCCAAGTATGAAGAAAATCACAACCCTTATTAAAGAACAAGGAGAAAAGAAATAATGTCAACTGTAATTAAAGGAATCACCGAAGCATCTCTAGAGTCAAAGGGCGGTTCATACGAGCCGATTCCTGCCGGAAACTACGATGCAACAATCTACGAAGTAAAGGCTGAGTCAGTAAAGTCTGGTGACAACGCTGGTAAGCCTCGCTTCAACATTCAGTTCCGTATTAGCGGTCCAGAGCACGAGAACCGTCGCGTGTTCAGCCTTGTGCCACTATACGTTGCTAACGACTTCTGGAAGACCAAGTCATTCTTCTCAGCACTAGGCTACGACATCGCTGCTGGTGACTTTACTGTTCCAGAAATTAATGAATTGCTTGGTAAAGCAATCAAGGTCCGAGTAAAGATCGGAACAGACCAGAATGGTCTGCCTCGCAACGAAGTATCTGGCTTCGATGAGGTAAAGGGCGCTAGTGATTTGCTATCAGCAATGGGCGCAACCCCAGTTAGTGATTCTTGGGTCAACTAACCTAATGGGAAACACCCGGGCACGTGTATAAACTGCCTACAACCTCTAACTGGTGTGGCGCTGGCTTCTTCTCCTTTCACAGCGCGCAAGTTCGATTCTTGCATAGAGGACGCAACAGGAGAAGAAGAAAGGGCACTACAAATGGAAATCAAGGATTTTTTCGAGGCGATCTACGGAGACGGCTCTGGCTATGCCACGCTTGTCACACGTGACGCTCGCAATAATCCAACGGTTCAAAAGTTTTTTAGTTATCCAGATGAAATCGACGAAATGGTCGAATACTCTGAAAGATTCAAAGACGAAGATGTTTATGTTTCACCAATTCTGTTCTATGAAGAGCGCAGAATTCGCGAGAACGCAAAATCAGTAGCCGTTGTATATGCTGACGCTGACGCGTGTCCACCGGAGAAGTTCCTAATCGAACCATCTATCTCGGTTGAGACATCGCCAAACCGCTGGCACTGCTACTGGATTCTTCCAACCTCACAAGACCCTTCGCGTATTGCGCTACTCTCAAAGAAGGTGGCTTACGCGCACAAGGCTGATGGATGCGACCTTTCTGGCTGGAACCCAACAAAACTACTTCGTGTGCCAAATACAAGCAACAAGAAATATGAGCAGACTTACAAAGTAGTAGCCACAAGCAATGGCTCTATCTACACAATTGAAGAAATGGAAGCAACCTACGGTTCAGTAGTTGTTGACTCAATTCTTGATCCAAGTCTTGCACCAATGCCAGAGCAGCCTGCAAACGTCATGGATGTGCTCTCGAAGGTTCCTAGCAACCCAGAGATTATGTCGCTATACCTTGATGAGCCACTACCTAACGCAGATTTGTCTCGCCGTCTGTGGAAGCTAGAACTAGAACTATTCCGTGCCGGACTAAATGCAGAAGAAGTTTTTGCCGTAGCCAAGCACGCTAAGTGCAATAAGTATCACCGCGCTGATCGTCAAAGACGAGCAGACCCAGACGGTGATCTATGGCGCGAGGTTCAGCGAGCATCCCAGGTTTACTTGGTTGATGGTAACAATGCGTTTGAGGCTACTGGCGACTTGCTTCCAAAAGAGCAAGAAAAAGAAATCAATTTCTTGATGGATCATGAGCGCCAGATTGTTTCTGACACTAAGACTTTCATTGATGTCTATAACAACTGGGCATCGAAGAAGACTGACGCTGCTTACCAGTACCAGATTGCTTCTGCTTTCACCGTGCTTTCTTCGGTATTTTCTGACTCCGGTCATGCGATTCCAAAGTATGGCAAGATGGGCCTGAACCTTTGGTTCATGATTCTTGGTGAAACCACTCGTAGCCGTAAGTCAACATCTCGACAGTTGATGCTTCGTATGGTTCGCGAATATGAGAAGTTTGCCGGCTACCAAATCGATGTTGGTTCAGATGTGACTGCTGAAGGTCTTGTCAAATTGCTATCAAACCGCGACAAGCAAACCTCGCTATTTCACCGCGATGAGGTCCAGGGTATGTTCAAGGACTTTATCAACAAGACCTACATGGCTACTGCTGCAGAACGCTTTACCGAGCTTTATGACGGTCACGTTCCGGTTGTGGTCAGATCTACTGGTGGCGGCACACCGGGCAAGGGTATGCAGTCTGAGCGCGCTGAGACTAACTTCATTATGTATCTAATGGGTATTACCAGTAAGACCGCAGACGTTTTGACAACCGAGTATTTCCGTTCGGGTTTCTTGGCTCGATTTATCTATGTGATCGCAGATGCACCTGAGCGCACTTACGAGAGCGAAGCAATCCAGCAGGCAGACGAAATGGAAGTCGCTGTCCGTGATGAAGAGATGCACGCAATCGTGCGCTCGCTATATGACTCATATATGTACTGGCAGAAAAAGGGAGCACCATTCCCTCGTCCGATTCGCATGACCAATGAGGCCATGGAGCGCTTCAATGCCTTCAAGTGGGAAATGGGAAACTTTACTCAGGGCCATGAGCACGAGGACTCTATTGAGCCATCTCGCCAGCGTCTAGCGCTCTCGGTCTGGAAGTGTGCAGTCTTGCTTGCAATGTATGACAAGTCTGATGTCGTAGAGGTTCGCCACTTGCTAATTGCTATCCACTACGCAGAAGATTGGTTCCGCAACCTTGTGCGCATGGCCGGCGCTATCTCTGCGTCTGAGTGGCAGCGTGAAGTTGATGAACTTGAGGCTCTTGTTACAACAAAGGGCGGTCGTATGCGCTACGAAGAGGCTTACCGTCGATTCGGATCAAAGCGCAAGCGTGAGTTTGATGAAATGGTTGATGCCCTGAAGTCTCAGGGTCGTATGACAGTAATGAATGAATTTAACAAGTTGTTCTTGGAGGTATCACGTGGATAACGACATTTTATTGCTTAGGGCAATCAATGAGGCTATCTGGCTTCGTGACCACGCCGCAAGACTTAGCAAAGAAGAATTGTTCAAAATTGTGGAGGATATTGGCGAGTATGGCATTTACTCTGCTCGTCAGATCTCTGCAATGACCGAAGGCTCTATCTCGCGTCAGACGGTCTCGCGACTGTGCAAAAAATCAGATAAGAGCGGTGGCAGACTCGCAATGTCTAGTCTTGATGACATAAAGCAATGTTTCCATGATCGCGTTAACAAGTGCGTAAACCAAGAGACAATAAAGCGAGTAATTGATGCTGGCACCTCTCAGGGTATGCTTCAGAAACTTACCGGCATAAGTCAGGCGAAAATTAGCAGGAGCCTTTCAGGTGAAAAGCATACTAGCGTTTGATCCAGGTGGCACAACTGGCTGGGCTTTCATCGGCTATGAAGACGATACCGAGCCAACTGTTTTTGACTTTGGTCAAATCCCAAACGGTCACAAGGGCTTCATAGACTGGTGGAATCGACGCGTTCAATATCTACCGGACACTAGGATTGTCTGTGAATCGTTTACTTTGCGCGAGGGCATAAAAGGTGTCAATCTCGAGCCTTGCTACGTCATGGGGGCGCTTGAGGCTTTATATGGGGATGAAATTGTTTACCAGTCGCCGGTGATGAAGGGCTTTTGTGATAATGATGCACTAAAGCAGCTAGGTTTCTATGTCCCGGGTCAGCAACACGCCCGAGACGCATTTCGACACGCCGCTGCATACCTCTTGACAAGCGTCAAGCATAAACCTACAATGAAGAAAGGTTGGCCCGAAAATGACTAAACCAGTGCGCATATACGGACTAAGGAAAATAGAAGAAGATTCTTGTAAATATTGTAAAAAACGCTATACTATTCTTAGGAGATTGTCAAAATGCTCCTGCCACAAAAAACATGAAGAAAGGGCATAATGCCTTACTACATTACCAAGAAGCACCCTGACTGCAAGAGCGGCTGGGCAACAGTTAATGGTGACTATGAACTTAAGGGTTGCCACAAGACTAAAGCCGCTGCTGTTAAGCAGATGGTTGCAATCTCTATTGCCGAGGATGTTCCACCTGGTGGCACGCACCCACGCGATAACCGCAAAGAATCAGCAGTAATTACAAAAGCACGCGAAGCGCTTTGGGGTAAAAGAGACTAATGAAACGGTGCAAAGTTTGCCTACTCATTTCAGAGAATCCATCTCTGCGTGAATTAATTGAAACTAAACCAAGTAGATGGATTGCTAATAACTTTTCAGTAAGTAAATCTACTGTGAATAACCATAAAGCAGGGTGCAACGATATGGCTAATGAATCATTGAATGGCGAGCGTCAAGAGTTTATTTTCTCCAATGGAGTAGGCGAACTTCGTACTGGCGACATGGAGACAGAAACACAAGAGTCTCCAATCGCAAACTGGAACTACGAGTCGATCCTGAAGTATTTTGGACACGACATTAACAAAGTTGAGATCACTGGTCTTCTTCGCGAGAAGCACTCTCAGTATTGGTCAACAAAACTAGAAAAGATGATGTGGAAGCACTCATATGCTTTTGCAGTATCTAAGAAGCAAAATACAGAGCATGGCGTTGACCCACTTGAGGTAATGCGCACTCTTGGAATTAAATCAAAACCAAAAAACACTATCGCTTTAAGCGGGAAAGAATCAACGTGGGTATTAGACTGGGCGGATTGGCAAGTCCACAAGGCAGAAGGAGGGGGCGCGTTAGGCTTCGTACAGCGCTTGGACTCGGCCTTAGACGACGCTCTAAAGCGAATCGTAGAACTCCGAAGCATCGGGCGTAAGATCAACGAACTTGTAATCATCGGTGGTGGCGACATTATCGAAGGTTGCGTAATTTATCCTCAGCAGTCTTTCCATATTGATGGACACCGTCGCGATCAAATTCGCCTAGCAGTTGCTTCTATCCTTAAGGGCCTATATACACTTGCACCTCACTTCGATTCTGTGCGAGTAGTTGTTGTCCCAGGCAACCATGGTGAAAACCGTATCAATGGAAATCGCACAGCGATTGGCGACAATGACGACTTGCTTGTATTTGAAATGGCTGAGGTTGGAATCAAGAACGATCCAAATATGCAGCACGTGACATTTGAGATTGCCGAAGATGAAGTATCTATGGTGACAAAGATTAGAGGTTGGAATTATGGAATCACTCATGGCGATGTTTATGGTCGCGGTGGCGGCAACGGTATTCGAAATAAAGTATTCAACTGGGTTAGGACTATGGCCGCTAATCGTCACCCTGTCGGCTTGGTTGACGTTCTTGTTACTCACCACTTTCACCATGATGCGCTAGAAGACTGGGGATCAATGCTATGGGTTCAAAATCCAACCATGGATGGTGGAAGTCACTATTACAAAGAGGCAACCGGTCACTACGCAAGGCACGGAATGAACAGTTGGGTAGTGACACCGGAGGAGCGTTTTCAGGACAAACAGATTCTCCGATAAAGGAGGTCTTTTTTGACCCATACACTGGCCTCTATGAAGAGGCATGGCTTATCTGCTCGTGTGATGCTGGAGTGTTTGGCTTGAAGGATAATCATTTCTTCTGCCGGCACTGCGATCAACCCTGCAAGGCTACCCCACCGTGTGCCTCATGTTTGACGTATAATATAACTGTTGATGCTCGCGTAAATCGCGAGTTCGGCAAGGGACTAGAGTAGTTTCGACAGAGCATTAAGACCGTATACGGAAGTTCTCTGGACCAGGGTGCGACTCCCTGTAGTTCCACTAAAGGTCGATGGGCTATGGTGCGCACCGCAAACCCGTCTCCAAAGTCAGGTGTGTCCTGATGACCTTTAATTTATCTCGGGTACTGGGTACGGACGAGCCTCCAAATCTTGTCTTGCTAGGTTCGATTCCTAGACGGGGTGCGCTAAATCGCTATGCGGTTGAATCGGATATGCAGATCCGGACGGTCCCTGCCACTACCGAAGTATTGGACTATAGCTCAGTTGGCAGAGCGTTCGACTGTTAATCGAAATGTCCCTGGTTCGAGCCCAGGTAGTCCAGCAATAGGAAGGTAAAAATGCAAGGCTTTGATCTATCGGATACGCTTGTAAGAGTTAATTACGAGTCTGGCAATGTGCCGCAGGCGATCCGCGATGCTTCAGTTATTTATCGCCCACTCGAAAATTTTGTTATCATTACGGCGCAGCAGCAAAATGCAGCAACTAACGCTGCTGTCAGAGATATGGTTAGAATAAACTTTCCAATCTGTCAGCACGTATACATTATTTCTGGTGGGCGGGCAGAGATTATTCAGAAAAAAGCAGAAATAATCAAACGACTTGCCTTGAGCGATTTTACTGATAATAATGAAGAAATACTTGCTGGCATTAAAGAATTGAACACTGGTGCTACATTGCACATTATGACAGCGGATGGCCCAAAACCTTACTAATGCCAACTTACGAATATAGATGTCCAATTTGCCTTCTTACAGTAGTTGTAATGAAGTCAATGAATGACGAGACTGAAGAAACTTGCGATAACTGCAATGTATCGCTAATAAAGCAATTCAGTTCACCTACGATTACTTTTAACGGCAGCGGTTTTTATAGCACCGATAAAAAGTCGTAACGACAAAACCCCTGGCTCACCTCGGACCAGGGGTTTTGACTTGTCGGGTATTATTCCAACCTACAGCCCTATGGCAATAGGAGGCTGATGGCGGCTACTAGAACCGCAGCAACCGAAATAGCGATTGCTACTTTGTTGCTCCTGTCATCACGCTGAGTCTTTAATTCCTTGACATCTAGTTCGATTTCGTTGATACGAGCATCCTGTGCGTCAAATTTCTTTTCCATGCGCTCTTGTGACTCTCGCATATTGCGAACACTCTCCTCAATTCTTCCAAGGGTTACATAAAGTTCAGGTGATTCCGACATATTACTTCTCTTCGGTGCTTTCCTGTAGCTTTGCAAATGAGGCATCCATCTCTTCAACGGTGATTTGACCGTCATTTAGATAGTTGCGAGACATTTCTTCTGCAATTTCCATAACGCCTGTGAAGGCAGCCATAACGGCAGATTGCCAGAACTCTAGGCCGATGGCTGAACCACCAACAAAAGCACCGCTAATCTTTAGGATAATGTATGCGAGTGTGCGCCCAGATAGGGCCTTTAGGATACTGATGTCCATTCTTACTCCAATGGTTAATGCGCCCATTGGTTAATAGATAATACTATTGTACCTTATCTTTATATGCCTTAATAAAGGCTTGAACATAGATATTGTACAAAGTCAGGTCTGGATTTTTCTTTCCAAAATAGATATCTGCGCAGGCTATTGCCATGCGGTGTATCTTTACTTCGTTCATATTACTCACCTGATTTACGGAATCGTGAAGTCACAATCCATAATACCAAACCGCCAATTACAAGATTTGCGGTCATTGTTTTGGCAGAACCTTCGAGCACAAGCCAACCAATTACTAGAGCGATAATGGTCCACAATTGGTCCAGGAACTCAAGGGCAACTGTCTTTAATACTGATTTGATTTTCTTCATTACTTGATCTTTCGTGTTGAAGCCGCTGACGCGGTGGCTGCCGCTGCAGCCGCTGATGATGCTACTTGCCCAACAATTACGGAGGCCACAACGGCTTCCTGAGCCTGCTCTCGGACCTCAGGTGTCATGTCTGCCCCGATGTTGCCAATGCCATTAAAAACGTCTAGAACAGCCCCCAGAGCCTCTCCTACGAGGGGGATAGCGGCTAG